>Ga0181557_1000027_pt1 | contig 156525 bp, 115 predicted proteins | sample 011ome_23_FD_148632 | JGI IMG/M metagenome (GOLD analysis project Ga0181557, IMG submission 148632) | Coastal salt marsh microbial communities from the Groves Creek Marsh, Skidaway Island, Georgia - 011506CT metaG (spades assembly) | ecosystem: Environmental > Aquatic > Marine > Intertidal... | reverse complement strand
TCTCTCTCTCTTCAACTCTCTCTCTCTCTAAAAGCCGTCGGGTTTGTCCCAGGTGGATGTTCCGGTCGCCGAGGAATAATAATATATCCGCCCGGAACCGTCGTCCAACTCTTGCCAGTCTCCAACTTTGCGCAAAGGAATCGGTTGTGCCTGTTGTTGTTGTTGTTGCTGCTGCTGTTGTTGTTGTTGATAGTACTGTTGTTGCTGCGCAATCATCGCTTGTTGCATGGCGTATTGTTGTTGCTGGTACAACTGCTGTTGCTGCTGCGATTGACCTCCGCCACCGCCGCCCATCATCATCATTCCACCGCCGCCCATCATTTGTTGTCGAGCGAGGTCGTTAAATTGCGCGACGGAACCTCCGTTGATGATTTCTACGACGACTTGTTGACACACGTTTACGTATTGCGGGTCGCCAGAAATAATGACCAAACATGGCGTACACGTCTGGTCGATTTGCGCTCGAGCGCCGGTAGCTAACTGAATGCCTTTAATCGTTTCTCCGCCTCGACCGATGACTCTTCCGACGCACTCTTTTGGACACTCTACGTTTACGACAATTGCCCCGGGTTGCGCGGCTTGGACCGCGGAGACCGTCCCGTGTGGTCCATTCATGATATCTTCGCACATTTTTGATACTTTTTCAATTTGCGTATTCGTTCCGGTGATGACAATCTTCCTCGGTTCGCCGTCCGCCATGGACATCTGGTCGATGATAACTTTCGCGCCAGTTGTCGATGCTAACCCTTTAATAGTTTCCCCACCTTTACCGATGATTTTACCGACTAAAGACTGCGGGCAGTCCAATTTCACCGTTCGAGTTTCTTCGTAAACGTTATCGGAAGGTCCAGTTCCGAACCGATTGGAAGTGTTATTCTGCGCTTCACCCGGAGGCACGAACGTTTGCTGAGACGCGTCGAATTTACGAAATTCCACTTTCAAGGGCGCCGCGTTTGCACCAGCGGCAGATCCTCTGGCTCCACCACCACCACCACCAACTGCATCTCCTCCACCACCAACACCGACACCACCACCACCACCACCACCACTTCCTGCTGCTCGCATCGCCATCGCCGCCAACTCCGCCGCTTTCGCCTGCGCCTGCGCCACCATCGCGTTCACCGACGCTTGATCTGGAACACCACCACCAGCGGTGGCATTCGCAGTCGTGGCACTTGAAGGTGGCGGCGGCACATTCGTTACCTGCCTCTCTTCCGCGGCATCGTTCGTAGCCGGCGTCGGCGTCGTCGTCGTCGGTTCCTCGGTTGTCGTCGTTCTCTTCTTCATCACGAAGCCGCCGCCGCCGCCGCCGCCCCCAGTCGCCGCCGCCGCGACGGCCGCGTAATCTACTTTCGCTCGTCGGCTCCCACCGCCTCCTCCGGACAGCAGCGGGTCTTCCTCTGCCTCTTCTTCATCACCCTCTTTCTCCTCTTTCTTCGCTTTCTTGTTGTTGTTGTTGTTCTCCTCCTCGTTGTTCTCCCGCGATTCTTTTCCTCCTTTTCCTCCTTCGTTTCCTCCTTCCGCGCTCTCTCTTTTCTTGCCGTTGTTGTTGCCGCTGTTGTTCTTCAAACCGCTCTTTTTCTTCTCCTTTTTTCCTTCGTTGGTCTCCGCTGCGTCGTCTCCCCCGTCGTCCTTTAATTCATCCTCCTCGGGAAGTGTTGGAATCGGCGACTGGCTCTTGGACCTCGAACGAGTACTCGTCCGTCGTCTGCTCGAAGCTGCCGCTGCCATTGCGTTCTGTCTCTCGTCTCTCTCAGTGCGCTCTCTCTCTCTCTCTGCGCGTCGCGTGTCGCGCGCGTTTACTGATGTGTCGACACGATTCGATCCCGTCAGAGAGAAGACATGCATCGGCAGCCAAGGTAGGGTTTAACACCCTAAATATTCAACGACGGCCTTACAAACCACAAGTCCACAGAGTCCACAGAGTAAGAGAGAGAGAGAGAGGATGGGAAGAAAAGAAGGAAAGAGACAAAAGTCAACATCGTCTGCGCTGAGAACGAGAGATGTCCTCGTCCTCTCTCTTTTTTGCGTCGCGTCGCTTCGTTGTCTTTTTTTCAACGGCAATAGTAACAGCGCGGGGTCGTTCAACGGGACGTCGTTCGTGAAGCAATGGGAGATTGTGACCGATGATTCTTCTTCGTTGTCTTCACCAAAACCGCGCTTACCGGTGCTTTTCTTCGACTTAAACGGAGACGGACGGCAAGAAACCTTGATCGCGTTCGACAAAAGCAACGCGATTGGAATTTACGACGGAAGCAGCAGAGGAGGAAAAGGACGGAAGACAAAGAACAACGGAATGCACGAAGATGAAGATGTAGGGAACGAGAACACCTTGAGACTTCTAAAAATGGTCGATTTACGAGAAACGAACGAGAAGAGTAAGACGCATCGGATGAGAGAAGAGCACGGAGGGAAGCGCGTTATCGCGCTCGCGGCGGGGAGACCGGAGGCGAGACGAAGAGGCGAGACGAAGAGGAGGAGGAGTGGGAGTGGGAGAGGGAGTAAACAACGACGTAAAACGGTTGTGATGATTAAACGGAAAGCGATATTTGTGGCGGTGACGGAAGAGTTGCAAGTGATGACGTTTGATCACAACGCGAAGAAGAAGTGGGAGCGGTCGGCGAGGGACGCGCTGTTTAGCGGTAAAGCGCATCATCGTCATCATCTAGGAGGAAGAGGAGGAAGAGGAGACTCGATGAGAGTGGAAGAGATTGCCGTGACGGTCGTTTCTGCAAAAGGGGAGAACGAGGACGGGTTAGTCGTCGTCGGTGGGCGCGTGGAGTACGAGAAGTATCAAAACGAAGAAGGAGAAGAGGGAGAAGATTACGAGCGAGGCATGGAAGCGTACGAACGAGAATTGAAGGACGACGAGATGCTTTCAATGCATCGAGGCGGTAGACGAGACGAAACGATCGAATTCAAAGAGGAAGGCGTTGAAGATATCATTGAAGACGACAACGATACGTTTGCCTCCCAAAACGGGGCTTTTGTATATCTCGCATTTAACGCGAGAAGTGGTGAACTCGTCTGGCGTCGCGTCGCCTCAGATTTCGTCGCCGATCCGGCGGAACTTTTACGAACCACCACGCCGGCGCACGAAGTTCGATTGGATTCGCACTTGACGAAAATAGAAGAGCATAAATCGAAAACGGATGGAATTTGTAGATCGTACAGAGAGTCTGCGTTAGCCGAGGCCCTCCCTCACGCGTGGAGAGACGCGGAGGATACGCGAATGCGCTCGGCGCCGTTTAGCAAGAGTCAAAAGCAAACGTCCTCCTCGTTCGGCGGTCGTAAAAAAAGAGCGCGCGGTGGACGAGACCCGGGTCCGCTCGCGACATCTGCCGCGACGACCAACTTGAAAGCCGCATCTCGCGACCCGAATTTCGCGGTGGCGGATAAAACGAACGATTTCTCCAGTTTACTTTCCCGAGGCTTTTCTTATTTGAACCTCGGCAAGAGCGCGGTGCACCACCGCGACGACGAACGCGAAAAGTTAGATTATCACAACCGCCGGTTTCATCACCAACACATGATGTCGTCTTCGAACAACAACATCAAGAACGCAATCATCGCGCACCATCGCGACGGCGTCGAAGTTCTCGACGCGTTCACAGGAGAGTTGATTTGTCAGCTGGCGTTGCAACATCCCGGGTACCACGCGGATATCAACGGCGACGGGGCCATCGACCATTTAGACGCTCGAGGTCATCGCGCGCACATCGCAGACGTCGCAATGGACAACTTCTCGCCCGGTTGTTGGGCCTCGGTCACCTCGGGCGCACCAGATGTCCAAACCGTCTTCGAAGGGTCCATTTGTAAACCGACGAGGAAAAGTTCCATGAAGAGCACGCCGAGACAACGAGCGAAGAGCAACAAGAAACAACAAAATTCGGGCGATTTTTACTTGAGAAACAAAAATAAAGACGACGTGGACGTGTTGACGCCAATTATTGTGCGCAGAGACGATAAGAGCGAACGAGACAGGTCTTTCCGTCGCGCGACGAAAGACGCGGTGTTTTTAAACTCCCGGGGCGAGTTGACGTGTTACGCGAAAGACGGAACGAGGAGGTGGATGGTAAATACGCGCGCGAGTTGGAAGATTGACGTGAATGGACCACCGAAAGATGGCATATACGACTTATTTTCTGATGTAAACAACAACAACGACTCGAAAGAGATGGATCGATTCGTTCCAACTTTGGCGACGTTTAAGTTTCGCACGCACCATCGACACCACGGCGTATCGCACAACGTCGTCGTCTCCTCGAGCGATGAGGATAGCACGAACCGAACAGATTACGACGTCAGTGGTGGTGGTGGTGGTGGTTCGCCAACGGCACCATCACCTTTTTTATCGCAAAGAAGTCTTTTCTTTAACGAGCAAAGTCGACGCCGTCACACCTCGGAGGCTTCCTTGGTCGTCGGATCGAAAAGAGCGGTGATCGTCTCCCCGTCCGGGACGAAAATTGCCACCATTTTCTTACCGTCCATGCCCATCGCTCGCGCTCAAGTGTTGGATTGCAACGACGATGGAAAAAACGATTTCATCGTGCGCATGGAAACGAGCACGATATGTTACGCGCAGAAAAGCACGTCCGCTTTGAGCGTTTACGTGGTCATGTTGACGAGCTTAGTTTTGAGCTCGTTCGTCGCGTTTATTCATCGAGTGGAGTTTGAGTCCTTACCGCCAAAACCGGGAAAAAAAGACGACGACTTTAACGACTTTAACGACGACGATAGCGATAGCGGAAGTAGTCGCAGTAGCAGTAGTAATAGCGACGATGAGAGTCACGACGGGGAAGAAAAAGAAACGGAACAAGAGAAGGAAAAGCGAACGAGGCGGCGAAAGGAAGCGCCGCACGTGTTCCCGACGACGCGCATCAAACGCTTCGCGCGAAGCACCGACGTCGACATCAAAGCTGATTAATATACTATGTAATAATGTATGATTTCTTCTTCTTCTTATGTATATTTCTTCTTCTATCGCGTATATTCTATAATACAACGCATTCCGCGCGGCAGCTAATGTGTTCTAAAGTAAAGCACTCACCCCTGCGCTCTCTCTTCTATGCAATTTCCTCCGTCGTCCCCGACGTCGCCGCTTCAACGTTCGTTATCGAAGGTAGCTCGTCCGGGTCGTAAATCACCGTCAACACGAGCGAACACGACGGGCATCTCGCGATTTCCTCTCCGTCTTTGAGCTCTTCTAACGTGATTCGAAAGATGTCCCCACACGGGCACGAGTACGTGAATTCCTTGAGCGATTCGTTCCAATCCATGTCTTCCAGATCGACCTCGTCGTACGATCCTCCTCCGGTCATTATTCTTATACGTATACTACTACTACTCTGCGCTTCTTCTCTCTCTTCTTCTTCTTCTTCTTCTCGAGACGAATGGTCTCTGTGATGTGTTTAAAATACACACACTCTCTGCACACTCTGTAGTTTTGTTTAGTAAACGCAAGCTTAGAAAAGGTCTAAAAAAGGAAGGCGACAGAACTGAAAAAAAAAACATTCTGTTGTTTAGGGTATCAAACGTCGTTTCAATTCTGCGTTCGTCTGCTTTTTTTTTCGTGGTTGTCTTTCCACAAGGAAAGTGCATCTCTGTGTCAGACGAAGGCGATGGTTTTCAGCCAAGGAAAAACCTATACTTTTCTCGAAAAAACGAACGGGAAAAGCACAAAACCAAACGATAAAAAAACGTTCATCATTATTGTCGGCAGATAAGAGGTACGCGCGCAAAGAGACCACGACGCGAAGATAAAACAGGCACGAGGAGACGCGCGTTTCGTTGGAAGGTATTTTCTTCTTCGAACGCGCGAGTAGAATATGAGCGCTTTGTGTTCCTGCGGCGCGAGGACGACGTTGCGTGCGACGACGAATGAGAAGAACGTCGCGTCGCAGAAAAAAGCGTCGCTTTTTGCTCGCACGAACAGTCAGCATTTTCTAAAACAACGACAACGAAGAAGAAGAAGACAACGAAACGATGCGTTCTGCGTTCGCGCGGAAAGTAGCGGAGAAGAAGAACGCGATGATCGTCATCGGGTGGTCGCGACGACGACGACGGAGAGAGAAGGAGGCGCATCGTCATCTTCCGGAAGAAGAACGTCCTCCCAAACAACATCAGACGACAACACGAAAAGAACAACGATAAAGAAGAAGAAAAAAAACGAAATCATCCCTCTCTTTTGCCGTCTCGCCCCGGATGCGATATCCATCACAAACTTCCTCACGAAATCAAAAGCTCTAAAAGTCGGCTTCGACGCCTTACGAGTCGCCGGAGTGCGAGGCGTACACGTGACCGTGTTCTGGGGGATCGTGGAAAACGAACCGCAGGTGTACGATTGGCAAGCGTACGAGGAGTTGTTTGCAATTGTGGATAAAGTGGGCGAGTTGGAAGTCTCCGTGGAGTTTGCGTTTCACGCGAGAGAGTGCGGCGGTAACGACGGGGACGGGTGCACCGCGAGCTTACCGGTTTGGGTGCACGAAATTGCGAGCAGAGAAGGAAAAGAAGGGAACCCGGAGTTGTTTTACATGGACCAATCTGGTTTAAGAGAAAACGCGGTTATAAGTTTGTTCGCCGAAGGCGACGAGAGTTTGTTACCGACCGGGGACGGGAAGACGTTTCGATCGGCCAATCAGTGCTACGAGGAGTTTATGGCGAGTTTTGTGAACACGTTCGAAAAGTATTTCGCGAACGGGACGATTACGACGGCGACGATTGGGGCCGGGCCGAACGGGGAGTTGAGGTACCCGGCGTTTCCGGAAGACGTGTGGGTGTTCCCGGGGGTCGGGAGTTTCCAAGTGAACGATAAGTACGCGTTAAAAGCGTTGCAAGAGTACGCCAACGAGAGAAATTGTAGCGATTGGGGGAAATCTGGACCGCACGATGCCGGAGAAGTGAACGATTTCGGCCCGGTTTCGCACTTTTTCCAAGACAACGGATCGTGGAGGACGGATTACGGACAATTTTTTCTCACGTTTTACCACGATCAGTTGATGAAACACGGGGAACGAATGTTACAAAGCGCAAACAGAGCTATTCGAGAGAAATATTCAGACGTAGCTCTCGAAATGCGGTTACCGAACACGTACTGGTGGAACCACTGCGAGTCTAGGCCGGCGCAAGCGACGAGCGGGTACCCGCGGTTTACCGACCAGTCTCGCGACGCGTACGACGAAGCCATGGCGATGTTGTTCCGAAACAACGCGCACGCGAGCGTTCAAGGCGGTGAACTCGGAGACGAGCGGATTGCAAACGAAAACACAACCAACGCGCAAGCTAATCCGGAGAAATCCGTGTCGTACGTCAAACAAGCCGCGTCGAGAAAACACGTGGAATATACCTTAGAAACCGAAGCCTTGGACGATTTCTCGGACGAAAGCTTCCGACGCTTATACGCGCACGGCATGGGCGTGGACGCGGTGTGCGAAGCCAACTGCGAATCGATCTTCGCGGAAGATTGTACCTTGGGCGATTGTTCCATCGCAAAGAGAACCGTCGTCGGCGTTATCGGCTCGGAAATGTTCGAGAAGGAAAACTGGAAACGGTTGTGCATGTTCCAGCAAAGCATGGCTGGTTTTAGCGCTTGGGAGTTGAACAAAAAAGACTTTCAGGAGGAGGAAGAACAACAACAAAACAGATATCTCTTCGAGGAATTAGAAGATGAAGGAAAGGAGAGTGGTTTCGTTCTCGAGAGAGTCGAACAATCGAACCGAACCGCCAGCCGATAATGATATAAAAATAACATCCGTATTTAGTAGTACTATACAATTTGACTTCTACTGTCTACTGCTTTATGCCGCTTTTCAGCGCCAGCATTTTCTTCTTCTTCGCGCCGATTTTCTTTTTCGGTTTTCTGCCTTCCGGAGGGTTGTACTTTTTCTGCGCGTAAGAGTATCTGATTTGAATGATGATGACGATGATATGATGTGTACATGTCGCACATCCCGCGTTGTTTTACACGAGAGAGAGAAGAGAAGAATTGGAAAATTCAAGTAAGTCATCGGCGAGTTTAAGAGAGAGAGAGAGAAAGACAGAGAGAAACAGAGAGCAAAACGTACAGAAATATGTTCCCGAACAAGAAACCGAACACCAGGAACACGAGAACGGCCACTAATTGCGCCGCTTTGTCCATTTTATTTTAGTATTGTACTCGTATTCGTTGTCTCTTACGTGTCATAGTAAGGCGAATTTTCGGCATAAATTGGACAGAAAACAGACGCATTTAGGAGAGGAAAACTACCACAAATAAGATGTTAAAACGAAACGACCTCCTCTCCTCCGGCCGTTTCAAAATCGACTCCCACTCGAAGATCGGTTCCGGACAATTCGCGGAGGTATACTCCGCCGTGGATATCACCGGCGGCGGCGAAGAGAACGCGACAAAATCCGGTCGCTTTTGCGCGATCAAAATCGAATCGGAAATGAAAACGACGAAACGAGAAGCGATGGCGATGAGGAATTTACTAGGTGGGAAAGGCATCGTGGAGATTTACGAGGAAGGGGTTTTTGAGACGAAGAGAGGGAAGGAACATCCGTTCATCGCGATGCAGTTGGTTGGTGAGAACCTGGCGGATTTGAAGAGGGAAATTGAGTTGAATTCGTCCAATTCGGTTGAAGAAGATTCGAGGGGCGGCGGTAGCGGCGGCGCGGGAACGACGACGACACCAAAAACGTCTACTTCGGAAACGAAACAACAACAACAACAGCAACAACAGCGACCGTTATTTTCGGAAATCACCATCGCGCGAATCGCGGCGCAAACGATAGACGCATTAGGGTACACGCATTTAAAAGGATACGTGCACAGAGACGTGAAACCGGGGAACATTTGCATCGGGCGAGGTTCGCGAGCCGAGAGAGCGAAGACGTATCTCATCGATTTCGGGTTAGCGAGACGGTATAAGGACGAAACGACGGATAAAGTGATCGCGGAAAGAGAGGACGCGCAGTTTAGAGGCACTACGACGTACGCGAGCGCGAACGCGATGGAAAATCGAGAGCAAAGTCCCCGAGATGATTTGTTTTCTTTGTTATACATTTTAGTCGAGTTGTATTGCGGATCGTTGCCGTGGAAAAGAACGATGGCGGTCGGAGTGGACGAGAGCGAAGATGCGAATTATAAAGTCATGGCGAGGGAGAAAAAATTGAGTTGCAAGGAAGTGCCGAACTATTTGTGCGAGTTAGCCGTTCGCGAAGATAGGAAACAGTTGCCGAAAGCGTTGGTGGGATTTTCCAGGACGATTTCGCAGTTGAAGTACGGCGAAGTGCCGGATTACGACCGGTTGAAGGGTTTGTTCACCGAGTGGGAGGAGAAGTTGTTGAACGGGAGGAAAAGTGGGGAAGTGAGAATGGATTGGGACCGAGAAGTGGCGGTGAAACAACCCTCGGCGGTTGCTCCGATACCGACGACTCAAAATGCTACCGCTGATTACAACAACAACAACAAGAACAAGAACAACAACGAAAGAAAACGCGAGCGGTCGCCGGAGTATAACTTAAATACCGGAGCGGATCCGTACCATCCACAACAACAATACAAACGACCAAACATCACCAATTCACCGACGCCTCGACCAACGACGACGACAACGACAACTCCACCAAACCAACAACCGTACGACATCCAGCCTTCCCGTCGCGCCGCATCGCTCGTCCAAGCGTTGCTCGAAAACCCGCCGTTACCTCCAAACATCAACCACGTCATCGAAACTTTCCGAAACATGTCCGCTGAAGAGGTTGTCGCCGGCATCGCCGCCACGTGCATCATAATCGCCGAAACCGCGGAGAGTAGTTCTCGAAACGTGGACGCTATCGACGCGTTTCTACGAGACGCCAGGGACTGCATCGAGCTCGCCCGGGCGAAGATGATGACGATAGCTTCGTCGACCTCCGCAGGAGGAGGAGGACAAGGAGGAGGAATGATGTACAACGCCAACGCCAAAAATGTAGCGCCGCCGCCGCAGCAGAATTATCAGCAGCACCGGCCACAGCAGCAACAACAACAACAACAGTGGAATTATAACGACCGCAGAGCCGGTCGATGATGAAGATGCTTCTCATCTTTTTCTTCTCGTTTTAGCATTTTGCGTAGTATTTAGATATTTGTACGTAGGTCACATTGCCACACAAAACATGCCATCACTCTCCCAAACAGGAACAACCTTCTCCGCCTCCTTTTCTTCCTCCTCCTCCTCCTCGCTTCTTAAATGTAAAGGTCTTCATCATCGTCGTCGTCTCTCTTCTCCTCGTTGCGTCGTTTTCTTCGGTGTTCCCAGGACGAGTCGTTTACGTCGTAAACACACAAACACGAATTGGAAAAACAAAGCGGCGACGTTCAGGTCGTCGAAAAACGAATCGTTCTTCTTCAACGACGACGAAAACGAAAACGAAAGCGAGACGAACGAGAATACCAACGAGGAGAATGTCGAGGACGACGACTTTGAAGCGAAAGTCGTCGCCGAGAACGAGACGTTCTTCTTTGAAGAAGCGTCTTCTTCGTCCGTGCCGAGTCCGGCAGACTTGAATGAACTTAATTTGCTACAAAAGGCGAACACATCTTCCTCCTCCTCCTCGGCCTCCTCGGTGTGGTCACAGAAGCCATTTTGGTGCCAACCGTGGACGATTGTACTTTTTGGCGTCTTTTGCGTGTCCTTGCCGACGTTGGCGTTCGATTGGAAGTTTGTCTCGGTCGCCGTGGCGGTTCCGATATCGGCGTGGTGGTACGTTTTTCTTGTATTGTATCCGAAGAGTTACGCGTCGTCGTCGTTCGAGGAGAAGGAGGAGGATTTTGGACGATGACGAGAGAAGAAGAAGAAGATGAAGAGTTACGCGTCGTCGTCGTTCGAGGAGAAGGAGGAGGATTTTGGACGATGACGAGAGAAGAAGAAGAAGATGAAGATCGAATGATAATGTTGTAATAATAATAGTTTTGTAGTTTACACGCGTTGCCGCACATTTTAACCTAAAACAACGTTCTCTTCGTCCGATAACACCTCCTCTTCGCCCGAATCCCCCCCGCGTCGAGCGTTTCGTCGAGCGCTCTTTCTTCCGTCGTTTGTTTCCGTCGCCGAAGATCTGCTAAAAAATTGCCCCAATCGCGTGGTGAGCAACCTCGGCGCCAAGTATTCCACGCCCGCGCCGTCTTTCGTCGCCTTTTCCGCATCGCTCGTTATTCCTTCCGCACCAGGTTTCTCGTGTTGATCCGCCCCTAACACGAAATCTACAAACTCATCGTAACATAACTCCCCGTCGCCTTCTCGATCCGCCATTTGAATCACGAACTTCGCCTCCCGCATGGATACCGGAATCCCAACCATCTCCATCGTCCTCTTCAACTCCGCCGCGGTAATTTTCCCATCCGTGTCCTCGTCAAACGTCAAAAACACGCTCCTTAACGTCTCCTGCGGATTGCTCAAATTCAAATCGTGCAACATCAGCGTCAAAAACTCGCAAAAATCCAACGTCCCGTTTCCGTCCGAATCGTATCGCCGCAGATTCTTCTTTATCTGTTTGATCGTTTTAAACGACCCAACCTGTCGCAATCGCTCCTGTATGTCCTCCGCGGATATTCGTCCGTCGCTTTCGATGTCTAAATCGTCGAACATGGTTTTGTATTCCTCCACTTGCTTTCGCGTGAGGTACGGCCTAATAAGAATAAGAATTAGAATAAGTCACATACATTGAGGGCAAAATTGCGTACCATTCTCTCACCAACTCTTCGTCGGTCATGTGCGCTCGGCTCGGAGGTTTCCTCGCCTTGAACGCATCGGCGGCGTTATTTCTCTCGTTCTCGTCGTCGTCCTCTGGTTTTCTCGGTTTGCTTCTTCTCTCGTTTCTTCTCGTCGATGATGTCGGAATCCCAACGTTCTCCATCGTCCTCTCGTCAAAATCATCGTCGACATCAACGCTTTTCGCCTTTCGGCTCCCCCAACGAAACATATCTTAATCGCACTCGTATTCGTACTCGTATTCGATTTATTACGAGGAGTAAAAGAACCCTTTTGCGTCTTCTGTCTTATCGCGTTGTTCTCGCTGTCGCGCGTCTCCCTTCTTCTTCTCCAAAGCGAGGTGTTGTCGTGTGTTGTGGAGAGAGTTTTTTGTGTTGCATTTGAACGGAAAAACAGCCGTACGTAATTGTATAAGAGGAGAGAAAAGAGTCGCGTCGAAAGAGACGAAGCGCGTAGTAGGAGTAGCGTATTATATATATTCTTTTAGTACTATTCTTACCTAATCGCTCATCTCGTCCTCATCGTATTCGACTTTACCGACGACAAAACCGTTTCTTACTCTTTCTTCCTGTTTTTCAATCTCGATTCGCTTGCGCGCTTCTTGCTTTTCGAGTTCGAGTTTGCGTTTTTTGGCGACGCGTTCGGCGGCGGCGTTCGCCGCGAGGAGGAGCAAAGCTTCTTCGTTTTCCTCTGGTTTTGTTGGTGTTGGTGTTGTCGTTGCTGCTGCTGCTAATGCTGCTGTTCCTGCTTGTGAGTCGTCGGTACTTTTAGTAGTGACGTCTCCTTCTCCTTCTCCTCCTTTGGATGATGATGGTTTGTTTGGCGACGCTTTGGCACCTTGTTGATTTTGACTGCTATTCACGCGTTGCTTCTGAGAATTCTTCGTGCTCAAAGGCGCCAACTTTTCCTCCTTCAAGAGCGCGCGGTGCATGGCTAAATCGTAATGCTCTCGAAACCCGTTCTTGTCGCTGATGAATTTACGGATCCATTCGCCCATGTTGTCTTTCATCACGTATTCGCGGTCGTATATGTGTTGATACACGGTTTGGTGTTTAAACGCATCGACTTTGTCGCGCCAATTTTCCAAGCGCAACGGTTCGCGCTCGGCAGAGAAGCGCTTGTTATACGCGTCGTATTGACACTCACAGAGAAATAATCCAAGCTCGGGCGCCATGGGCGTGTTGACTCTTTGTTTTGTCCTCAGCGCGAATAACAAATCGCTCACGTCGCAGAAGCCTCGCGCGACCGCGACGGTCATTCCGACCAACTTTCGAATCATGTTGAACAGAAACGATTGACCGAGAATCTCAAACTTCACGAAATCTTCGCCTTGAATTTTAAATGGCATCGAGCACGAGAACGAAATGACAAACCTACGCGCTTGCGGCGTGTCGCAATCGACTTTGGTCGAGTAGTTGTGAAAATTATGCGTGCCGACGAAATGTTTCAAAATGTCGTTCACTTTTGTTCGTTCCTCTTCGGTGAAGACGTACGGTTCTTCTTCTTCTTGGGTATCGTTGTTTTCTTCGTCGTCTTCTTTTTCGTCTTCTAATCCTTCGCCATTTGGGGCGTTTTCATCGTTCTTCTTTTCATCGTGACCGTTTTCATCGTCGCCGTCCACGGGGTTCCGCTTCCTCTTCTTCGGAAACCTCCTATCAAACGTTCTCACCGGTACCACGTACTCGTACTTCCTCCTATCGCACTGATTCTTCGCGCTAAACCCTCCCGTCACCCTCGTCGCTCCAAACGCCACGATTTTTCCCCTCGGCAAATGTTCGTTGATCAACCTCACGATGGTCTCCGTGTTCCCGTCGTCCGCGTTCATGCACTTAAAACTCACCACCTGTCCAACCGCGCTGACGCCTTTATCCGTCCTCGCCGCTCTGTTCCAGTGCACTTTATTGAAATCCCCGCTGTTCGATTCCGCGATTCCTCCTGCTTTGACGATCGCGGACTCTAAATCGTCCTCGATCGTTTTCGCGCCTGGGTTTCGTTGCATGCCTTGATATCCGTCCCCGTTGTAGCCAAAGAACAGGGCGATTTTTTTCTTCTTTTTACTGCTTCCATCTCCGGTGAAAGTCTCAATCCCCGTCGTCTCCATCTGATGACACTTTTGTGCTTCGTTCGTTCTGTGTTCGTCGTCGTTACGTCCTTCTCGTTCTTTTCCTTTTCCTCCTCCTTTTCCGGTTGTCGTTTGGTCTCCGTGACGGCTCCAAGCTGAAATGCGCGTCATCGATGTGGGCGTTTGAGTCGTCGCGGGAGGAGCAGCGAGGCCTTCTTCTCCTTGTATTCCATTAAGGACGACACACTCGTCCTCGTTTTCTTCCGTTCCCGCGCTGTCTTTGTCTTCTTTTCCGTCAGTCGTCATCCTTTTGCCCGTCTCTCAAAGCTTCTTAAATGTGGGGAAAAATGCTCTTTTCGCCTCATAAAAACGTCTCGCATTACGCGTACTTTAGTCGCATAAATATACACATAAAACAAAGGATTTAATGGTTTTCTTCGCATCGGCGTCAGAGTCGGTTCTTTTTACCTCTTTTGCGGCGAAAAGGAGGACCACCGCGACGCTAAAAGGAAGAAGACACGTCGTCTGTGCGTTTCGTAATCGGGGAAAAGATGAAGACGACGACGTGACGACATCATCGAAGTTGACGAAAGCAACGACAACTTTGTGCGTATCCGTCGCATTCGCTTCGCAAGTAGTAGGGGGAGGGGTGCTTTTTCAACCAGAATATGCAATGGCCATCCCGCAAACGTCCGAGTGCGCGACGAACGCGTGCGACGATTTCGATTACCACGACCAAGATTTAACGCAAACGTATTTCACCAAAGGGTCGTTAAAACGAGCGAACTTTCGAGGGGCGAACTTATCGGGGATCTCGTTATTCGGAGCGAACTTAGAGGAGGCGGATTTCACGGGAGCGAACTTAGAAAACGCGAATTTAGGACAGTGTAACTTGCTGAAGACGAACTTTACCGGGGCGAATTTAACGAACGCGATCGTCTCGGGCGCGAGTAACTTGGAGACGGTGAAGGCGAACGATTCGGACTGGTCGCAAGTGATCATAAGGAAGGACGTGTTGATGGGGATTTGCGCGAACGCGGACGGGGTGTCGCCGGTGAGTGGAGATCCGACGAAGATGACGCTGGAGTGTCCGTAATATATACATATATGTGTGTGTGTGTATTGATTGGAATGTAAAACAACTTTTGAAATACTTGTTAAACGCAAATACATCACATAGAAGTAAAACTATTATTTGAGCGCTCAGAGTACTAGCACATCGTTCGGCATGAGGATGAATCCTCGATAGGAAGACCGTCGTGAAAACAATGTATGATTATCGTCATCGCGCGCAAAATTGTTTTTTTCTTTCATCATCGAGCTGTAATGTGCGAGCGTGTTTTTCAACCGCTTTTTCGAGCGCTTCTCGCTCTCTATCTGTCTATGTAAGATCTATCCATCTCTGTGTGTAGAATAAAAGAAGAATATGAAGAAGAGGCGTTATTAGTCGTTGCTTTAACGCAATCAAACGATTAAACGAGCGCGAGAAACAACATCAACGCGTGAGGAAAGTAAGATCTCAGACTGCGGCCGAACCGCGAACTTAGCGCCACGCCGACGACGAATCGTCACGGGGGCTGACCAAGGAAGGTTCGCCCGACGCAAGCGTCGGATTCCCTGACCCCCGCTCGCAGTGCGCATAGGAATGTATTCTATCATAGATCTTTATCACACGCGTGCAACATTGCATCACATCATCCCGTCTTTATCTACGAAGAATCAATTGCTCGGCGGAAGGAGAAGTCGTTTATTTCTTGGGTTTATTCATTGCATTCGGCTTTGATAAACCGCTAAAAGAAACCTCTTTTCTTTCGTCATCGCAAAATAGTTCCAGACAGAGAGAGAGGGATGTAGAGCTCGATGCAGTGGCGTTTCGCGCGAGAGAAAAGAAAAGAAGAGAGTGTACGTCCGGTTTCCAGAGTCAAACGCACGGGCACCAAGTTAGTAAGAAATGTCGCCGCGAGAACTCAGAATGCGAACGAATCGCTCTACGGGGGTTCGAACGCCGAACTACGCACTGAGCAGCGTGAACAGCTGCCTGATGTGATCCCCCCGAGAAAATACGAGCGCGCATATCTCTGCTTTCCTCTCTCTCTCTCTCTCTGTGTCTCTCTCTGTCTGTTTCTCTCTCTCACCAATGCGCGCGCGCAAAAAAAAATCGAACAAGAGGTTGAAAGATTTCTGAAATCTGAGTCCGCAACGACGTCGTGTAGTTTAGTCGAGCGGATAGCGAGAACTTCAGGACCTGCAATCTGTCGGGCTTCGAACTCCAACGATTACATTTACTCTCGCTTCAAGGGAACGGGGCTAACACTCATAGGATTTGAACGCCGCCCAACTAAAAGAAGCATACGCGAGTTTTTTTGACCTCTCGAGAGTTTCCTACCTTTGTTTCATCATATCTCTCGTTCGCGCGAGGCAGTATTTCTTCTTCTCTGTGGAAATAGAAAGCGTTATAAACATATGGAAGAAGACATAAAAATAAAGTCGACGTAGAGCGCGAAAGGAGAAAAATGTGTGCGTGCGTTTGTATGTGCAAAAATTGAAGCATCTCTCTTCAACTCGTTCGATATGCGAGAGCGCAATCATCGTTCGTTCATCTTTTACCAACATCACCACATCATTCGTATACATCTGGCGAGAGGAATACGATGCAAACAATATCAAGGATCAGTTAATTCTGGCAAGAATTGCTAGGTGGCGACCTAGCGCTCCGGTTTCTTTTCAACGTCGATCAATTGGGGAAAGAGAAATCCTCATTTCCTTGATATCCTTTTGCGATTTTGATGATGTCGATGTAAAAGAGTTTGAGACTTTGTCGCGACGACGCGCACATCGAACCAGACTCGCACAAACTACACAAACACACACACACGCAAAGAGAGAGGATAAACGCGGCATTTTCGCCACGGACGCGTAAAATTGACACATATATGTCTACTAAATATGAACCTGTTCTGATTGCTCTGTTGTCGATGATAATAATACAGAAGATGAAAACGGTTGAGTAAAATGTCAGCGAGAACGCCCAAACAGCGCGACGACGAGACGACGACGAAGACGCATCATAAAATCGTATATTGCTCAGTCATAAAAGTCGTGTAAGTTTGGAACAAGTCTTCTTCAAAGCCGAGGCTCAAAGCGAGCTGGGTTAACCGAATTGTCATCACGGCAATATAATAATACCACGTCTGCGAAATCAAAACAAAATCAAATCTTTTCTCTCTCTCGAAATGGTCTCTCGCTCTCAAAGCTTTTTGCAGTCAGCCATTTTGTAATAATAAACCAATCGTCACGACAACATTGATGTCTCTCCGACTGGGGCGGCAGTAAGTACTCGATCATTCCGCATTAATCGTTGAGAAGAAAGAAGAGAGAGATGAAAAGAAAAAAGAATCGGTGGCGGCCGTTACCTCTCTCTTCTTTCCAAATCATCCGAAAATCTCGCGACGACGTAAACGACGCAATAAACGAGCGAGGATGCGAACGTGCCATCGTTCATCAGAGCGCAAATTCACGCTCTGTCGTTATTTTCTCATCATCGATCGCGATTTGAGGGGTGAATTTGGAAACGATTTTATATCTTTATGCGCTCTTATTTATGCGCGTTTATGAAGAATTCGCTTCAAAAAAACGCTCACATTTCTGAAACCGTCGTCGTCATCACTTTATAGTATTCTATCAAAGAAGACGAAGACAACCCGTGAGAAGAAGACAGATAAAGAAGAAGAAGACAAAAGAGAGAAAGAAATGACGTTCGACGCGTCGACGCGGAGAACGGGCAACGTCCTCATCGCGTCCTCTTTGCTCTGTTTCAGCGGAGGCGTGTATTACTACGCGGTGACGCAAGGGAGGAAAAAATTAGATAAAGACGTGCACGAGGCCATCGTGAAGCGGAGGAGATTATTAGAGGAGCAGGAAGAGGAGCGAAGAGAGATGAAGAAGAAGAAGCGGTGGTTATGGCGATCGTCGTCGTCTGAATCGTCGTGAAACGAAAGGAACAACGGTAGGAGTAGGAGTAGGAGTAGGAGTAGTAACAGTAGTAAAAGGAAGAGGAGAGAGAGTTTTGCTTCGCGCTGAAGTTCGTAATAATAATGTGTGTTGTGTGTGTTCTTCGATTCATATTTATACACGTCGTCGTGTGGTAAGCTAACTAAGTACAATTCAATAGTGTTGCATATTCTATCTCTCTCTCTCTCTCTTTTTCCCTCTTCTTCTCTCTCGAGAGTGTCGTCGTCATCTCCTCGACGAATTTAATCTTGCTCCTTCATCTTCAAAGTAATCGAGCACGTTCTCTTTCTGATCGGGAACGGTCTACCTTGAGCTCTCGGGTGGAATCTCTTCATGGTCCCCGCGCCATCCGCGTAGCACTCCGAAACGTACAACTTCGCCTTGTTCATGCCCAAGTTGTTCTTCGCGTTGCTCGCGGCGGAGAACAACGCCGATAAAATCGGTTCGCACGCTCTGTACGGCATAAATTCCAACATGATCAAGCACTCTTCGTAAGATTTACCGCGGATGCAATCCAACACTCTGCGGACTTTGAACGGAGACATGTGGACGTTTCTCAAGTAGCACACGGCTTCTTTTTCTGCGACGACTTCAGCAGCCTGTTTTTATTAGTGGTATGAGTTATAAGAGAAAAGAAGAGTGTCAGAGATGTTTTTCAGATAAGGCAAAAAAAATTCACACGATGGTGAGAATGTACCCCGCTCTTCTTTCACCCGACGGGCTGCTTTACACGCGGTAACAACTCTGACAGAGAAGCAACAACGTCTGCTCACTCGCGGACGGAGGAGAGTTTTTGTCGCTGCTCGTTGGTCATCGCTTCGAGAGAGAGCGAGAAAAAAAAAAGCTCCCCAAATTTGGTGACAAGAGCGAGACGCCGGCGAGGAGAAAAGGAGGTTTTTACGCGTAAAAAAAGCCTCCTCTTCTGAATTCACCGTCGTCTCTCCCGCATCTCTGCGCACTAAACGTATAAAAAAAACGTTCAATTCGTACCTCCGCGGTCGCTTTCGCTAAAAGAGCCATCCCTCTTTCGTTCGCGCCTTTCGCCTCTCGCACGTTTCTCGCGACATTCAATTTCATAAATCGTCTCGTCTCGAACGACGACGAAAACGAAGAGGAGGAGGAAGACGTCGCCGAGGATGCCATGCGCGTGTTCGAGGACTTCCTCTGCGCCGAAGAAACTTTCGCAATTTGCGAGCACGAAATGTGCGTCGATGCGGTCGTGGATGCAAACATGTTCGTTTTCGATCGCGACGTGTATGTATATATCAAGAGGGCTATTCTTTGTGCTGAATTTTACGCGCGATGAAATGAATGAGAGAGAGGGAAAGGTTTTGGGTTTTTTGCCCTATTTTTTGACCCAAACACGTGGCCTTTTTTAACAACTTTTTACCCCACAAAAAGTTGTTTGTTGTTATTATTATTATTGCGTACTTTTAACGAACGCAACGATGAGCGCGACGACGATTCAGACGACGACGACGCGTGCGAGCGCAAATTTTAAAGTTTCGACGAGAAGACCATCTTCGAAACGATCCGCCGCTGCTTCGAACTGTACCGCTCAAAAAGGTTTGCGGAAATGTAGTTTCAGGGACGATGATGGCATATCCAAAACTTCTCGTCATCATCTTCTCGAGAAGAAGGCTTTGGCGACGACAAAGACGACGAAGGGGACGAGGAAAGCGCGCTTCGTTCCGAAAGCTTCCTCCTCTTCCGCGGTGACTTCACCGAGCGCGAAATCTGCCTCGTCGGAGTTTGTTTGGAAAGGCGCGAATTTGAAAGCAGCGGCGATGTCGGTCGGTTTCGGTTTATTCGTCTGTTTCGTCGTTCCGAGACCGGACGGGGTGGTCCCGCAAGCCTGGAATTTGCTGTCTATTTTCTTAGCCACGGTCGCTGGTTTAGTTTTGTCTCCGTTACCGGTCGGTGCGTGGGCGTTTCTTGGATTGACCACGGCGGTGGTGACGAAGACGTTGACCTTCGCGCAAGCGTTTGGCGCGATGACGAACGATGTCATTTGGCTGATTGTTTTGGCATTTTTCTTTGCCAGAGGATTCGTGTCCACTGGTTTGGGCGATCGCATCGCGACTATGTTTGTCGAGAAGCTCGGTAAGTCTACGCTCGGTTTATCCTACGGGTTGAGCATTTCCGAAGCTGTGTTGGCGCCGGCGATGCCGTCGACGACCGCGAGAGCCGGCGGCGTCTATTTGCCCATCATCTCTTCGTTGGCCAAAAGTAACGGGTCTGAACCTGGACCGACGGCAAAGAAGATGGGTTCATTTCTCATGCAAACGCAATTGCAATGCTCTGGTCATTCGTCCGCTTTGTGCATGACGGCTGCGGCGCAAAACTTGCTGTCCTTAAAGTTAGCCGCCGGGTTGGGGATCGTCATCGCGAACCCGTGGATCACGTGGTTCAAAGCCGCCTGCGTTCCGGGCATTCTCGGTTTACTCTTGACGCCGCTCTTGGTGTATAAGCTATTCCCGCCTGAAATTCAAGACACGCCAGAAGCTCCCGCGATGGCGAAGGAGAAGTTGAAGAAACTCGGCCCGTTATCGCAAGACGAATTGGCCGTGGTTATCACCATGAGCATCACCGTGTTTTGCTGGATCTTCCAACCGTTTGGGATTACCCCGGTGATTTCCGCCATGTTTGGCATGTCTATGCAATTATTTGCCGGTGTTATTAAATGGGCCGATTGCTTGAACGAAAAAGGCGCTTGGGATACGCTCGTTTGGTTTGCCGTGTTGATCGGCATGTCCGCGCAGTTGAACGAACTCGGGTTTATTCAATTCATCGCGACGAAAGTTTCGGCGGCTTTAACCGCCGCGAACTTGGCGTGGCCGCAAGTATTCTTGGTTTTACACGTCAGTTACTTTGCCATTCACTACTTTTTTGCCTCGCAAACTGCGCAAGTCGCGGCGTTATCGACGGCATTTTTGGCCATGATGTTAGCCTCGGGCGTCCCGCCGATGCTCGCCGGTTTAACTATGGCGTTTCACACCAACTTGTTCGGCGCCATCACGCACTACGCCAGCGGTCAATCTGCCGTGTACTTTGGTTCCGGTTACGTAGAGTTGAAGGATTACTTCCGTCTTGGCGCGATTGTTGGAGCGTTTAACTTTATCTTGTGGGCAGTCGTCGGCGGCGCGTGGTGGAAAGTTATCGGGCTTTACTAAGAATAAGAGCAGAGTGAGTATGTCATCCCTTTTTATTTTTGTGTAATATCCCGTACTACATTTAATGAACAAATTTCTTCGTCTTCTACTTCTTCTTCTTCTTACAACACATCAGTAAATAGTACCACTACTTCTGCTAAAGTATATTGTTACGTCGTGTGCTTTTATGTTATTATACACGTTTCTCCCTTTCTCCTCAAAATTCGGATGCAAATATTTCCGCGCTCTTCTTTTTTACGGACTGATAATCTCATCCACGTTCGCCTCTCTCGTTCTCTCCCCCATCCGTTTCATCCTCATCACTTTCTCGCTCACCTTCAACTCCTCTTTCGTGACCACGTGATTCCTCATCGCTTCCGGACACTTCTTCTTACCTTCTCTCCCTAAAAACGTCAACACCGCTTGCTTCTCGTACACTATACCAACCGCGTCCTCCACCGGCTCTATTAAATCTTTCAACGGAAGGCCAGCGATTGGACATTTCGCGTTCAAAATAGCACCACTTCCACCGCTTCCACCGACGTTCCCGTGTTCGTCCGTGATGATAAACCCTTCCCCGTTATCCTCGCCTTTGGCGTTCGCGACCATTTTTTTAAATTTTTCCTCCATCACTTTCGCCTCGGGCGCGTTCGCAACTCGGTTCCGGTTTCGTTGGATTAAATCTCTCGTCTTCTCCTCGAACGGGTACTGCTCGTTCGCGACTCCCGCGTACCCTCGCTCTAAATCGCTCATCGCCATTTCGTACCTCTTCGCTTCCAGCACGAGTTTCCCGCCGTCCCGGACGATTGCGTTTTCTACGCTCTTCAGTTCCTCGTCGTTTCCTTCTTTGACGAGCGCGGTGACGATCGCACCGATTTCGCATTCAAACACGTCCGTAAATTTTTGCGCGATATCTCTCGCGTTCACGAGCGCGCCGTTTTGGTTACGGGTCACGATCGAGCGCACTTCGCGCTGGTTTTCCAGAGCGATGCCGGACATTAGTATCAGAGAGTATTGTTATTCTCGTATCGCGAGAAAAAGTAAAGAGATTTTGAATTTTTCCGTTAAAAGGAAACGATGCGAATGATGCAACGAACATAAACGCGCTCAAAACCACATGAAGACGAAGAAGACTTTCGTTGAAAACAACGATGAAAACGACAAAAGAGTAAACGACCATTTTACCGTCGCGTGCGTGAACGCGTTCGCGGTCGATTGCGCGAACAATTTAAACGCGATTCGAGCGAGAAGCGAACGCGGGTTAGAACAAATCGAAACGAAGATGGAGACGATGGAACGGAGTTTACAGTTTTTGGAGAAGAAGTTAGAACGATTTGATGAGGAGGAGGAAGGAGGAGGGAAAGGAGAGGCTGTGAAAACGCCTCCACCACCTCTCCCGCCTTCGTCGGCGGAGAGAGATGAACCTCCTGATGGTGAATTTTCACCGCATTTGGTACAAGAAGGTGCGAGAGCAGGCGAGGACGGAAACGCACAAACTAGCAATGAAAAGAAAGAAGAAGGAGCGCGACGAATACGTGTAAATCCAGCGCACGAGAAGTATCACAAGATGCTACGTTTGGGCGTGCCAGAACAGGCGGTGAGGAATAAAATGAAGTTGGACGGCGTCGACGAACGCGACGTGGTCTTTTCGCAATAATAGGGAGGACAACAACGAACGACAACCTTGTGTATATGTGTAATAATAATATGAACTAATTAATGTATAGTATAAACAACTCAAGAAATAACACGTATTCTCTCTTCTCAATTTACTTGGCAGCAGCCGCCTGCGCGGCTTCGTGCGCTTCCCGACTCCACTTTGGTTTTTTCCCTTGGACGAGAATGGCCTCCCCGCCGGCGCCGGCTAACTTTTCGCTCGCGGAGGCTGAAAACGCAGCCGCCTTGACTTTCAAGCCTTGCGAAAGCTCCCCGTCGCCCAACACCTTCAACGGCAAGTTTCTGTAGTAACCCGTCGCTTTGATCAAACCAACCGACTTCAACGTGTCCAAATCGACGTCTTGGCCCGCGCTGATCTTAGAATCCGCCAACGCTTGCGCCAAATCGGAAACGTTCACCGTCACGAATTTCGGCTTCCCGGCGCTCATGCCGCCGGCGATGCCCTTCAATTTTGGAAACCTTCTGTACATTGGCGTTTGACCGCCTTCAAAACCCGGTCTAGTGCCTCTACCACCTCTCGCTTTTTGACCTCTCATGCCATACCCGCACGTCCCGCCTTGGCCGGCGCCGTAACCGCGACCTTTGCGAATCGGTTTTCTTCTCGACCCCGGCAACGGGCTCAAGTTGTGTAAGCGCAACCGCTCGGCTTCCCCGGACGCCGCCGCGTGAACGACAAAAGAGGCGGCTTGTTTTTGGTGTCTTCTACTACTGCTGCTAGGTTTGAAGGCTTTTATACTCTCGCCGCGAGCGAACGCGGACGCCTGAAAGAGAAAAGAAAACATATTGTGTCAGTACTTTCATCCTCTTTATCCAAAAACTCTCGAGTGCCCTTTTCGTACAAAAAAAAGAGGTTTTCCGAGCGACGATTTCTCCTCCTCCTTTTCCGGAAAGACGAGCGGAAACCACCCGCGCGAGCGCACGTCGCGGCCGTTCTCGTTTCAAACGTATGTTTGACGAATACTCGAGCGTAAAATCACCAAAGAATATGTAATATCATCTCGTCTCCTTTTGTCGTCGTCGTCCTTTTCTTCTCTAATTTGTTCGCCGTCGGCAAAAATTTAGAGAGAAAAGAGGGTGGCGACGCAACAACATTTTGCAAAAATTGCGCGCGTAAGAAAAAGAGGTCTCTCTTTAAAGACGCGAACGTCCTCTCAAACGCGCACACAAACGAACGCATTCAATAACAAAAGAAAGAAACGTACCTTGGTTGGAATAACTACCGAGGAAAAAGAAGTCGACAACATTTTGAAACGAACTCCTCTGTGCGTCGTGTCTATAAATTGTGTCGTCTCGATGTATTGTGTCGTCTCGATGTCTCTTTTATCCAGAGGAAAAGAAAGAGGAGGGAAAGAGAAAAGAAAGAGGGCGGTTTTATAACAGGGTTTAACACCCCCTAAATATTAAGAAACAAAAAAAAAAAAGATCGAAGAAAAAACGCACACAACAGAAGCAAGAAGAAGCGAGAAGAAGAAGAAGAACGAGAGATCACACACCGCGCGCAAAAAAGAATGAGCGAAGGAGGAAAAGAAGAAGAAGACAAAGAGACGACGATATCGTTCATCGTGAAAACATCCACAAATCCAAAACTGGAGATGAAAAATATCAAACTCACAAAGTTGATTGCCGAGTTGAAAGCCGATTTGGCGACGACGCTCGGATCCGAAAAGGAATCGATTCGATTGATTTACAAAGGACACGTTTTGAAGGACGAGAAAACGATACGAGAGTGTTCGATTGGGGAAGGGCACGCGGTGCATTTGGTGCAATCGGCGCCGAAGAAATCACCATCTCTTACGAGCGGGGGAAGTAGTGGTCGTCCTCCGGCGAGTCACAATGAAGGTGGTGGTGGTGGGCAACCGACACCGCCGCGAACGTGGATGGACGACGCGAACGCGAGTCAAAGAACGGCGCAAGCGCCGGATTTTGCGACGTTGTTTAACAGCAGCGTTTTAGGTGGTGGTGGTATAGGAGGAGGAGGAGCGAGTGGTTCTGGTGGTTTTGATATGTTTGGAGGCGGCGGGTTCGGAGCGGGCGGCATGCCGAACCCGACGCCGGAGGAGATTCGGGCGATTGAAAACGACCCGTTCGTGAGACAGTTCATGGAGCAAGCGATGCAAGACCCGGAAGTTTTACGACCGATGATGCAGGTGATGGAGCAAAACCCGCAGATTCAACAGTTGATGAACGCGAATCCAGAGTTGAGGCAGGCGATGCAGGATCCGGAAAACATATCGAGGGCGCTGAGAGCGTCCAGGGATCCGAATTTAATGCGAGAGCAAATGGCGGCAACCGATCGGACGCTTGCGAATATTGAGAGCCATCCGGAAGGGTTTAACGCGTTGAGGAGAATGTACGAAAACGTGGAGGTGCCGTTGCAAAACGCGATACAAAATAGTCAAAATAGCGAGGCGGCCGCCAACAACGGGGCGGCTGCGGATGCGAACCCGTTTGCAAGTTTATTCGGTGCTGCGTCGTCTAGTGGTAACTCGGACGCGCCGTTACCGAATCCTTGGGCTGCGGCAAATGCCGGGACCGCAGGTGCTTCAACGTCCCAAGCTCAACAACAAAATCTGTTCGCGGGTTTAGGCGGTTCGGGAGGATTCGGCGGTTTAAATATAGGCGGCGGCATGCCGGACGAAGCAACCATGCGACGCCAGATGGAAGCGATTCAGAACAACCCAGCGCTCATGCAAATGTTCAGTCAAACGATGTCACAAATCGCATCGGATCCAAACGCTCTCGAAAATCTTCGCCGGTCAAATCCGGAATTTGATGCGATGTTGAGACAACAACCGCAAATCGCGGAACAAATGCGTAATCCAGAGTTTCTTCGAGCGTTGGCCGACCCACAAACTTTGCAGGCAATGCAACATTTGCAGCGCGTCATGGGGGGGAGTGCTGCTGGTGGTGGACTCGGGGGATCGCCGTTCGGAGGAATGGGAGCGCCTCCATCGGTGACGCCGCCAGCGGATCCGGAAACGGCCTACGCGGCGCAGATTTCGCAACTCAACGATATGGGTTTCTTCGATCCGGCGGAGAACGTGAGAGCTTTGGTGGCCACAAACGGAAACGTTAGCGCGGCCATTGAACGCTTACTGAATGGAGCGTAATGACAAGAGCCGATACATGTTAATAACTAGCTACAACAACATACATACTCTCTTCTAGTAATGATAATAAAATTCTTTCAGTACACATACACAAACAAACTTTTATTCTCTTTCCTTGATGACGTGCTCTTCCATAAACTTTTTAAACCTCTCGGCGTACTTTTTCGGCGGTTGACAACTCACGTCTCTCTTCCCGCAAAACAATGCGCTCTTGAAAAACCACTCGAACCATTTGAACGTCGTCCATTCGGCGAGCACGTCGACGATGCCGAAGAAAGCTACCCCCGTTGGCGTTCTCGCGAATCGCAGCTGATTGACTCTTTGTTCGTCTCCAACTAAAGCCGGCTCGTTGCCGCTACTCGAGAGAGATGGTAACGTTCGCGGCGTTGTTGTCTTCATTCGTGTTGTTACGTGTTTCTCCGAGTCTTTTTCCCCTTTCTCTACCCTCCCGAACATAGACGCGGATTTCACGAACGTCTTTTTTTTAGAAACGTTAGTCAACGACGGAAGATCCGAATCCGATCTCATGTTGTGGTGCCCTAGCAACAGCGAATAATCAATCAACCCTAAGCTCGACAGAAAATCCGCGTCTCTCTTTAAACTTTCCAAGATCGTTTTGCGCCGCAACGTCCTGACGCAATCCCTCTCCTCGTGCGCCACGAAATTGTTATCTTTCAACAACTCCACTTCTTTCGTCGGATCTTCTTTCGCCGTCCGTTTACACCGGCTTCCTTTCAAATCGTACCTAGGACTTCCGACCTTCACTTGCGTCGCGAACCAGTACCCGATGACCAAGAATGTCTTGTACGTGCCTCTCCCTTTCCCGATTTTAATCGAGTAACACCCGTAAATTTGCGGCAAAAACGTGTTCCTCCCGTGCTTCTCCACGTGTTCCGTATACTTCCTCAAACGTTTCAACAAAACGTTCTTCTCCTTTGTTGTCGTCGTCTTCAACAGAAATCTCGCATCTTCCGTGCAAAAAAACCACGCCCCAGACCTCCCGCCCGCATCTGCTCTCCCAATCACTCTCAAACTCGTCTTCTCGTCCTCCAAGTCGTCGACGCCGTCCAAACCTTTAAACGACTTCAAATACTCCTCCTCGCTCAACCCAAACGCCGCGCGAAGCCGCCGAAACTCTTTCGCTTCGTGCGCGATGAACGAAAACGCCGGCAAGACGACGTTTTTCTCTTCCTCTTTAAAAGAAGGAGAAGACGACGAAGATGAAGAAGAAGATGACGATGATGATTTGCGTCTTCTCGCCAACTCTTTCCTCTCGAAGCGTATTTTCTCTCCTCCTTCAATTAAACTCTCTCTCACTCCAACTTCGAGCACTCTCCCGACTGTATTCACCACGCGTTCTCGCGCGTGGTCGACGACGGTGCCGACTTTGTTCCCTCGGTGGACGAATTTTCGGACGTCTCGAACGCTTTTTTCTTCGTTTAATCCTCCTAATCCCGTGTCTTCGCCTCCGAATCCGCGAAACCTGAGCAGGTTTATCAAGAACAAATTGGAGTTTTGTTTGCGCTTTTGCTCGGAGGAATGCCGGACGGAATCGGAGAACGAGCGAGAGAAGTGAGAGGCTTTCTTTTCCGTCGTCGTCTTCAAATCCTTCCTCTTCTTGTCGTCGTCGTCGTCGTTTATTTCTGACGATGACATTCTTCGCGTTTTATTTATATCATGTCAATATGTTGTGCGCGCATTTAAAATGTCGACCAAACGTGACTCCGATATGGTTGATTTCGTGAGAGAGTTCGCGATGCGCAAAACGCATAATTTACAAACGCTGCTCTTATTATTATTACCGCTGCTATTAAAAACTATTCGGAATGAAGCTATTGCTACTGTTCGTAATCACCGTTCGTCCGCTGGGTGCTGACACACGGGACACCGAATCGATTTACTCGCTAACCATCGATCGACGCATTCGATGTGGTACCTGTGCGCGCACGGCAACACTCGTACGTATTCGCCTTCCTCGAACTGGTCGAAGCACACCGAACACACGGGTTCGCCTCTTAAGTGTAACACAAAATCTACCAGTTCTGCTTTTTCGAGAGGGTACGGGCCTTCAAACTTTGTTTTCGAGCGAGGGCATTTCTTCGTTTGGTTCTCTTTAACCTCTGCGGTGAGTTCTTTCACCGTTTTGTTTTCGAGGGACCTTTTCGTTTCCACTTTTTCCAAAGGTAACGCGCCGATGATTTTGGCGGAAAGCGCGCCTTCGTTTGAGAGTGGGCCGTTGTCGTCCTCGTCGTCGTTTCTCGACGTCGTGGTCGCGCGTCCTCCTCGGTTGGTGTTGCTGGTGTGCACGCCGAAGAACTTTCATCGTTTACGGGGAACAGATGAGATAAAAACGGAAAGTAGTTAGTTGAGATACAAAAGTTCGTTCATCATCACACAAGAGAATACAGAGAAGTATTATATAGTATCGAGAAGACAAAACGAGACAAACGATGAAAATGATCTCTCTTACCTCTCCGATGTCCTCGGAGAACGTGCGCGCGAGATTCGACGGGCCGTTCCCCATGTTTTATGTGTGAAATTTTTATGGGGGAGTTCTCTGTGTTTTGTGATTTCTCTTTCTGATGAATACAAGTACAGTCTAAACTAGAGAAGATGGTAAGTACTATGTATTACGAGCCTAAACTGAGCAACAAATCGACGCCGGTCAACTCTTCCTCGCCTTTGACGACGGCAGTCGTACCAACTTGCTGCGATGATGTTTGTTCGCCCAATACTCCGCTGCGAACGAATTGGACGTCTTCTTCCCATAAGCTGACGTATTCTCGAACGTCGTCTTCGACGTACCGAACGAGATGTTTCAACTCGCGAGCGTCGTAGGAGATGACTTCGGCGATGTACCGCGCGTCATCTAACGGCCAAAGGATGGAGATCATTTTACCGACCGCTTTTCCTCCTTGGGAGGCGAGTTTGGCGCCGGTTTTACCCGAAGTGGACGCGGAGATGCATCGCAAGCGCAAGCACGTTTCCGGGTTGGCATCGCGGATAGATTTGACGTTTTCGCACATCTTACACGGGCATCGACCTTCTGATAAGGCTTTCTCGACCTCTTTTTTGTTCCTCTCGACGGCTTCGTAATCGATCGGTTCGACGGCGCCCATCGGGTTGGCCGGAGGAACGAGCGCGCCGTTGGGACCAGCGGCGGCGGCGGCAGCATTTGCTACCGTCGTCGCTCTTCCACCTACGTTTCCATTCGCCAATCCGTTCTTTGCTTCGTTCTTTCGTAACTCTTTCTCCGCGTTCGCGTACTTCAAAGCGTTTAGAAATCGCGCTTTTCCTCTCACCGGCGCGTGCGAATGTTGTTTATAACCAACCTCAAAATCGACGATGGAGGTTTCTGGTAACCAACCAAACGATTTCTCGCCAAAAAATACGACGCAAACATCGTTCCCATCCTTTTGCATTTGCTTCGCCGCTTTTGGAACGACGTCCCCGTGTTTCACTTCGTCCACTCGTAATCCCGGCCAATGCGGATGTCCCGGCAATTTCGCCCAGACGATTTGCGATTCTCGCGGTTTCATCATGCGAATGCCCGCGACGATAAACGACCCATCGTCTGGTTCGACTACTTCCTCCTCAACTGGAGCTGCTCCCATCGGCTTGAGAGAGGACTTTTGTCGCTTTGATGATTCTTTATTGTTGTTGTTGTTATCGTTGTTATTCATCGCAGCGCCGTTTTGTCGTTTTCCACCGGCGACGTTGAGAACGTCGGTACCATTTCTCGACCCCACGCCGCCGTTTCGAATGGCTACACCAGAAGCAGTGGCTGTGGTTGTCACTAAGAGCGTTTCAGCCGCCAACAAGTCTCGTTCCGAGTGCGATCCAGTCAAATTCTTTCTATCTGCTCCGGCTAGTATTCTCGACGCCGGCGGCGCGACTTCCTTCCCTGCGCCGCCAAACTGTCTCTCCAATGCGGCCAACGGCGGCGGCGGTGCCATGCCAGCCTCTCTCGTCGCTCGAACGCACGCTAAAATCACTTCTCTTGGAATGTACCCTTCGATACCGCCCGGGTTATTATTCATCCCCGCGCAATTTTCCAAAGTTGTTCGTAAATACGCTTTCAACGCCGTCTTCTCTCTCGCTTCCGGATGTTTCAAAAACTCTGGTTTCGGAATGCGTTTCATCGGATGCGAAACGCGGCCGTGACCAATGTTATACGCGTGTTGAGGCCATTTGAAACCTCCTAATTCGCCGTTGCTGTTATTTAAAGCCGTCATGGCAGCTACCGCCGCTTCTTGCGCGCAAAGCGAATTCGCGCCCGTCGTCGTCGCCCATCTCACATCTCTCGGGTTGATCTCGTTCGCGTTGACTATATTCCCATCGCACCATTTCGGGAATTTTTGCGCGGATTTCCGTTTGGAATCAAACCCTTTCCCGTTTCCGTACGGATCTGACAATCGTCGTCCAATCCATTCGGCTAACGGAACGCACCCTCCGGTCGCGCTCAACGCGCGCCATCGATTGAGAATCTCGCCGACGACCGCTTCTGACGTTCTCGATACGCCCGGTGGCGACACCACGGTCCACCCAGGTAACAAACCTTGTAAACTTTCCGCATCGGATACGTCTAGAGGCGCTAATTGACCATCAACCGAACACACGACGGAGTCTCTATCCGGCCTCGCGTCCGCGCACACGTTAATCGTCGACGCTTTGTATTTCGGCGTCGCTCTTTGAAACTGACTTCCGTCCTCGTCTTCGTCTTCCAAAAGGGTAAATCCACACCTGGCAAAAAGTGTCGGCGCGTTTTTGTTATTCATTCGTTGCGAAGCTAAATCCGAGGCTGAATTCATGTTGCTACTCGTCGTCGTATCTTCGTCGACTAACAAAACCTCTCGCGGGTCGCCGTGTCTACTCGCTAAAAACACTAACCGTCCTCGATCGTCCGGGATACCAAACGCGGTTGGTTGCACCACTCGGTGCGCCCATCGAAATCCAAGTTGCTCAAACTCTCTCACTAACTCGGCAATAATCGGTGGTTGCCCTTCATCCGCGGTATCTAAAATCCTCTCCGACCCGCAATCGACGACGACCCACGGGACGCACCTCCCGGTAAACCGATTCTTCGCCAACCGTAAAACCTGCTTCATCTTCGATTGCACCGAATTCGAAGACCAACTCTCTCGCCAACCAGTCTCCAACTCCCCGATTTGGTGGTCGTACACTGTCCCTTCATTTTCACTGTGTCCTATCAAACTACTCCCGGAGACCCCACCCAAGGAACACGTCAACACGTCCGTCTCTTCCGGCAACTCCACCACCGAAGACGCGTGCGTCGGCTGAAAAATCCCTTGGAAACGACTGGTCAACACCTCTCGCGCGCAATCGTCCGCCTCGGTTTGCATGATAATCTCGTGCCCAGCTTGCGCCAAACCGAAATCAAACGCCCCGCACCCGCAGAATAACGAACACACTTTCAGCCTTCCCGCGGATTGCGCCTATTCATACGTAGTGGTAGTATTAAAGCGTAGCGAAAGAAGACCGCCGCGCAAAGAAGAAGACCACCAAAGAAAAGAAGAAAGAGAAGAAGTCAGTCAGTCGCGCTCGCATCATCGTCGCCGAAACAAGAGAGAGTACTACATAACACACGTCGAAATCGAAAAGTATCATCATCCGTTATGAACCGATCGTCAAAGAAAATTACGATTGAGCGCGAAAGCGCGTATTTCGTCCTCTCGAAAGACCTCCTCCTCCTCCCTCGAACGCAGACACAACAGAAAAGAAAACGAATTCGCGGGTGAAGAAGAACGCGGTGTGCGCACCAGAGCGGAGGACATGATTGACTTTTGTCACAGAGCGCGCTTCCTTTCGCGTTTTTGGTGGTCTCGCGCGTCTTTTCTTTCCCGCAGACAGACGACAGAGGTACACTTCGTAAACGGGAGCGCGTTCTGATGATGATGAAAAGGACTCCCCGAATGAAAGAATGAATTCCGTTTTTGTTGCACCGACAGAGCGAGAGCGTTTGAGAGAGAGCTCACGAGAGAGAGTTTACAGTCGTTCGTGACTCTCTCAACGCCTCGTTGGTCTCTTCTTCTCTGTCAGGAAAAGGAGCGCGTCTCTCCGCGTCTCTCTGATGTGTCTCTCTGATGCGTCTGTTTTGTGATGCATTTTCAAGGTTTTTCTCCATTACACCGGAAAGTCATTTCAAAGCGCAGAGAAGAGGTTTTAAAACGACAGAGACCGTTTTCTCGATTTGGGGTTAAATGTCGGGGATGTTTTCGTCCAAACACAGCCGGTACCGAAAGTACGTCGACGAGGAGACGGGGAAGGTGTTTTATTTCGACGTCGTCTTGAAACGATCCCGTTGGCGGATTCCCCCCCGGAACGACGAGAATACGATTAAGACGAAGGACGAGGACGAGGATGAAGTCGTCAAAATATTCAGAGAGGATGTCGAGGAGGGAGAGTGGTACCGAGTGGAACATCATCTGTTGACTCGACCGTATTGGTTCAGAAACGATTCATCAGAGACGAAAGAAAGACAGTGGGAGAAACCTTTGCAAAAGGCTGCTTCCAAGGAGAAGGCTGTCGAAACGACGGAAGAAGAAGAAGAATCTGAAGAAGAAGATGATGACATCGAGTTTGACCCGGACGCGTACGAGAACGAAGAAGGAAAAGAACAATTTCATCAAAGAGCAGCCTTTGCGGCGGGGACGGGAGAAGCAGAAGCGGAACCGGCTTTCGATCCGCCGCGACGAGCGACCACGACGCCTGCAGCGAGCGCCGTTATCATCGAAGAGAAAGAAGAAGAAGAAGAAGAACCAAAAACGAATAATGCATCGCCAAAACTTTTGACGACTGCCAGTGATGAGATTACGATGAACGAAAACTTTAACGCGGCGAATAAGAGTAAAGCGTTGGATGTGTTTTTCGCGCTGTGCGAAAAGGCGAAAATCAACGAGCACTCTCGATGGGAGAGGGACATGCCGAAACTCAGAAAGCTGGATAAAAATGCGTTTGAATGTTTCGCGACGATGCCGGAGAGACGAAGCGCGTTTAATAAGTACAAGGTGAAGTTATCGAGCAACGCAGCTGAAAAAGCAGTAGGTACGACGAAGACGACGACGAAAGAGTCGAAACTGGAGCGCGAGAAAATCGCGCGAGAAAAACGCGAACGCGAAATACTCGAAAAGAAACGAGACGACGAATATCGATTGAAAAAGCTGAAAAGAAATCAAGACAAAGGCGACGCGATGAAACAGTTCGAAACGTTATTAGCGGAATCCATAAAATCGATCGATGACGTGGAAACGATCGATGACGTTCGCGAATTACTCTCCCAAGATCCGCTCGGTCGCGCTTCCTCGGGCGGACCTCTTTCGGAAGCAGACATGGTCGCCTCCTTCGATGCGTTCTTGTTGGAGTTCAAATCAAATTCTCTGCAACGATACGCGGAGTTGTGCCGAGAAACAGTTTCCGCGTTGTCGCAATCCGTAGGTGGCGTTGCGGACGAGGAGGATGCAATTTTCGCGTGGGAAATTGCTCGAGACGTCTTAAAAGAGGACGCCCGCTTCGACCGGTGTCCGATGAAACTCAGACGTTCGACCTTTGACAAAGCGGTGGAGAACTTTCGCGATGAAAGAATTCGGAACGCCGGAACAACAATTGGTGCGTCGTTTGATGCGGTTTAGTAGTAGTAGCAGTAGTGGTAGCAGTAGTAGAAGTAGTAGTAGTAGTAGTAGTAGGAATAGTAAAGCGAGCGCAGACCCGCAAAAGCATAGTTTCGAGACGAACACATACAAACGCGCGCGGTAGAAGATACTCATAAAAGCCGCCCAAACACTCGACGACGAAAGAAAAGAGATCTCATATTTGAACGCGTGATGATATAAAAGCGTTGACAAACGCAGATGAGATTTTGATGCGATGCGCGACCCTGTGTATGTCTTGTACTGAGGAGAGGAAAGAGAGACGTCAGCTCGAGAGTAAACCCCGTTCTGTGTCATCCGTTGCGTCCGGACTGATTAAATGACTGTTTAAAAGATCGCGAGTGTCTTCCACTCCAAAAGAGAACTTCCGGAGAGAAAGGGAGCGACGTTTCCGCCCAGCACTCTCTGCTCAAACGCGCGGGGATTTTCCCCGGTGATCGTGTAAATTTCCCCGTCTTATGAAGACGTTGGGGTATCCACCGAAGTTAATCCTTCGAGCGCGTCTCACCTCTTAAAACTACCACCACTGTTGTTTTCGTCGTGAAAAGTTTTTGGTCTCGTTTTGTGCTCTTTTCATCGTTATTATTCCCGTGCGCGTTGTGCGTTTTGTCTCTCTCTCTCTCTCTGTATCCTTCCCGCCGCTAAACGAGACCAAATGTCGTGAGAGAGAAATTCTGAAGACATTCCCCCCACATTTTGTGAGGTGATTGATGATGCTTTCGCCGACGACGCTTTCGCCGACGATTCAGACGATTAAATCGTCGCAATGCTCTGAGAGAGGACGAACAAGGCGAGGACAAAAGTCGCTCTTTTCGTCGAAAGCATCGTCAAAGCCTTGTTGGTCTTCATCGTCATCGTCCAAACATCGTTCTCTTTGTAACAGAAACGTACTGAGGGGCGTTTTTCATCACCGTTTTCCTCGCGGGAGAAAGACGAGGCGCGAGACCAACGCGTACGCGTTTCTGAACCGTCTTCGTCCTCCAAATCCTCGACGAAGAGAAGAACAACAACACCAACAGGGAGGAAAAGTGGCAAAAGGAGAGGTTTCGCGTACGGAACGAGGGAACGCGACGGTACAAAACGCGGCGAAGACATTCGCAAAAAGCGAAAACGAAAAACTCGCGTTATTGTTTGTATTCGTTATTCAAGCGGTATATATCGTCGTCAAAACGACCGAACGCATGAAGAAAGCGATCCCGGTGTTTATGAAGGACCGGTGGCGTACACTGCGAGAGGTGTTCGAGTACGCGAAGGAGAATTTTTACGCGTTTGATGCACCGAAAATCACGAGAACTGCGAAAAACGATCCTCAGTTTCGGAGTTTGTTGAAAGATTACGCAAAGTTGATTCACGATTTATACGACGTACCTATTGTGCCGGAGTGTATAGAGACGAGGGTATACGCGCAAGCGTTGGAGCAAGGATTGGAAGGCGCGTTTGAGACTTTGGACGATATCGTCTTGAGCGGAGACGCGAGGGTGTTGGGACATCCGTTGGTCGTGCAGAGAAGATTCGTTGGGGAAGATTCGGAGAGGCTAAAGACGTACGGGGCGTTAGAAGGGAGCAAAGAGGACGAGTTGGAGAAGTTTGTCGTGGAAGTGGTGGAGAATACGAACAACAACAACGGCGAAAATAGCAGCGCGACGTCGAAACTGTTGCAAAAGATGGAGAAGAAAATGTCAAAGAAAATTTTATCCATCGCGGCGAGAACCGGTACGCTGTTCCTCGAATCCGGCGTGCAAAGCTTCTCCGCGCGAATTTTTGACGCGGAATTTTATTTCGATGTCCGCGAACAGGTGAAAGAGGAAGGAGACGACACCTCGCTCCGCGAACGCCGCGAGGCGCTGAGAAGAAGCCGAGCGATTCAAATCGCCAAAACCGCCTCGGACGAACGTTTAGGTAAAGTCATCGAAGAACTCCAAATTCCACCGATTGGTATACTTTTCCCGGAGCTCGAAAGAGATGTGGGTAGGTTAGTCATTGCGATGGCGTGCGAAGCCATCGACTCCGAAGTCTCTCTCCCAAACGTCGATTACGCGGTGAAGTTCAATCTTCGCGTGAAGGATCAGAAAGAATACGACGAAGACGAAAGGAAGAGGAACAAACAAAAAACGATATCATCGTCGTCGTCGGACGATGCAGACGAGCTTGCGCAAGCCTTGGCGGACGATTTCATGACGCGACGTAAAGCCGTGGCGCCAATGTTTATCACCCCGGAACTGGAAAGGAAAACCTACGTGGACATTATTAAAGGCATTTTAGGAGAAATCGGCTTGAATGCGCCGAGCGTGATTGCGGAATTTTTAGGCATGGACGTTACGATACAAGTCATACGAAAGAAGAACGACGATAAGAAATTGAAATTAAGGAAAGAAGAATATACAAACGACGTCGTAGGAATAACTTCGATGAATTCTGATAGCACTAACGATGCTTTCACTTTTCTTCGTGAACGGTTTAACATGACTCCTATCGTCGCGAAGGGCAAGGAGAATGGAGAGACAAGGACCACATCGTTATCGTCGTCATCATCATCATCAACATCAACAACAACAACGAGTAATAGAAACGCTATAAACCGAGCAAGTGTGGAAGCCTTTATCGATTGGCTCCTCGCAGATGCCGCGTATAACGTTCAAGCCATTCCAGACGACGTCGAGCGCGCTTTATACGCCAACTGTTTCGAGCTCTTCTTGGACGCGTTCTTGGAGACGACACAGAAAGTTGAGTTTAGTATTTTAAGCCGCACGGTAAAGATTCGAACGCGTGTGGCAAAAGATGCACCGCGCGATTACACAAAAATACGTCGATTTCGTCCCGATTGGCAAGCTTTAGATTCCATAACTGAGGAAATTAAAATCGAACCGGAAGCGTTGAAGAAAATCATCAGTAACGTCCACGCGTTTGCGTTGGCATTTCTTTCGCAAATTCTCGAAGACGCGTCGGCGGTAATTTGTGGTCACGAAATTCGACTTGCTTTGACAACTCCGACGGTTTTACGTAAATCGTACGACTTCGACGACGTTGATGTGTCGTTTGATGGTACGGCGCGAATGAGCGTGGACTATAGCCCGTTAAAAAGTGGTGGTAGCATCCGCTCTTTTGCGAGCTCGAAGGCTTTACGAGAACCGTCGCGGAAGAGCGCGCAAAATACATTCTCCGCCATGGACGCGCTGAACGCGTTAGCGACTGAACTCGCGATGGAAGCTTCCTCGGCTCTTGTCAGTGAGAATAAGGGTTTTGAAACGAGCGATAATCAATCAAACGGGGGTGACTTTTCCATAGACTCCATCTTCGCGGATTTACAAAGAGACTTGCAGAAACAAATCGCGCAATTCGGATTTAAGAATTCCTTCGCGAACGCCTCGCAACTGGACAGCGACGCAATTTCACACGATGCGGTCGCATTCAGCGTCTTCAAAAAGCATTGCTCACCACCGGACGAGACGTTTCCGTTTCCGTACTTGACAAAAGCGCAATTTGAAGTCGCGTCTTTGGAAGTTATAAAAATGGCTGGATTTCGAAACGCGAGCAAATCAATCACGGAAAAGATGGAAGCTTTGGCGAACGTGGCGGATGAAGATAAGAATGGCGTCATCCAGTGGGGCGAGTGGTATTGCGTCAGCGATGCGATAATATCGGCGGTAGAGAAAGCAAAAGTGCAGAGTAGTAGAAAATAGTAATAGCAATGGTAGCAATTGTAGCAATAGCAGCAGCAAAAAGTAGTCAATAAATTGTATTTGAGCGCAAAATGTACCTTGTCTTTACATACTTGTCATGCGCGCTATTATGATGAAGAAGCCGGTGGCAGCCCGGATGAGAATTCTCCTCGTTCTCCGTCATCTTTCGCGATTACATACGTGATCTCTTCCTCCACCATTACCTTAGGTTTTGGTTTCGACTGTTGTTTCTTCCTGCCGCTATTATTATTAGAGGCTGAAGAAGAGGATTTCTTCGCCGCGATCATCAACTCTTTTGGCGTTTTCTGCAACCACTCCGAAAGAGGAATTCGTGGACTCTTCACCGCCTTGTTCGCGACTGATTGCAACAACAACGGCGGAAGCAAAATAGCAAAACCGACTCCAACTGACGCGACAACAATTTCCCAACCCGTTCTCGTTGGAATTTCGTAAGAATCCTTCCGAAATGGAATTTGAAACTTCCACGGCTGCCGCTCGCCTTTCCTATCGATACCCTCTAACGAATGGTTCCTCGCGATGACTGGCACGTACTCCTCTATAATCTTCCAATACTTTTGCGCTCGTGCCGAGGCTTGTCTGTTAAACTTTTCCTGTTGTCGTTTCTTCATTTCCAAACGCTTCAAGTGTTTGAACTTGTCGTCTCTCGATTTCACTTTGAACGCCGGGTGATCGAAGCGCATGTACAACATGTCGATGAGATCTTGCAACGCTTTCGACAACTGCACCAACCTCGCGCGAGCCGCGGTCAACTCACGCATCTCTCTCCGTCTCAACAGTTTAAAGTTTTGCGCTTGCAAACTCGCGTATCGCGCGATTTCACTTCTTGCCGGAAGCATCCAGTGCACCCATGGATTAGAACGCATCGACCCGGGCGGATTCTCCGATTCCAACGCCAACGCCTCCTCAATCTTCGCCACGAAAGCGATGTATTCAATCTCCTTCTGCGGCCTGCCGCCGATCGTTTGCGTTTGCTCTGATTTCGGCCGTATGCTTGCAAATATTTCTGCCATGGCAATTTGATGATCTTCGAAAAACCGCATCGGCCATCTGTATTCTCTCGAAAACTCGAAATGACTCGCCGAGAAATCTCGCTCTTTCAAATTTGTCGCCGGCTCGAATTCCGGGAACAACTGTTGCGACCTGCCCAACGAATCCGTGCGATGAATCGCCGCAGTTCTCTTTCTGTACCTTGCCACTGCATCTGCTAAATCTTCGGCCTCTTTTTCTCCAACTAGACTATCTACAAACTTCGACGCCCCCGCCGTCCCGTCGTCGTCGTATTGCACCATCGCCCTCGACACCATCACCGCGATCACCTCGGTCAACCTCTCCCCTTTCAAAACCGCATCAAATCTCGGAATCGAGCTCGCCATCGCTCTTTGAATGCTCGCGAGCTTCTTATCGAGAAGATATTGCCACGTGTCCTCCTCTGAAACTCCTTCCACGTGCACCCCGTGATTAAACTGCAAAACTTTTTCTAAATACGCGCATATTCGAAACAACGTCGAGTTGACGCAATCCGAAGGATCATCCGGAAAGTGCAGCGCGAAGAAGTTCACCGGTTGCGGAACTCTCTCCAGTTGCGATTTTCGTCTCGGAGGCGTGCACAAGATATCCTCCAACCGTTCGTGCAACTCAATCGCAGACGCTCTCAAAGGACCCGCTAACTGTCTTCGCACGTCCGCCAAACGTGCCTTTCTTTCGATGTCTAATTTATTCGCCTCTTTCTTCGCGTCGGACGTTTCCGCGGTTTTCGCGGAGACGACTTTAAATACCGCCGCAAATAACAGCATGGAACCAATTCCAGAGGCCGCGCCGGCGATGATCTTCCCAGCCGCGGTTGCCATTAAGTTTTCTTTGTATTTGTTTAAGTCCATTTTGCCTTTTAAATTGGAAAGGAAAGACTTCTTCTTCCCTTCTCTGTTGTTGTTGTTGTTCATGTTGTTGTTGTTGAAAGGCAATTGGAAGAACGGAAACTTCTTAAATTTCTCATCTTGGTCGTAATTCGAGGAAGAGGCGAGCTTCTTTTTGCCCATTTTTTGTGCGTATGCGTGTCTTTACGCGCGGCGGCGGGGACGAATTATGCCGACGAATTTTAATAAAGGAATATTGATATTTGTACGGAACATTTAAACTCACATTTACTCTATCTACCATCTATCTATCTATCTAATCGCGCACACAGAACAAAACAAAGCTACCACACTAAGATGCGTCGTTGTACTCTAATTCAAAGGAAACCAACGCGTGATCGCTCGGGAACGAAAGCGTCGGGAAAGGCATGTCGTCTACCCATCGGAACGCGTCTTCGGAAGCGTCGTTGACGCGTTTGGACATTTCCGTATTCACCTTGAACTGTCCAGAGGAAACGAACAGATGATCTTTCGGGTGTCTGTCGACCAGTTTGCTCGTTAACTTTTCTTTGTAAAAAACGGCTTTGTTTAATTGCGGTTGGAGGAAAGAGCGGGCGTTGCAAGTGGTGGTCGGGCAGAGCGCGTGTTCGTCGCCCCAACAGTTTTGGAGATTTTCCGCGGCCAAGGAGCCGTACATGGTTTCGACCGAAAGGCGTTTGCCTTTGTTATCATCGTGGTGGCAGTTCGCGTCGAGAGCGAATATTAGCGCAGAACTATCACCGCATTCGTTGTTGACGGCTTTGACGACGTCGACGGTTTGTAACCCGTTCGTGTCCCCGTGGAAAGAGGCGATGGCGAACGGTTTCCTTCGGTCCTTGTCCTTTTTTTCTTCTAAACTGACCTCGCGAACGACGCACAAATCACCGCTGGCGACGCCTGCGGGCAATTTCGTTTTATTCACGCTGACGACTTCCCACACGCCGCTTTCGAAAAACGTTTTACTCGCCAAGACGATGGAATTCTGATTCCTCGTCGCGTCGAAATCCGGACCGGATAAACAATCAAATTTCTCCGTCAACACCTCGCTTTTCGCGATTCCGTCTCGCATTTGTTCCGACACTTCCTGTAAACATATGATTTCTCTCCCTTCCTTTGCCACTCGTTCTAAAATATCAATCGTCGCGTTCACTTTCCTCTCTACCAACGCGTCCACCAACATCTTCTTCGTCTCCGCCCAATTCGCATCCGCCTCGCCAATCAACCGTATCAAACTCTTATCGAACGCTGCCAAACAAAACATCTGCAAAGGTCTCGATATCTTCACCTCCTCGTCCGTAATTGCTGGGTACTTTTTGTTATCTAAAAACTTCAACCGCTTCGCGACGCCGTCCTTCTCGTCGAACGCGTACGCCAACCACGCTCGCCACCATTTCGCGTCGTCGCTCAACACGCTCACATCCGCGTACGACGTCGTCACGCACGGACGACATTTCCCCTTTTCGCTCTTCGTCGTCAGTCGATCCGGCATCGAGCACAACCGTTTCGCGCCAATGTCGCCGTCGAGTAAAAAATCGCTCAAAATTTTCCTCTCCGCGAAGTGTTTTTCGAAGAATTCCATCGCCGAATCGCACTCGAGTTCCGTCCAAGAATCGTCGATTTTCATGTTCATGATTTCTCTCTTCACGTCGAGCAACATCTCTTTCGAGAGAATATCTTTCACTCTGACCTCGTGCTCGCGCGCTTTGATCAACTTCTCGTCGATCTTTTCCATCGTTTTTTCGTAGTTTTTCTGATTTCTTCTTTGTCTTCTTCTTCTCAAAGCGTCCACATCATCATCGTTTCCATTTTCATCCGAAATGTCGTCGTCGTTTACGTCGCTTTTGTTGCTGCTGTCGATGGTCACGTAATACTCGAACGGGTTGTCGTTGATCGCGGCGACGTTCCACGAGGAAACTCGAACAAGTTTAGCAGAAGAAGGTGAAGACATTGAGTAGTAAAGTAGTAATATTTGCGCGTGTTTTGTGCTAAAATGTGATGGATTTTCGTCTTAAAATTCCTCGATTTATGACTCTCTTATTAAGAAATGTGAACGCTCTCTGTTGTCGCACACATTAATCTCTTTTTCTCGTCTCTAGGTTGTTCGCAAAAAGAGAGTATCTACGAAGAGGAGTACCTCATCACCTCTCTTTTTCATTTCACTTCATTTCATTGCACCCACGTGGGCGGTTCGGTCCACCGGTGCGGATGGCGACCTTTGGCGTTTTTGTCGCCGTCGTTCGGTTTGCGCAACTTCCACCCGGAGGAATCGACGCCGTCGTCTCTTTCCGCTCGTTCGGCTAAGAGTTTCAGGTCGCGCATGATTTCTAAAGCGGTGGTGGTGGCGGTGCTATTACTATTGTCTGCGTTGCTGCTGCTATCGTCGCTATTCTTTTTGGACGACGAGTTTGAGGGCATTTTATACTTCAAGTTGCTCGCGACGCGTTTCGCGTTCAACATGTTCACGCAGCACACTCGGCGGCAGACGAACATGGAGCGCCCGTTCGGCGGCGGGTTGGATTTCGAGCTTTTCTTGTGATCGAATGCGACGATTTTGTACGTCGGCGTCGGTATGGCGTGCGGGAGGAGTTTCCTCTTTGTTTTTTCTTTTTTACACCGGCGTTCTTTTCGCGTGGTCGCTTCGATGAAATCGGCGTACGACGAGGAAGGGGAAGATTCCGAGGAAATTTCTCCCGACGACGATTCAGACGACGATGTGACGACGGTATTCAAAACTTTCGTCACCGATAACGCGTCTTCTTTCTTCACGAACACTTGACACGCCGCGCACCATCTCCTGTGCTCTCTCCTCATGTCCTCTCTCGTCAACCCTTGCCTCGGCTTCTTCTGGTTGCTCGCTCGATCTTTCGGCCGTTTCGCTCGTCGCCGCGACGCCGCGCCTGAGTGTGAAGTTTTACGAATGTACGCGAATCGAGCGATCTCGTTCATGTAACGACCGAGCACGTCGTGGTTGATTAATTCTCGCGCTATCGTTTCCGTTAAAGCGTTTTCGTCGTCGTTGGTCTTCGTATTCGTAGTACGCGTCCGTGACAAAAATGTCGATGTTTTCGTCGTCTGAATCGCCGTCGTCCTTTTCTCGTCGTCGTATTTATGATCATCGTGTTCTTCTTTTTCCAATAAAGTTGCCATCAAGAGTGCTTTTTCCAGCCTGTTTTTGCGCGCTTCGAAACTCTCCTGCGCAGTGAGAGGAGGAGCCCCCAAATGCACTTTGGAAAGGAGCACGGATAACTCTTTCGCGAGAGATTCTCTCAGCGATGACGATAACGATGATTCAGACGACGATACTGCGTTCTTCTGAGTATTCACGTCGGCAAAAGCATCTTCATCAGTAGTATCAGCGGCGTTGTTGGCGCGTGCAGTAGTATTCATTCTTCTTCTTCTCTTCTTCCCGAATGCGAATGCTTCCCCGTTTTTGACGGCGAATTGGTCACCGCTGGACCACGCCTTTTTTGCCGATACTGCCGCTGATTTTTGGGGAGAACGACTTTTACGAGAACACCACGAACAACAAAGCTTCGAGGTGGTCGTCGTCGTCGTCGTCATCTTTTCTCTCACTTATTATTAAAGAGATGAAGAATGTGTTTTTAATGTGCGTGTTTTTAATGTGACGAGATTTTTAGTCTCTTCTTTCTCTCTACTCTCTAAAAATCGATTAATAATGTGCAAACCATTTCTCTTCTTAGGACGCTACTCTATTATCTGCTGCGCTATTATTCACTACATCTTACCGAGCGAGTGTACGACTTCGTCCAGAGCGACTTTGACCTCTTTTTCTTTTCTTTCGTACTCTTCTTCGAAACTCGATGATTTGCCTCCTTTCGGCGTCTCCGCCGGTGACGAGTTTTCGTACGGGGTGACGACGCCGTATTTACCTTCTTTGACGCGTTCGATTTCGCGCAACTCGGCTAACCGTTCGATCTTTTTCCGTTCGACGACGGAGGCGATGATGTTGGAAGGGTCGAACGGCGTCGGGGATGATGATGAAGAAGGAAGATTTTTAGGAGGAAGAGGTGGTCGAGTTTGTACTTCTGGTGTCATCGACGATCTACTCTCCTCTTCTTCTTTCTTCCTCTCGTCGTCTTCTTTCGCGAAAGGAGAAGTCGCAAAAACGTCGTTCGATCTCGACGTCCTCGAAGACGGCGACGCCGGCGGCGTGTTCCTCTTCTTCGGCGACGCCGATCCGGATCGAAAAAAACGCAACGGCGACAACGACGAAAGAACGCCGCCGCCACCACCATGACTTAGAGGCGACGACGTGTTATTATTTCCTCTCTTCCCTCCCGATGTTGCCACGAGTATCCCTCTCTCCTCGCACATCTTCTCCAAAACTTCCGCTTGTATCCTCAGCGTTTTCGTCCGTTTCGCCAGCGCTCTCAACTTCTCCGCGAACGCCGCCACCGACACCACGCGTTGCATTAAATCCTCCGTAGAATCCACCGCTTTCTCTATAGATTCGCAATACATATGCGTCGTTTCCCAATGCACGTTTATGTGTTCTCTCGTCGATATCGCGTGCGCGTTCGCGTGACTTTTTGCCATCGAAAGGATATTTTGAATATCTTTTTGCACTCGTTTGCTGTGTTTTTTCAGCTTTCTTTCCATCTTCATCATCATTGTCATCATCCTCTCATCGGAGAGAGGCACTTTTCGTTCGTCTTCTTCCGAGTCGTTCACGTCGCAGTCATCGGACGACGACGACGATTCAGACGACGACGTAAACGACGACGACGAAGACGAGCGCGTCGTCGTCGTTTTTACCATATCAGAGAGACGGTTTTTATTCGCGCATCATCATCATCATCAAAACAACGGTACTCCCGTGTGGTACTCCTCGCGGCGGTGGTGCTCAAAAACCCAAAAGATATTTTTCTCTCTCACTCTCTCTCTCTCCCAAAAAAACACGAGCAGCGGAAAGAGTTTTAAAGGAAAAGGGCGCGTTGTGTGTGCGCGTCTGTGTCGTCGTAACGCGCAAAGAGAGAGAGAGAAAAGAGTGCGCGTTACACAGAGCGATGATGACGATGCAAAACTCTTCTTTCTTTCTTTCTGGGGTGGTTGTTGAGTGCAAGAAGAGGAGAGAAAAAAAATTCTTCTGAAACCTTAAACCCTAATTTTCAAAAAGAGTGCCTCTCGTTCGAGGTGCATTTTTTTGACCTAAGTGCTCGCTCGCCTCAATTCGAGCCGCAAAATTAGAGAGAGAGAACTCGACCCTCTCTCATCCTCTCTCTCTTAAACGAAAAGAAGAGGTCTCTCTGTGTTGTGCTTTGTGTTCTTTCTGTCGTCGTTTACGTCGGAGACCACCATACGGAGAGGTACGATCAGAGCGAGAGAAGAGATCCTGAAAGAGAGAGTAAAAGAGAGAGAGAATTTTGTGTTCAATTTTCTTTGATCGGAAAGAGGATTCATTGGCGGAGAGAGAAACTCGCCGCTCTGTCGTGGTCCAGGACTGGAAAAAGAGGAGAAAATTAAGAGAAAATTTAAATTTGAACACACATCATATCATCAAACGGATCGTCACATCATCATCGCTTTAGATTGCAACAACAGAAGAGAGAGAGAGAGAGAAGAAAGTACTTTTGAGAGAGTTTTTTTTTTATTATTATGGCTCGAGATCGAGGACGCGGGACGACTGCCTCGGCCAGAAATGCCGCCACGAATGCGAATGCGAAAGAGAAGGAGGAGGAGGAGGAGTCCGAGAGCGGCGATAAAGAACTAGAAGAAGAAGAAGAAGAATCAGAAGAAGAAAAAGAAGAAAAAGAATCGGAGGATGACGACGACAACAAAAACAACAACGAATCCTCCTCGGGCGACGAGGAGGACGATAATAACAAGACATCGAATCAACGAAAAGTGGAAACGCCCGAAGCGCGGAAGCGGAGGATTAAAGACGAGAACATGGCCATCGCTCGAGCGCAATTGGTGAAGGAGAAGGTGCGCTTGTTAACGCAAAAAGCGAACGCGCCGGCGCAAGGGGAGCAGAAGAGGAAGGCGACGCATTGGTCGTACGTGATGGCGGAGATGAAATGGCTGGCCAGAGATTTCGCGGCGGAGAGAGATTGGAAGTTGGAAGCGGCGAGGCAGGTGGCGCTGACGGCTGGGGTAGCCAATGGCGTGCCGGTGGGAGCGAACGAAAGAAGAAATCAAAGAGATGCCAAGGCAGCGAGGCAGGTGGCGAAACAAGTGAGCGCGTTTTGGGAGATTCGTTGGGAAGAGGCAAAGAAGGTCAAATTACCCGAAGCGACTGAGCTGGCAAAGCTCGGGTGCGGCGGGAAACGGTTCGCGTTGGAAGCGGCGGAGAGGGAAACGAATTTTCGATTACACTCGTCGGCGCAAGCGCAAACGAGTCAGAGGTTACATCGAGCAGCAGTCAACGCCGCCGCTGCGGGTGGTGGGGGCGGTGGAAGCGATCCACAAACGCCAAAAAGCGACGACGGAGGTGCGAATACGAGGACGAATTCAGCGCGGTCGACGCCGCCGACAAATGTGAGTACGCCGTTGACAGACGTGACTGGGTACGGCGAAGATAGTAAAAGAGACGATGACGAGATGTTCCTCGTGAGTTTTGATCCAAAAACGCCGGAGATTCCTCGTGGAAGTTCCATGAAAGGCATAGAAAGGTGGGCGGTTAAGTATTTGCACCGATTGGCTTCGTTAGAGAAGGCGAAAGCGGTGCGACAAGCCGTCGACGCGAAAGAAGCCGAAGAGAAAGAGGACGACGAAGAAACGACGAAGAGAGGTGGAGGTCGTAAAGGTAGACAGGCTGCGAGAGGTAAACAAAAAGATGAAAAGAAAGAACAACCAACGAGAAAAGGGAACAAGAGAAAACGAGACGCGACGCCGGAGCCTCCTCCTTCTGGGAATACCACCGGTAAAGATACGGATGCGGAAGACATGGAAACAGACGTGGACACCGAAGGCATGTTGTCGAGTCCGGAGAAAAGAGAGCTACGACGCGCGCAATACGCCAGAGATCTTAAATTGGATGATGGTGGATTAGAATTAGATCTGGACGCTTTGATTGCCCCGTACTCGATGAACAAGAAGCTCACCATGCGCGGATTGAAGAGTTTCAAAAGAGACGACGAAGCCGTGAAGAAAGAAGGAGAAGGATCCGATGATGAAGACGAGGACGACGATCAGTCCATGTCCAGCGGTGGTAAGAATGGCGAAGACGACGACGACGAGAAATCAGACGCAGCCGAGGACTTCTTCTTTGATTTTCCAGCTTTGCAGTACGACGCGTACGAAAGCGTTCGCGACGAATTTGAAAAGAGTGCCATCGGGAAAGAAGCGAACAAGTTTGCCGAGTACGAAAGGCGACTTCGAGAGTGGGAAGATCGTGAGAGAACGAGAGAAAGCCACCAACGCGCTCAGCAAAAAACCGCAGGTGGCCAAAAAGGCGCAGCTGGTTCTGGTCCAGACGGGAAGCTCACGCCGTCCGAAGAGCGCAGACGCGCTTTCTTCGCCGCGGCTGCCGCACGAGGTCACTTCTTCGACCAAGAAGGTTACGTCGTCGACAAAAATGGGAAACGTAAGAAGAATAAGAAAGGTCAGTTTGTTCGGTTTCATCCGGGGATGGAGGAGCAGTTTGGCGTCAAGAAGAACGGCAACAAGAAAGGGAAAAAAGAGGGCGCTGCCGCCGCGGGCGAACGAAAAGGCGCCGCGAAGCCGTGGACAGCGACGGAAGATGCGCTTTTATGTGCCATCGTCCACGAGTTTGGCTCGAATTGGGCACTCGTGGCCGACGCGTTTGGCGCTTCGGCGAGCTTGAAAGGCTCGTATCGTCGTCCGGAACTGTGCCGATGGCGCTTTCAACAGCTCACGAGAGCGGTTGAGTTGGAGAACGATCCGGAAGCTTTCGCCGCGCTCAACTTGGACAAGGGTTCCGCTCGCGTCGTTATGTCAAGATCGTTACCGTTGGAGGATGAAACGGCTAGATTGCACTTCCAAGCGGTGGCGCACTCGTGCTCTTCATACGCGAAGATTCGTCGCGCGGCGTTACGGGAGCGCGTCGGCATGGATCCACAGAAGCGCGTTAAACCTCACCAGAGCTGGAAGGATTGCGTGAAGATGTTTCCATTGAAATCACCGGCAGAGTTGGCGCACTTAGCGATGAATCCGATGCAGCAACAGCAGATGCAGCATCAGCAGCAACAACAACAACAACAACAAATGCAGCACCAACAGATGCAGATGCAACAGCAGCCAGGGATGCAATATCCCACTGGCGTCATCCAACCTCCGCAACACCAGATGCAAGGTCAAATGCAAATGGCTGGTAACGGTGTTCCCATGCAAGCTCAGCAGCAGCCGCACATGCAACAGGTGCCGCCGCACGTCCAACAGCAACAGCTGGCTCGCGCGGCTTCGAAAACGGAAGCCGTAGCCGCTGTTGCCGCTCAGCAAATCTCACCCTCTCAGGTGCCGCAACTTCATAGAATGGGAAGTTACCAGCCGCAAGCCGGCAAAGGCCAAGCGGCGATGAGCGTTGGTGGTATGGTTGGATCTTCTCCGGCACGACCGAGAGGAGGAAGTGCTGCCCCGGCTGCCGCTGGTGTTGCAAACGCCGCTGCCGCCGCCGCCGCTGCCGCTGCTACTCCTACGAATAATTCATCGCCTTTAGGAACGGGAGAGAAGCAAGCGAAGCAAGGATTAGCGCCTGGAATTCACGCCTTGACGCCGAAAAGTGCCGAAAAAGAGGAGAAGAAATCGAAAGAGCAAGTGATCGCGGAGAAAACGATGATGACTAGAACGGGCAGAGCAACTAAGAAAGTGAAGAAGTGATTTTTTCGACGTCAACAACGCCAAGACAATAACAAGAAGAAACGTAAAACGTGCTCCATCTATAATACTAAGCAAAAATAAGAACAGAAACATAGCAGACAGATTCTAAGAAACTAAATACCTTATAAATTAATAACACGTGCGTAAAAACTGATATGCGTTAAATTAATGTCCCCCTTTGGCAATCGCTTCTTGCGTTCTCTCGAGCAACGGTTCAAGTTCTAATTCCAACACCGAAACCGGATTCACGATATCGAACTCCTTCAAAACGTCTGGGTGGACGATCCCAAACACGCCAATCTCTTTCCCGTCTCGAACAATCGTCGCTTGCCTTCCCGGGAAAAACGTCGGCTCGTTTCTCGTTTGTATCAACTCGTAGCCGGCGTTTCCCGGCCCGGGCTCAAACGACCCCGCCGCTCCAGTCACTTGCATGACTCTATCTAACACCCCATGGATTGATTCTAAACCAGACGTTTGCGCGGAGTGTAAAGCTAATAATCTTCTCGAGTTTCTCGCCCCGACGTCGGCGTTCTCGTCGATGACGACGACATCACCAACCTCGAAGAGTTTCACCGGCAACGGCGCGTCCTTGTTCGCCCCCAACGCTTTCAAAACGCCCGGCAACAACGAACTCCTCGCCACTTGCACGTCGATCGAGGAAGGATTCGCGACAATTGCGGCACAGTTTCCGTTATCTTCTCTTCGCACGTTTTTAAAGTTATCGTCGTGCGAACACAAAATCCACGTCAACACCTCGGAAAAGCCCATTCTCGCGATTTCCTCTCTCACCAAATCGCTAAAATGATTAATAGGTTGACCTTTCCCTATCGTCGACGCTTTCGGAATGGTTTGTTTAATGTTGTTGTATCCGTACGCAATCGCCACGTCTTCGGCGATATCGCACGCGTGCAACACGTCCGATCTCGTCGGTGGAATTTCCACTCGTAAAGTCTTCTCCGCGGTGACTTTCGACGCCAACTGCATTTTACACAATAACGCCGCCATCTCTTTCGTTTCAATTTCGGTTCCAATTCGTTTGTTCACGTAATCTACGTCCACGTCTACGAATCGCGTCATAAAATCCGGATAACTCCTTTCGTTACCCATAAAATCCACCACGTCTACAGGTTCCACTTGAAACGGTTTCGCGCAGTGCTCGGAAAACATCGTCACCACCGTGTTCAATACAATCTTCGCCTTGTGCAAATCCGTCGCCGTGCACTCGATGAACACGTCTTTCGTCTCCAACGAGATCGCGCTCACCGACCCGTTAATCAACGGCGGCAAAGACAGCACCGTTCCGTTCTTATCTTTCAACACCGGCGCGACCGCGCTCGACTCGATCAATGGCACGTACGCTTTCAATTTTTGGTCGTTCTTTTTATAGTGTTCCAACAACTCATCCGCTCGAAACGATTTCGTTTGCTTCAGCGGCACGAACTCAATCTCCTCTTTCGGTTTCGCGTCGTACGTAAACGGCCCTTCAATCTTGGCCAAATCGTGCGTCCCGATGGCGACTAAACTTCGTCTTCGGCATATATTTTGGTGCAATTTATCTTGCAGATCGATGAACGAATTATACCTCTCTTTCGTAAACGTGACGTTCCTTAACACCGCGCAGACAATAAACGGTCGCACTAAACTCACCGTTTTATTCACTTTCACTCGCAACCTCTCCTGCCCGTTCTCGGGTTCGACCGTTCGAAACACCGGCGTCGATCGTTGCCCGCGAAAGATGTTCAACGCTCTCGCTATGCCTTCCAAGCAGAGCAAATCGTATCTGTTCGCCGGGATGTCGATTTTATAAATAACCGCGTCGTTCTCTTCTTCTTCTTTACCACCACCGTCTCCTCCCTCTTTGGTATCTTTCACTCCTAAAAACTTGCTCGACATCTCCCGTTCCGTGGTCACTTCGTCCAACTCGATGCCGAAATCGAAACACAACTCGTCAAACTCTTCCTCGGTGAACGTTTTCCCGAGCTTTTGGAACAAATCGTCTCTTTTTAAATTCACCGTCGGCATGATGATGACGATGATAAAAAAGTAACGCGATAAAAACAACGACAAAGAGTACGGTGTGTTCACCGAATGCGTGCGTGTGTGTGCGTGTGTGTGTGTGTTGTGAGGATACAAAACGCGGAAAGAAAGCTCTGTTAAATAAAGCGTGAGTGACCCTTTTTTTTATGAAGACGAGTTTTGTCTGTTTTTTGGAAAGAAATGAAAAAAAAAGCAGTCCTTTTGTCCTTTTGATGCAAAATGAAATAATAATAATAATACACAACAACGTCTACTTTAGTCGTTTCGATGAGATCCTGTTTATGACTATATGACGTGAATAATGGGCCCGTCGATCATGATTTTCCCCTGTCGCTGCAAGAGATCTAAAAACTGGACGCACTCTTCGTTGGAAAACTCTCGACACTCGTCCGCGCGGAGAAGGCGAGCGGCTTCGACTTGCTCTTGGACTCTGTTTTCAATCATGAAACGACCGAGGAATTTAGAGAAGAGTTGGCATCGTTGGCGGTCGTATTTAGGTTTTTTCATCACGTCTTCTTCTTCTTCAGAGGAGGAGGAGGAGGAGTTATCATCTTCCTCGTCGTTGTCGCCGTCGGACTCCTCCGAGGAGGACGAACAGCCTTGTATTTTTGTAGCGTCGCGAACTTGCGCAGTCGTGGCGAGCGGGCCATTGCCGCGGGTGATTTCAGGAATTTCCTCGGAGTCCGACTCGTCGTCATCATCATCGTCGTCATCGCTCGAAGAAGACTCGTCTTCATCCGAGGAGGAAAACTCCATGTCCGCGTCTAACTTATCTCGATACTTCTCGCCGCACCCGTCTAAAATTTCTCTCAAATAAATCAAATACGGTCGCATGGTATTTCCAATCACTTTCATGTCTCTTAAATCCTTCAGCACCTCTCTCAACTCTTTCGCTGGACAGGCTATCATCATCACCGATATCGCTATTCTCACGTGAAAACAATCGATTATTTTCTGTCTCATTAAATTCACCAAATTTGCCAACTGTTGCTCGGCGAACTGTTTCCACTCCTCCAACTCCTCCGGCAACGGCTTCGCATTTGGTTCCATTTCTTTCGGTTTCTGGTCGTACTTGAGCTCTTTCGGAGGATTTGGTTTCCGTTTCCCGAAGTGGAGCTCTAACACCGACATCTTCCTTTGTTCTTCTTCACCGTTAGTATTACCAACACTCGTCGTTGTCGTCGTCGTCGCCTCTTTGCTCGCCTCCCGCGCGGCTCTCTCCTCGTTCGCCTTCTCCTCTTCCACGTCCGGTTTTTCTTCCTTATCGATACCGATAGGTGAAATCCGCTCGCTCTTCTCGCCTTTCACATCTGTCCCTAAAATCGCTTCTTCATTGTCGTCATCGTCCTCTTCTGTCTCTTTCAACGTTGTTCTTTCTCGCGCGGTAGGCGCTGCTCTCGTCGGCGGCGTGTTCTTATCCTCATCCTCGCCGTATGCGTCTCCCTCTTCGCTTCCTTTGCTTCTCTTCTTCTCTTCCTCTTCCTCTTCCCTGTCTCCTCCTTCTTCGGAAGAAAAATTCTTTCGCTTAAAGGGAGCGGCAAAGGCGTTCTTCGCTTCCTTCTGTGTCTCCTCTTTTCCCTTGCTCGAAGAAATCAAAGGCATTTTATTGAATTCCGACAGCGTTTTTTGTTGTTGTTTCATCTGAGAGAGAGAGAGAGCGAGCGAGTGAGTATGAAAGAGAATACAATGAAGGACGATCATAATGCTGCGGAAAAGCGAATTTCGCTCTTCTTTTGCAGCGCGCGCGTAATAAAGTAAACCTCTAGAGAACCGAGATTTTGGGGGAAACGACGAGCGCAGAGATTTTGAAAATTTAAATCCAAAACGATGATGCGAAAGACACTACTATTTAAACGCGTTTCGCGAAAAAGAGACGCTTTCGCTTTTCGTCGTCGTCTGAATCGTCGTCCTACCTGATGATGATGATGATGATATTGGTCGTCTTTTTCTTTTTCTTCTTCTTCAAACCCGTTAAAGATGTTGTTTCTGTTGAGTGATCGATCCATCTCAAGTGTGTGTCTCGTTCTGAAGGAAAAGAAGTGCTTCGAAAAAGTAGACAAATTCATCAAAATCCGAGGAAAATACTCAAAATGTTCAAGAGTGTTAATGCGAGCGCTCTCAATACATTCATATATAAATAAATAGTGTTGGTCGTAGCATCAAGTGCGATTTACAACGGCGATGGGCGATTTCGGCGAAGCGTCTTTTTCGTCGTCGTTTACGTCGTCGCCGTCCTTTTTTGCAGTTGTTTTCCCGTCGGTAGCGGCAGGGATGAGTGTCGCAGTCGTTTCTTTCGACCCGACGCCTCCTCCTCGACCCCAGTTGGCGAAGAGACTGGAAGGGGAAGGAATCGATGGTAACTGGACGTTGGCGAATACCAACGAGGAGGAGGAGGCGGTGGAGTGAGAAGGAGGAGGGGTTGACGTGGGTGAGGTTGCCGCGCTGTTGCTGCTTTCTTTTTTGTGCTCTTTTTGTCGCTCTTCCAACTTTAAGTGCATTTTTGATTTCTCGCTTTGCATCAAACCGCACTTTTTGAGCTCCTCGGCGACGCTTTTCTTGTTCGAAGATTGGAGACATAAGACTAAAGCTTTGCGAGCGACGGCGCGGATGCGTTTTTCTTGGTCGTATTTCGCGAACAAGTCGTCCAACTCTTTCGAGTTCCCAGTCCAGACGGATTTGGTGAAACCCAAATTTCGACAATCGGCGTCGGCGAGAAGCGACGGAAGGTTGAACGCCAACGCTTTCTTCATCGCGGGACCGCCAAAAGCGGCGGCAAGTTTGTACGATGGAATTTGCGGGACCAACTTTGCGGCGTACGAGTTTGGATCTAAACTCTTATCGATCAAGTCAGAGTCGTCGTCGCTTTTGGCAACCGCCGCGGCGACCGAGGAAGAAATTGAGGACACGTAGGACCAGACCGCCTCCTTCGCCTTTTGCGCGTTCTCTTGAGCCGCTCTGGCAGCTTCTTGCGCAGATTCGGCTGCCCTCGTGGCGGCATCGTGTGCGGATTGCGCCGCTCTGGCCGCCGCTTCTTGCGCTTTCACTTTCGCGGCCTCCGCCGTTTGCTTTGCAGACTCGGCGGTTTGGGAGAATTTCTCCGAAGCCGCGTCGCAGTACTCCTTCGCCTTAATCCCCGCCTCTGATTCCGCGAGCGATTTCGCCGAAAGCGTCGTTGTCCCCGTCGCCGAAGCGTTACCACCATCGATTTCTAGTTTCTCCTTGTGGTTGAATCTGTCCGGTAAGAACGTTTTACACGCCGCCTCGGCGACGTAGAACGTCATCGACGAGTTTACAATTTGCGTCAAATCCGCCTGCGTGAACAATAAATATCTCGGTCCGCAAATCAAAGCAGAGATGTCTCTGACGACGTACTCGTAAAAAGCGTTTCGGAAGAAACCTTTGCTCATCTGCAAAGCCTGTTTTCTCGTGATTAACCCGTCGTCCAAAGCTCGATTGAGCGATTTGCGCGTCAGTTTCTTCGCTTTTCGTTCCGCTTTCGCCACCGTTCGGTCGGCGATGGTAAACGCGTCCTTGATGGCATTTTCGGCATTTTGACGGAGCTCAGATGTGGACGTTTCAATCGCGCTCAACGCGGCGTTGACTCGTTCCGTGAAGGACGCTAATAATTTACTGCTGCTGCTGCTGCTGCTTGCTTTCGTTTCTTCTTCTCCTTTTTCATGTTTTGTTTCATCTTCTTTCGTTTTTGGAACCGGAAGCGGTATCTCCTTCTTCTTCTTCTCCTTCTTCTCCTTCTTCTCCTCCGCGGATTCCTCTTCTTTTTCCTTTTCTACCTTGACAGAGGCGCGACGAACTTCGTCGTCGTCACCGCTTTCATCGCTCGCGTCATCGTCGTTGTCCTCGTCGTCGTCGTCATTTTCTTGTCTCTCCAAATCATTTTCTTCAAAAGATGCGTTCAGAACGGCCAATCCATCCGCCCCTGCGCCGAGCGCCAACGTCGTGGCGATTGTTTCCATGTTCATATATTCGCGTCCTCCGACGATGGCGAAGCACAGAGCGATGCGAAATCGGTTGGATAAATGCACCGGGTGTGCCATCAACGGACCGGGAATGGCCCAAGCGAGGATAAACGCGGCTGGATATTGCGCCACGGCGTATTTGGATACGAAATAGTGAAGCTGGTTGCGCGTAATCATCTTGTCAGACGAGGACGCGTAATTCTTATCGAACTTCGCCGCCATCGCGGGTGCGCCGCTGATGACGCCAGCACCCATGCCTTCAATGGCGCGATCGAAGCACGCAGAGACTGTTTTCAACGCAACTCTCGAGTGACTATCGATGACTTTCTTGGAAATGTCATCGTCTTTAGCCGCCACCGCAGAATCTACGGCGGTACCGTCTTTGGCCGAGGCAGCATTTTCATCATCCACTCGCTTCGTCGACGCCTTTAACTCCTCTTTCTTCTTTTCTTCTTTTTCTTCTTCTTCTTCTTCTTCATCTTCTCTATCTTCTTTTTTACTCTTTTTCTTTTCGAACGGAATAAAATACGCATCTTTCAGCGCGGCGAAGAAATGCACCGTCTCTCTCTCTCGTTGAAACTCGCTTCGTAGCGACTTCCCTCTTTCCTCTCTCCAATCGTCGATCCATTCCACGAGACGGTCTGGAATATCCACGTACGTCGCGCTCGATTTGTTCGATTTGTTTTTGTTGTAATCCTCGGAAAGCGCGTGCACGAACGAGCTTTGGCAAAACGTCACGTTCTCTGGCGGCACGTCGATTAACTCGCACCAGTCTCTTTTCTCGACGTAGTCGTCGCCGCAGTGCGTGACGACTAAAAACACGTTGTCTTCACCGATTCGTTTGGATAATTGTCGGATAGAGATGGCGAACGGATGTAACTCTTTCAACGACGTTTCCAGATCTGGTTTCACGATACCACCTTCGAAAAGTTCTTCTTTTTTTATGGTACTCTTAGTCTTTTCGTTGTCTTCTTCATATTCTTCTTCGTCGTCGTCGCTTCCAAACGATACGCTTGGAACAGATCCTTCTTTCTCTCGAAAGTCCACGACAACGATAACCGCATCCATAGACGACGATGCGACGACGCCTTCGGACGTTTCCAGCACGCGCACTTCGCACGGCGCTTCGTCCTCCTCCTCCTCCTCCTCTTCAGCGCTCAACCCAACCGCCTTCCTCACCGCTCTCTCCACCTCTTCCTCGATCGCGTCGTCGTCGTTATCCACCATCCCAGTCGTTGTCGTCGTATCGATTTTAAATCGTTGCACATACACGCTTGGTTTTTTTTCCGCCTTTGCCAAAAAGATGGGATTCTCGACGCGTTCGAGTGTCGCGGTTTTCGTTTCGCACTCTGGCAACACCTCTCGCGCGAGCGTGTGCACCGCGCGAAAGTCTTCTAAAAATCTCATCAGCGCGTCTTTTTTCTTCTTTCCCTTCTTCTTCTCGCGCGCGTCCAGGGCGTCCAGAATTTCCCACGCGCCGTTCCTCGTCAGCATTTCTTCTCTGGTTGGTTTTTGCCTTCGCGCTCTCATCCTCGTCGTCATTGTCGTCGTCGTCGTTCTTTTCTCAACGTCCTCGATGCGATGCACGTTGTCTTCCATCATCATCATCATCGTTTCCCCGTCTCTTTTCTTCTCTTCGTTTATCTTTTTATTATTATTATACAACGCGCTCACCGCTGCCGCTGCCAGCATTATTTCATGTGTATCGCTTTTCGTGTGTGTGCGCGTGTGTAATAATACTTAATAATAATAATAATAATAATAATAATAATACTCTATTCGTGCAATGAATGAATGAATGAGAATATCGAATCTCTCGCGCGGCTCTTTTTCTGTCGTTTATTTTTGCTCGTTCACTCTTGAAAGAAGCCAAATTTCACCACTTTTCGAAGAAAAAGTCTCTCGAACGATTTTTAAGTTTCACCACAAATGGCAAAAAATTTTAAAAGTTCGTTAGAAAAAAAAAATCACACGTCGAATGCGATGAGAGAGTAAATGTCGCAGCAGCAACAACAGGAGCAGCAACAGGAGGAAGAAGACGAGGACGACGACTTTGAGGACGAGAGAGTGCTCTTGGTTGATTTTCGAGAGGAAGAGGAAGAGGAGAAGAGCGATAAAAGAAGAGTGGATGAAGTGGTCGTTTTTGGGAAGAGCTCTTCTTCTTCTTCTTCTTCTTCTTCTTGTAACGATGATGATGATGATGATGATGATGATAACATCAAAACGCACCGTTGGCGAGGCAAGTCTCCTTTGCGCGATAAATCCTCCCTGAAACATTTCATGGAGATTTTATTGCGCTGGATAAAAGAAGAAGGAGAAGTTGAGCGTCGTAAACAAACTAAAAAAATTGTACTTTTGGCGGGAGGTGATGGCTGCGCCGGAGTTAAACTCTTGCGAGTGTTTCAACTGTGTTTAAGTTTACTGCGACGACGACGACGTCGAAAACAACATCTTCAAAAAACGACGACGACGATAGCGATGATTATCGAACACGAGAAGTTAGTTCCGGTGATGAAAACGAACGGAAACAGACAGGACTGGTTGAGAGTGAGGAATACTCATAGCGGCGACGGTTTTGACGCGTTTGAGTGGGGATGCGGTATCGCAAGCGAGAAAGTAGGATGGCGAGCAGAGGTGAAACGGTTGGCGAAAACGTTCGCGGAAAACAGTGGGATGACGTTTCAAGAAGATGAAACCGCGTTGACGATGGTATCTTCTTCGTCGTCTCACTTTTTTCGAGCGGCAGACGACGAGGAAGACGAGGAGGAGGAGGACACTCGAGATTACTTTCCATCCGTGCACTTACGAGTCAGAGAGCAGCTCTTGGAAGTTTCGAACGATATCTCGAACCTTTTTCGCGATAACCGAGAGAAGTATAGAAGCGACGACGATGGTAGTAATTCTTTCGTCGTTGTCGAATCGACGAGAGAACGCTACGATGATTTCAAAAGATGGCACTACGTGACTTCTCTTCCAACTCTTCACGGCGTGTATTTAGAAGTCGTCGGTAAAGCAGACGACGACAAGGATGACGACGAAAGAAATCTGATTGGATACGCGAGCTTTCACACGGAGCAAGCGCCGCCGCAGTTTGAAAACGTCGTCGATAATCTGAACGCCTCAAAAGTGCAACGATTTTGCGTCGTGAATCGGTTAGTTGTGAACCCAAAGTTCCGCGGGAAAGGCGTCAAAGAACTCTTGTTGAGAGCCGGGTGCGATTTGTACCACGCGAAAGGTATCCCGTGTCGAATAACTACATCGGCGTATACTGCAAAAGTGAGTTTGGACGCGTGCAAACTGCTCGCGTTCGAAAGGTTTAAATCGAGAAAAGATACCGGGAAAGAGCGATCGAGCGGCAAACGCAAAATTGTAGTGAACGTTCCAACATCCACTCAAAAATGCAAAGAAGCAGACGACGACAACGACGAGAAGAAGGAGAGGGAAGTCAAGAGAGACGTTCTGAGAACGTTAAACGCACTCACGCCGGACTCGTGCGCAAAGCTCACGCCAAAGCTTCGAGAAACCTTCGACGCGCTTTCTGAAAACGACCTAACGTACGTCTCTGGGTATGTAATATCTTTAGCGAGACTCGCGCCTCAGCTTCGGAAGCTTTTGGCGGATGCTGTTTTAGGCACTCGACTTGAAAATCTCGTTCGCAAAGACGCGCAAAAAGAAATCGAAAAACTTTCCACCTCTTCTTCTTTTCATCTCAGCGAAGAAGAAGTCTCGGCGCGAGTGCGATTTTTGAACGCGTTCGTGAGCGAAATGAATTCCGAGAAGAATGCTGCTCGCTATTTGGGCGCCAAAGATTCTGCTTTAGCTATGACCAGGCAAGACGTGTTTACCGCGGCGAAAAGAGACATGAGCGCTTTACGCATTGTCGAGGAAGATTCGAATATATTCGCAGAGGTAAAACGAGGTCAACGCTCGGGATGGAGTTACATCTATATCGGCAATCCCGTCACGCGAAGAATTGACGGGAAAAACTTTACATTCGACGGCGAAACGAATAGATTTATTTCTAGTAGTAATATGTTAGAATGCAACTAAAACTTAGCATGCGCGCACTCTGGCATCTTACCGCGCTAAACCTGCTTCTAGATCAAACAGCATAATTGCTCCGCTTTCCACGTTTGCGATTTTTATCTTGACATTCTTCGAGCGTTTCCACAAGAGTTCCGCTTCTTCGCCATGCGGCGGTCTCTCGGAACATACCGCGATTCGAAAGTCCGGTTCGCCCGGGCCTGATTTCTTGAAATTTCCATTCGGTCGCCACACGTCAAAGGTTGGCCATTTACCCCCACCTTCGCGCATTTTCATCAATTCTTGCTTTTCTTTCTCGCGTCGAAGCTTTTCTTTCTCCTTTTCTCGCTTTCTTCTTTCCTCTAGCTTGACCTTTTGCGTTTGAGCGTACGAAGCGTGGATTTCCGGACCTAACCACGGGTGGTGTTTTGAACCGGACCAATGAAACCACCGGCGAGTGCCCGGATGATGAACAATCTCTACCGCTTCGTCGTCGTCTATTTCTACTTTTTCTTCCATCGCTGCGTCTGCGTCTCTTTCCTTGCTCTCAGCGATTACGGTATGATTGTCGAGTTCCATTTTACCGTCGTCGTCGTCGTCGTCGTCGTCGTCGTTGTTGTTGTTGTTGTTGTTGTTGTCAACCCCTTTAAACACCCACTCCCCTTCCCCAGCCATTATCCGATGAACGTACGTCTCATTTTCTCTCTTCTTCCTCGCGTTCGCTTTTACTCGCTCAGGCACAACCCACGGCGCCCCGAATCTTCTCGCCACGTACCCAATCCTACACAACTGCGCGTACGTCACGTACGTCTCCATCGACACCCCGCACTCCTCCAACATCTCGTGTATGCTTTTCACCGACGCCGGTTCTAAACCTTTACCTCGAGCTTGCCAAAACAAACACACCCGTTCCGTTTCCACTAAGAACGCGACTTCCTCGGGGAACAAATACACCGCCCCTCCACCGTTATCTGCGGACGATGCAATCGTCGTCGTCGTCACCGTCGCCGCATTCGCCCCCGTCTCTTTTGTCGCCCCGCTCGACGCCGCCGCGGAATACCCAAACTTGGACAAAGACTTCCCTTTCTGTTTCACCACTTTCGCCAGTTTCAACTTCTCGTCCCATATTGCTACCGCGATGTTATTCGTCGACGCTTTCCGTTCTCTCGACCACGCGGAGACGAGCAGATCGAACTGTTCCTTGGACTGTTCGGTCGTTTTCACTCTCAGCTCTTCTCTCGTGGGTAACTTCGCGTCTGGTTTCTCGCGTTCGAGAAGTTCGGAATATTTCGTCGCTTTGGCGCCGCCTCTTTTGAATAAATGCGAAGAGGAGGACGACGCGGTATTCGTGGTAGTAGTCGTCGTGAAGTCGATGGTATCGAACCTTCTTTTCTTTTCAGCAGTCGTCGCACTCGCATTCGGAATAAAAGCATCGTCGCTCGTCATCTCCCTCTCTCCTCTCTCTCTCTTTACGCGTCTTTAATGACAGAACAACAACAACAAAAATAAAAACAACAGTCTCATTCCAACGCTATTGAAGCGCGTTTGTTTTTAGACATAATAATAATAAGAGAGAGAGAGAGAGATTTAATAACGCTTTTTGTGCAGTCTTTGACTTTCCCCCGGAAACCGTCAGATAAAAGGTGTGGAAAAAGAAGCAGAGATGTCTTCTTCTTCGTCCGAACGCGGTGGTGTCCATCACGTTCGGACGCGCTCGTCGGATTCGTCCACGCCATCGCCGACGTCGTCATCTAAAAATAGCACCATTTTCAGTCATAGTAATAATAGTAAAGAACAACAACAACAACAACAACAACAACAACAACAAAACAACGGGGAGACCATTCTCATCATCAACAAAGCCGGAACGAATACGAATTCGAGAGGCCAGATGCGAAAGTCCGCGTCCATGCTCCAGTTCAGCGAACACGCGATCAACCAAGTGCAAGGGTTGAGCAAAAGAGGGCTGGAGTTACCGGTCACGCCGAGGTTACAGAGGAGACGATACAGGTACGTTTACGACTTGATGGTATTCTTTTTATTCTCGCGTGGAAAAAGATATCCGTTTGTGGATATAATGGAAGGATTATGAACGCGCTTTACTAACTCTTCTCTCTGCTCTCTTTCAATCACGCGACGCACAAAACACACGTTAGGGGGATATTCTGCATGAGCTTCATCCTCAGCGTGCTCTTTTATCTCTACTTATCCGCGATCGTTGCCGCACACAATAAGCACAGGAAAGTCCTTCCTTACATTGGGAGCGAGACGAAGCATATTTACAAGGAAGGCGAGGGGTTCTTTTCGCGCGTGATGTTTGGGAAGAAAAAAAGGCGAGGGACGAATGGTGGTGGCAATGGGAGTGGTGGTGATGGTGATGGGATCGATCGCGTTTCGTCGTCGTCTTCTCATCCTCACCACGCTCGTCATCACGACGAGCACGATCGAGAGGATATGGAGTTGGAGTTAGAGAACGAGGATTCAAACGTAGCGAGGATGTTTTATCATCATTAGTTTATATAGAGCGAGAACGTAATAATAATAATAATAATGAAATAATAATGCGAACTTTACTTTGTGGTAGTGTATGCTCTCTTGCGTAGTGTGTGTGTGTGTGTGTGTGTGTGTGTGTGTTCATTACATTGTCTGTTAGATTTGTGTTTTTCTTCTCTTTCTTTCTCGTGTATGTATATACGCGTTCAACGCGCGCTTCTCTCGTTCGTCGATGCGCGTTCTCTCTCACGCGGCGAAATCGGAGTCGGTGCTGTACGCGTCGGACTCGTCGTCTTCGCAAAAATAGTTGTCTTCGTCGACGTTTACTACGTTGATTGATGGTGGTGGCGGTGCAGAAACAACGTGAGGTGGTACGACTGCTAATAACTCGTTCGTTATTGGATCAAACTTTAATGAAGGAGGGTTTGCGTAGTAGTCGTAGTACGAGGAAGAGGAATAGTGCTGTTGTTGTTCGTTTTCTTGCCGCACTCGATGCTGGCGGTTCTCTTGGTGATAGGAACGCCGTTCCGGGGAGGAGGAAGTGGACATGCGTCTCGATTGCGAAGAAGTTGTAGACGTGCACTGTTGATGTTGATGTTGTTGTTGTTGTTGTTGTTGTTGTTGCGAAGAAGAAGAAAACGTGAAAGTGCGCTTCACTTCTTTCGCTTTCGTTTTTACGCGAAACGTCGTTTTCGTCATTACGCTCGCGTATTCGCGGATGGAGACGTGAATTTCCTTCATATATGGCATCGCGTCGTCGTCGGTGGACGAAAATCCAACTCCTCCAGATTTTTTCGATTGTAAGTACAAGGTGCCTTCGACGATATCAGCCACGAGCGCGACGCACCTGGCCACATCTGTTAACGAAGTGCTCTCGATCAACAAAACGCGTTCGGCCATGTTCGTCGCCGCCTTGAATACGCGCTCGTCCTTATTCAAAAAAACGTCCCCTACATCCACAACCTGGCTCGCCATATTCAAAGAGCAACCGGTCATGTGTCGTAAGAACTCGATGTGTGCGCCTTGTTTCCCGATAATTAAAGCCACTTTGGCGTCTGGGATTCGCACTGTCGCCGTCGAGAGCGTTCCGAAGAACCTCGACGCGTCTCGTTCGTACGGGGGCGGTGTTTTTCGATGCTTTGTCGTCATCGCCGTCGTCGTCGTCGCGTGATGGTGGTTAAACGAGCATTCCTCTACCTCGCCGTTGTCGTCGTTCTCTCCGTCTTCCGTGGATATAATATCTTCTTCTCCGCTCGAATATGAATCTTCGTCCTCGTTCTCTTCTCCCGTTTTCCTCGTCCACCCTAAAAACGCTTTCTCGAGCGGGCGCAGCAGCTTTTCACCATCTCCCGCTCTCGAAACGGATACCGATCGTCGTCCGTACGTCTCTTTCCTTCCATCTTTTTCGGTCGTCGTCTTCTCGTCGATAATCTTCCCATCTGAGATGCTTTCGATGATTTTCGCCGCTTCTTTGCACATTTGCGCCGTGCCGGTTAAGACGACTTTTACTCTTTCCTCTTTTCCTTCTCCTTCTCCTTTTCCTTCTTCTTCTTCTTCTTCTCGCAAGATAGAGACGCTCGCTCCGGTTCTTCTCTCGATGTCAAATATCGTTCTCCCGCGAAGACCGACGACGACGCCTACCTTCGACCGGTGGACGAGCGTGTGCACGCACACGATCGCTTCTTGAACATAACTACCGTGTTGTTGTTCTTTCGGAGGCGTCGAAAACTCTTCGTCGTCGTCTTCGTAAAAAACCTCGTCCTCGTTCTTCGTCCTCGTAAAACTCGTCTTCTTCTCCTCCTCCTCGTAAAACTCCTCGTAACTTTTGTTCTTGGCCACCATGAGAAGAAGACGATACTGATTTAAATCACTTTAAAGTTGTTCTCAACGTTTTTGAGCAGCGCGGTTGGGGTTCGTCCTCGGGTGTCGTCGTCGTCGTTAAACGCGCGAAGAAGGTAAAGAAGAAGAAGAAAATACGCGAAGTGTTTTTGAGGAAAAATTCAAAAAAAACGAGGGAATGAAAACTTTTTTTCCGAAGAGCAAACACCTAATAATAATAAATGTGTTGTAGTACGAAAACAGTTAAAGACAACTTACGTGAGACAATTTGAACTACGTATATATATATATGCATATACATATACACACACCTACACACGCAATACTACTACTTTTAAAAAAAGTACCGCCGAGTGGTCTTCGAATCGTCTGCAAAAGCGTACGCGCTGGCAATCATTTCATCCGCCAACTCTTGGAAATCAAACGCCGGGGTTACGCGAGCGTTCTCTCGGTCGCCGCCCCATTTGATAGCGTAACCGATGCCGACGTTTTGGGCGCCGAAGATGTCGTTGACGTCGGAATCGCCGACGTGTACGACGCTTTTGAAGTCATTTTTGTCGGTGATATCGATGGCGGCTAAGGAGCGTTTGAACGCGTTCGGGTGAGGTTTCTCGAAACCGCCGACGGCGGAGCAGTAGACCGCGTCGACTTCGTCGATGATGTTTAATTTTTCTAAGATGTTCGGTAAGCGGTCGTCCCAGTTGCTGGTGACGACGACTTTGATGCCTCGCGAGCGCAAGCGACGGAAGGCATCGATGGCACCTGGGGCGACGGCCCAATTTTCGGGTTGTTCGTAAAATTTCATGAGCGCGTCGAGACACTCGTTGCCTCGTTTTAAAGAGTCTTCGTTAGACGCGTCGACGTTTAGTGCGGCAAAGACGCATTTTTTCCAAAACGATTCGCGTCCGTCGCCGACGTACCGCAATTCGTTTTCGCTCAGAGGCGTGGAAAAGACGCTTTTAAACGCTTTCTTGGCAGATTCGGGCGTGACGTCGGAAAAGCCGTACGTTTTGGCGTGATCGGCGTAGACGTCGTGGACCGCTCTGGCCGGCGTGACGAGAACACCACCGGCATCCACTGATAAGGCTTTAAACGCGACATTCTTTCTGTACGCTTCTTTTAAAATCGGTTGTTTAATCGACGAACACTCCACGTCGTAAGGGTACAAACTTTCCAACTTTTCGATTTCTTTCTGGATGATCGAGTGCGTGAGCTCCAAGTGTAAATCGATATCGATCGACGCCGCCATGCCGCAGACGTTCGGGACGCCCGGCATGTCGCAATCGTAATTATATCGTCGACCAACGGTATCGGTGACTGCACCACCGACGGATCTTAACAGCGCCTCTCCGGCGCACGTGTCCCATTTTTTACTCGCTTTCCGTAACAGCATCGCCGAGTGCGCTCTGCCTTCCAGCAAACACAAATAGTGGTACCCAGTCGCGGAAACTAAGACGGCGACTTCCGATTTTGTTTGTTCCATGACCGGTGCTTGGCGCTCGTCGCGTATGTTTCTGTTCAAGCAAACAACGTGCGGCCCTGTTGGAGGCATTACGAGTTTTTTTTGCGTCTCGTCCACTCGAAGACCTTTACACCCGGCGCCGGGGCCGCCCCAGACGACTCTGCCCAAATTTTCTAAATGTTTCGAATCGTTAACGTTCGCGTTCCAACCAAAAAACGGTTGCCCGATAATCCCAGCTACTGGGACACCATCTACGGCGACACCAAGTAAGACCGTCACTGCCGGTCTTTCCCCGTTCGCGTATTCGTTCGTTCCGTCTAAAGGATCTACGTACACGTTCACTCTGGAAATGTCAATCTCCCCGGACGCAATCGCCGGCGGCCATTTCGCCTCCAAAACTTCTTTTAAGATATCTTTATCTACGTAATGGTTCCCTTCTTCTTTCCTCATCATCTCCTCTTCCTCATCGAACGAGGCAAAACACGTCGAGTCGTCGCACTCCGCCTCGCCTTCTAACGCGTTTTCGTACGATTCCTCGCCGACGACGCGCAACCTCCCGCCCGCGAACGTCGTAATCCGTCTCAACGCCATAATCTCCACCTGTCTGTCCGCTTCCGTTTGCGCGTCCATGATGTACTTTTTATCCAACGTTTCGCTCCCGCCTTTGTCTTTAACCGCCAAATCGCCTCTCGATGTCACCTCTCGAATGATATCGCACCCGTCCTCAGCGACGTCCACTAACAAGGCGACAAACGTCGGGAGGTGGATTTTCCTCGCATCTGACGATGGTTGAATGTTCACTCTGTTGTTGTTGTTAGTATTATTATTACGAACAACATCAGCGGTCGTCGCAGCTGACGACGACGCACTCCCGCGCACTCCTCCTCGCGCACTCCCGCGTCGTCGTTGTCCTCCTCCTCCTCGTTGAAATGGAAGATTAGTCCTCCCCTTTAAGAGCGATGTGCATTTTCCACTCGTTCTCGTCGTTGTTTTCGAAGAAGACTTGCGAAGGAACAAACAGGCGCGAGTGGTGCTCATCAAAGCTGCCGCGCGCGTCGTCGTCGTTGTCGTCATCGGAAAAGAAAATCCGCCGTAAAAAGCGGTTGTTAATAAGTGATGAGTAAATGAAGAGATTTGGATAAAGTACAGACAGTTATGAGATGCAATAACATGCAAAAAATATCAACAGTGTGTGTCTTTTAATTACAAACTCTCGTACAACTCCGCGTAGACGTTACCGCTCGCTTCCCACCCGTAATCGACTCTGGCGACGCGTTCTTGCAACTCGTGAAACTTCTTTCGGTCTTGGAACGTTTTGTTGGCTCTTTGAATGCACTCGTCTAAGGATTGGTCGTCGGCGCCGTAAAAGACAAAGCCGTTGCCGTTTTCTTGGTCGGCGTCGCAATCGATGACGGTATCGGCGAGTCCGCCGGTAGAACGGACGATGGGTAAGGCGCCATAGCGCATGGCGATCATTTGCGTCAAACCGCACGGTTCGAACATTGAAGGGACCAAGACAAAGTCCGCGGCGGCGTACATTAATCGAGAGAGCGCGTCGGAGTAGGTAATCATCAATCGGACGTTGGACGAGTTCGTTTGGGAAAACTCTTCGTTGGCCATTCGTTTGAAACCACCATCGCTGTGGCCGCTGCCGAGTAACACGAACTGATTCCCGTTATTTTCGGATTGCGTGACCGCGCGTTCGATCAAGTGAATGCCTTTTTGAGGAACTAACCTCGAGATGCACACGATCAACGGTTTTGTTTCGTCCGCGTCCAATCCCAAGCCGATTTGTAAGTATTTTTTGCACAGCTTTTTGTTTTCGGTCATTTTATTCCCTGGGGCAAAATTGGCCGGCAACGTCGCGTCTAACGCCGGATTCCACAAATCGTAATCGATGCCGTTCAAAATGCCGGAGAACTTTTCTTGGTTCGCTTTTAGAATTTTGGACATGAAGCCGCCGTTCCCGTCCAAAGTTTCTTTCGCGTACGTCGGCGAAACGGTCGTGACTTTGTTCGAGTACACGACGCCACCTTTCATTAAACACATTCTTTCCGGATTGTGTCCGATAGTTCGTTCATCCAACGCTTTCTCGATAACGTTAAACTTTTCTCCATTCACGCCAGTCGCGAAAAACTCCTCCTCTCGGCACTCTCCGGTGTTGTCCAAATTGTGAATAGTCATGACAATTTTCGCTTTGTTCAAACTCGTCTTCCCGTGGTACTCTTCCCAATACAACATTGGCACCGCGCACGTTTGCCACTCGTGGACGTGAATCACGTCCGGGTCTCTTCCAGATTTATCCAAAAATTCTAAACTCGCTCGGGAGAAATATAAATACGCTTCGAGCTCATTATAACTCCCGCCGTAAATCGCCCCGCCTTTGAAAATGTTCGAATTCGTCTCCTCGTGCGGTTTCAATAAAATCACGTCGCACCCGCCGATATTTCCCGAATACGCGGACGTTTTCATCATCGACACGACATTTTCTCCGTCCCATTTCGTCCCTTTGGGTACGTCAAAATCCATCACGTGTTTTAAATCGAAAATCTCGTTCGCGTCGAGCGATTGATAAAACGGCAAGATGATGACCACGTCGTGGCCTTGCATTTTCATCGCGCGACCTAACCCTTGCGTCACGTCGCCTAATCCACCAACTTTTGCCAGCGGTGCTAACTCTGCCGTAACGTGCGCAATTTTTTTCGGTCTGTTTGTTTCCTCCGTCGCCGTTTTTCCTTCAAAGAGTTCGTCCGGGTCGTTCTTCGGTCTCGTTTCCCAGAACGGTTTCTTGTCTTCCTCGCCTACGGGACATCCTTCCGCGGTAATCGGTAACGGCCATTCGATTTCAGATTCACTCTTAGGATCGGTTCGAAGCGCGCCGACGGCGGCTTTTTTCGTTGTTTTTATTGTTGTCGTCGTCGTCGTCGTCGACTTCGAAGAATTCGAAGAAGAAGAAGACAAAGAAGAAGAAGGCAAAGAAACATCCTCCAACTGCATCTGCAACATCTTCAACTTTGCGTTTTCAGCTTTTAACTTTTCAATCTCTTCCAATAATTCATCTCTCGTCGTCGTCGCGCCGTTACTGTTGTTCTTGTCGTCGTCGTCGTTACTGCTACCACTATAACTACTCCTCGCCGCCGCCGCTACTCGAACGCAGCCGAACCTGCTTCTCTCGTTCCTCCTCTCAACTCTCGTACTAATCTTTTTCATCATCATCATCATCACCACCGTTCGATGATGATTTTCTCCAAGAAGAAGAGCGCGACGACAGAGAGTTTTGCGACACACCCCGCGAGGAACTTTGTTTCCAACAAAAAAGTTGCGACTATTATTACCGCTCGTTATCCTCGTCGTCGTCGTCATCTTCCGGTAAATGTAATAATGTGTATATAAATACAAACTTTAGTAGAGTTTATTTGTGCCGTTATTTTGTGAACACAGAAGTACTCGCTTCTTGCCACAAAAATGCATGAATTGAAAAAAAGATCTCTTTTTGTTAAAAAACTTGTGTCTCAGAACGCTCCTCGCTTAAAGAAAGGATGGACCTTTTTTTCAACGAGGAAGGAAAAAGAGCAGCCGACGAAAGAAAAAAAAGATTTCTCTCGCGTTTTCTTCATAAAACAAAAAAGGAAAAGAGAGAGAGAGATGAGGAGGAGGCGCGAGACGCTTCGTCTTCTTCTTCGGCGGGAGAGCTCTTCTTTACTGAAAACGACGAGAAGCACGAGTTCCAGGACGAGCATTAGGTGTTGCAGTTTCTGCCGCGTTCGAGCTTCTGGGTGGTCGTCCGAACAAGTGCAACGAAAACGAGATTCTGTGAGCGAAGTTTGTCGGGAAACAACACTCGAGACAACATCGCGTCGTCGTCGAAATTTCAATCATCATCGCGCGAGGACGACCGCCGATGGTGATGAGAGTATAAAACGAGGTATTCGTGGTGGTGGGCCAGTCGTTGAAGATTTTATGAAGAGAAATGCGACGAGTAGGGGATTCCAAACCTCCACTCGCGCGATGCAATCTTCTTCATCAGACCCGTACGAAATATTAAACGTCCCGAGAGGCACGACAGACGAGGAAGTTTTGAAAAAAGCGTATCGCGTGCAAGCGTTGAAATGGCATCCAGATCGAAATCCGGAGAAAAGAGTGGAAGCAGAGGCGAGATTTAAGAAAGTGAGCGAAGCGTACGAGACGTTGAAGGATCCGATGAAACGACAAAGTTACGAGTACGGATCGGCGTCGAGCGCGAGCGCGAGCGGGAGGTACCGACAGGCGCAACGACAACAGCAACAACAATATCAACAGCAACAATATAATCAGCAGCAGCAACAGTACACGTACAGAAGAAGCGATGATTTTACGCGAGAAGATGCGGATAGAATTTTTAGGGACGTGTTTGGGACCACGGGTGAGGCTTTCGTGAGGGAATTTGAACGCCAAATGCGAATGAGAGGGTCTATGGGATCCACGGGCGGCATGAACGGCGGCGGGTACGCGCCGTATGGAAATTTCCGGAGAGGTGGGCGACCCGCCGGCGCGCCTCCCGGCTTCGACGGCATAGACATAGAAGAGTTAGCGAGAGCCGTTTTCGGAGGGATGCAAGCGATGACGAGAGGTGCGGCAGCGTTTGGCGCGAGTTACAGCGAAGAAAGATTCCAAGATCAAAACGGAAACGTCGTTTCTCGAGTCACGTCGACGGATATGCGAACCGGGAAGCGAGAGATTGTGGAGCGAGTCATCAGCGGACCAAACGCGGGGAGAGTGGTCAGAAGATCATCTTCTGCGGGTGGTGGTAATACTACTCAACAGCAATACAGTGGCGGGAGCGAAGAACAATCGTACGACTACGGCGGACAGAATCAACACAACAATCCGCTCGCCTTGAGTCCGCTCGCGGCGCTCGCCACCGTCGCCGCGACGTGGATGCGCTCCGCCGGCGTTCGAATGATTGTCGGTGTCGCGTTCCGAGTGTTAGAAAACGTCGCCAGGTTTGTCATTCGGAGAATGCTCGGGGGTAGGTAGGTAGAGATAGAGATGATATACTTCATTAGACTTTTAGATGAGAGATGCGCGTTGTATCTCGAAGACAAGTACGAATGACACGAGCTTGTATTTTCATCGATGCATTCCACACAAATGTACGCGCAGACGACGAAAACTCTTTTTTCTCTCGCGCGACAAAAACAAGTTTGCGAAAAGCAGTCGTTTTTGTTTTCATCCTCGTCCTCTTTTTGCAGGAGATCCAAAAGTGATCGTCGTACGAAACCATCATCGATTGGAAACATCGCTGCCGCCGCCCTCAACTCAAACACCACCACCATGCAAAATCGTCGTCAAACAATCATCAGAGACATCGTCCTGGTCGGCGGCGGACACTCGCACGTCTTCGTTCTGAAAAATTTCACCATGCACCCAGAACCTGGCGTGAGAATCACGCTCGTCGCGAAAGACGTGATGACGCCGTACAGCGGTATGCTTCCCGGAAATGTCTCCGGGAAGTACACGTACGAGGAGTGTCACGTGGACTTGGGGAAGTTATGCCGCGAAGGCGGACATCGATTGATACACGACGAGTGCGTCGGGATCGACGACAAAAGTAAGAGAGTTTTGTTAAAGAATCAACCGAGCGTGAAGTACGACGTGTGCAGCTTGGATGTTGGGATTACGCCGGGGATGTTGCCGGGAGCGGCGTCGTCCTCGAATTCGCCGTCGGAAGCCTCGGCGAAGAGCGAGAGCGCGAAAGAAGAGGCGCTTCTCGTCACGCCGGTGAAACCAATCGGGACGTTTGCGACGAGGTTTGAGACCGTTCTGAGACACTTCAAAGAATTGTGCGATGAGAAGAGGAAAGAAGATGAACGGTTTCGAGTGGTGGTCGTCGGCGGCGGCGCCGGAGGCGTGGAACTCGCTTTGGCCATGGAGCGAAGGTTCGCCAGCGAAGTTGGCCTGACGTCGTCATCCTCTTCCTCCTCCGACGCTGCGTTGCCGTATCAGTTCGCGCTCGTGACGAGGGGTGAAGTCCTCAAAGGACACGGAAAATCTGCGCGGGAGAAAATATTAGCGGCTTTGAAAGCGAGAAACTTTGAAGTGTACGAGAACGACGGCGTCGAAGAAGTGGCGGAGTCGAGTTTGTCTTTAGAGTCTGGGAAGAAACTCGGTTTTAACGAGTGCGTGTGGTGCACGGATGCGAAAGCGCAGAAATGGCTGCGTACGAATACAAACTTAGAGTTGAATGAAAAAGGGTTCGTAAACATTAAAGCGACTTTAGAATCGACGAACATTCCAGACGTCTTTGCGGTTGGCGACGTGTGTAACAACGTCGAACATCCGAGACCAAAAGCGGGCGTGTACGCCGTCAGACAAGGTCCGCCTTTAGCAGAGAACTTACGAAGACGGTGCGTTGGAGAAAACGTCGTCCCGTTCACGCCGCAAAAGACGTGCCTAGCGCTCATTAGCACTGGCGACGGTCACGCCATCGCGTCGTACGGATCTCGATCTTGGGGCGCGCACGATACCGCCGTCGGCGAAAGATTGTGGCGGTGGAAAGATAAAATCGATAAAAAGTGGATGAAAATGTACGAACCGAATTTAGAGATGCTGGAAAAAATGGAACGCGAAGAGCAGGAGAACGCGCTAAATGCTAAAGCGAACAAAGTTGCCGCGTTCGCCGGACAAGAGGCGCTAGATGCGATTAAAGCGACGCCGATGCGATGCGGCGGATGCGGCGCGAAAGTCGGCTCCACGATATTATCGCGAGTTATGAAACGATTAGAACCGATTCCAACGCATCCGAACGTTTTGCTCGGCGCAGGTGACGACGCGGCTATCGTTGAAACCTCTCCTGGTAAAGTTTCTGTCCAAACGGTTGATTTTTTTCGAAGTTTCATCGACGATCCGTACGTGTTTGGCCAAATCGCCGCCGTCCACGCGCTCGGCGACGTGTGGGCGATGAACGCAGACCCCGTGAGTGCGCTAGCGACTGTCGTCGTCCCGTTTGGCATCGAATCGGAAGTTGAAGAAACGTTGTTTCAACTCATGTCTGGCGCGTGCGACGCGTTGCGCGACGCCGGGTGTGCCCTTGGCGGCGGCCATTCTGGCGAAGGCGCGGAACTCTCGCTCGGTTTCTCCGTCACCGGCGAAGTCGAAAAAGATTTGATTTTGAGGAAAACGAGCGTCGAATCCGGTCAAGTTCTCGTTTTAACCAAACCAATCGGTACCGGCGCTTTGTTCGCAGCTGACATGCGGTCCCGAGCGAAAGCCTCGGACGTCCAAAAAGCTTTAGAAAGCATGCGACAACCGAGCAAACGCGCGGCGGAAATTCTCTTCCTCCACGGCGCCACCGCGTGCACGGACGTCACTGGCTTTGGTATTTTAGGCCATCTTCACGAAATGATCAAAGACAGCGCCACTTCAGGTGCCACTATTGATTTAAGTTCACTCCCTTTACTCGACGGCGCCGTCGAGTGCGTACAAAACGGCATCACCAGTAGCCTCCAAAAGTCCAACGCGCGGTTAAACCGAGCGATAGCGAACATCGACGACGTGAAAAATTTCTCCGCCTATCCACTCTTATTCGATCCACAAACCGCCGGCGGTATGCTCGCGACGATTCCAGCGAACGAAGCGACTGAGTGCATTCAAAAACTTCGCGAAAACGGATACGCCTCTTCCTCCGCGATTGGTAAAATAGTCCAGTGCGACTTATCCACCGGCGTCGGCCTCGGTCGCGTGTTTGTCGAAAACGCAGAGGAAGGGATCTCATTTGACGGATTTTAGTCGTAAAAAAGAATGAGCAGAGAATGTAGTCACGACATGGTATACTTATACGAGTAAAATCATCTCGATTATTCTCTTCTTCGTCATCAAACATCTCATCTTCATCTCATCTCGTTGTTCGCATTCGAAAAGTAGTTTTACTACTACTTAGTTGATGCTGAAATTCTCTTTTTCTAAATTCTTCGCCCAAAAATTTGGCGCCAAAATTTGAAAAAAAACTGCTCCTTTCTGCAAATATCTCTCTCCATTAGTATTGATATTGATTACACTTATTGTTTAGTTTCTTTCTCTCTTAATACCATGACGACGACGACTTTTGCGCTTCCGCAACAAACCGCGACGACGACGAGGACGACGAAAAGTTCCTTCGTCTCCTCTTCTTCCTCTTCTTCGTTCTCGAAAAAGAAAGCTTCTTCTCTGACTTTTGCGAGACGAAGGAATAAAATCTCCTCCAAACAACGCGGGGTCGAAATCCTTCCAAAAGCCTCCTTGTTGGGAGATCGCGAGGACAAGAGTTTATGGGACGAACTGTTAGAGGCGGAAGACACCTCTTCCGATGATGGTGGTGGTGAGTACCAATCTGATGCTTCTGCAAAAGTGATGACGACGACGACGACGAGAACCGACGACGATAAAAACGACGACGTATCGTCGGAACAGCCTCTGTGGGAGATGTTAGCCGACGAGGAGGAGGAGGAAGAAGAGGAGAACAGAAGCGCTTTGAAAAAAAAAGCAAACAACAACTTTAAGGCGAAGAAAAAATTATCATCATCATCATCGGCAAAGACGACGACGAAAGCGCTGCGCGCGAAATCGTCGTCGTCCTCCTCCTCCTCCTCCTCCTCCTCGCAAAAGAAGAGAGAGGACGACACAGACATCTCCGCGGAAGACGCGGCGGCGGAACTCTTTCGCGATACCACGAGAGACGCGTTGAGAATATCGAAATCTGATTTTACCGTATCCTCAATCATCGATAAAATCAACCGAGGGAAGGTTGATTTGAGACCGAGTTATCAGAGAGAGTACGTGTGGACGGTTCGGACGGCGTCGAAGTTAATCGAGAGTTTATTGTTGAACATTCCAGTGCCGACGATGTTTTTCCACGAGGTGAAATCGGGAAAGTTGGAAGTCGTGGACGGGAAGCAGCGCTTGACGTCGATATGGTCGTTCGTGCAGAACGAGTTTCCAGGCGGGCAAGCGTTTAAGTTGAGTGGGTTGGAGGTTTATCACGAGTTGAACGGGAAGACGTTCGACGAGTTGAACGAGACGTTCCAGGAGATTATTTTGGATTACCCGTTGAACGTGCACACGATTTCCAAGACGTCGCAACCGGATTTTGTGTTTGAGGTTTTTGAGAGGTTGAACATGGGTGCGACGCAGTTGAACGAACAAGAGTTGAGGAATTGCATCTATCAAGGCGCGTATACGGATTTGTTGGAGGAGTTGACCTTGAACGAAAGCTTCTTGTTTGCGAATCGATCGAAAATGCCACATTTGAGAATGCGCGACCGAGAGTTGATTTTGCGATTTTTCACCATGCAACGCACGACTCCGAGCGGGTTTTATTTGCCAGCCAAGTCCTGGTTGAACGAAGAAATGCGAGAAAACAAAGATTTGTTGCCAAAAGAAGCGACCGAGATGACTGAACTTTTCGAAAAGACGTTGAAATTATCCGTCGACATCTTTGGTGACTGCGCGTTTCGACCGGCCAAGTACCCGGAGGCAAGCAAGAAAGGCCAAAAAGTCACCGCGGAAGACGTCAGCGGCATATTCGTTCGCGAATACTTCGAATCCGGAGAAATTTCTGTCGCTTTGTGGGACACCATCACGAGTTCGTTCGCTAAAATGGTCCGAGATGAAAACGAAACCAAATTAGCCTTGGAGATCAAGGATGAAATCGTCGCCGCGTGGATCAACCTGGCGACGAGCGATAAGTTCAGACGGAACATGGTAAGCCAACCGAAAGCGGTTTTAGCTAGAGACGAAATGTTTAGAGATATGCTGTTGAGTTTAGGTTTGTTATCTCCGAACGACGAGGACGAGAACGACGGGGAGGAGGAAAGCGAAGGGAGCACTAAAGGACCGAGATAATAATAGACATCGTAGTAGTGAACGGAAAAAGAAGATGTGTAAAAATACTAAGTCTTTTTGCGTGAATCTTCCTCTTATCTGTGACGCGCTTGTTCACACTCACAGAATCATCATAACACACAAATAATGAACGCAAAGAAGAAACATCGACGATCGACACCGTAATAATAATGAGCGGCAATGGATACTTTCAACCGTGGTACACCGTCTTCATCGTCTCCATCTCTTTCGTGTGTTTGGTGAAAGACTACGTGCAATCTGATTTACTGTTTTGTGCCGCCCTCGCACTTTTAATAACCGGGAAAGTAATCACGGTGGAAGAAGGCATACAAGGATTTGCCAACGAAGGATTACTCACCGTGGCGGCTTTGTTCGTGGTCGCGCAGGGCATATCCAGCACGGGCGGTTTAGATTGGTACATGGGCCGCTTTTTAGGCAAGCCAAAGACGATTGCGTCGGCGCAGATTCGGTTGATGATTCCAATCGCCATTATATCGGCGTTTTTGAACAACACGCCGGTGGTGGCAGTCATGATTCCTATCGTCCAGCGGTGGGCGGAGAATAATGGGATATCGAAGAAACAAGTTTTAATACCTCTGTCATTTTCTTCTATATTAGGCGGGACGTGCACGTTGATCGGGACGTCGACAAACTTGGTCGTCGCCGGGATGTTGGAGACGTGGGCGAAAGAGAATAAAGACAAAGTAGGCGCTGAGAAGGTGGATATTGGCCTCTTTGATTTAGGAAAGTATGGCGTACCGGTAGCATTTAGCGGAATAGTGTATGTGCTTATATTTTCTCGATATTTGTTGCCGGGTGGGAATCTGCAAAGAGGAAGACGAACCGGATCGTCTTCGCAAGCAAACAGAGCTGAGAGAGACAACGATAACGAGGACGTTATCGTTGGCGCAAAGGTGACGCCATGGTCGGACGCGGTGGGGAGAACTATCGAAGCGAGTGGAATGAGAGGTTTGCCAGGTTTATACCTCGTTTCGGTGAGACGAAGTGGAAGTTTGATTCGAGCGGTTGGGCCCGAATTCATCATTAATCAAGGCGACATTTTATACTTTACCGGATTGATTGAATCTCTCGGGAGCATATGTAGCGACCACGGTTTGACTGCGATGACGCACGAAGACGACGACCACGACGATTCATCGCCATCGGAAGTTTTGACTGCTGACGAAAATGTGGTGTCCATATCGAAGACTGCTTCCTCGGAAGCGATGAGAGAAATTCTCGATTTACAGGCATTGGCGCGGTCCCAAGCTATTGACGGGAGAGACAAAGCCGCGCATCTATACAGAGATGGTCGCGATACGTCCGATACCATAGGAGGCGCTGAAGCTTCCGTTTCAGCTGCGGAGATGAACGTAGCACTTGGCCCAGCTTTAGTTTCCGTGGAGAAAGACCCGGACGCATCCGAAGACGATCACACGCGAATGGTACTTGGAATCAGCGCAGCCGATAGACCTGGTTTATTACACGACATCTCCAAGAGTCTCAATCGTCTCAAAGTGCAATGTTTACACAGCGAAGCAAGCGCGGTTGGGGGACGCTCTGTCTCTATATGGAGAATAGTAGCGCTGGATCCTGATACGAAGAGAGAAGAGATTCGAGCTGTGGTGCAAGCGATGCTGGCGCCCACTGGCGCCCAAGCGCAAAAGGAACGAGGCCAAATGGTTATGAGATGCAAGGTGAAAAATGGATCGACGTTGGTGGATAAGTTTGTAAAAGACGTCGACTTTCGCGCGACATACGGTGGTGCCATCGTTGCTGTTCAAAGGAACGGACGCGCAACGAGTGGAAAGTTACGAGACGTTCGATTAGAAGCAAACGACGGTTTAGTCGTGCAGGTCAGACCAGATTCGCCTTTGGTGACGTTGCAACAAATAGCCAGGAACGCAGCTTTGAAGGCAAAGCAAGAAGGAGGGCGAGGAAGCGGCTCAAATAGTCGAAGAAGTAGCCACGATAACTTACTCAACTCTTCGGGACGAAACCGGAGCTCGAACGACTTACCGACGACAACGACGGCGGTTTTAGATGTCGAACGCGGAAATGAGGAAAACGAGGACGCCGAATACAACGAAGCGTTGAGGAACGAACTCACCGCGGTTGCCAACATGGAGATGAACGTCGAGGATTTAACCGGCTTAGATAGATGTAAAGTTGATTTTGATATTCCCTGGGAAGATGTCGCGCAGTTGGGCGAGGACGCCAAAGAGTTTTTGATCGGCGTACAAATTGAAGACACAGCGAGGCAATTCATTGGAAAGAGCGCGATTGAAGCCGGATTGAGAACATTGCCGAAACTTTTCCTCGTCTCTATCGAGCGCGGCGTGTACGATGCTAGCAATGTGTTACAAGAAGAGTTGACCATCGATGTTACGGAGCAATTACAGCCCGGTGACATCCTTTGGTACGCGGGATCGGCGGTCGCAGTTTCTTCCCTTCGAAAAATCCCAGGCTTGACGACGCTCGGCTCTGACCAAGCATCCAAACTATCGTCTTCAAATCAGGACCGAAGACTTGTTCAAGCCGTCGTCGCTAAAAACGGGCCTTTAGTTGGGAAAAGTATCAGAGATATGAAGTTTCGTACGCGTTACAACGCAGTTGTTTTAGCAGTTCATCGTGAAGGCCAAAGAGTCCATGCCAAAATGGGTGAGGTTGTGTTGCACGCTGGAGATGTGTTACTATTAGACGCAGGCCCAGATTTAGTTCGAGAAGGATTTGCTTTGGTTTCCATCTTAGAGGATTCAGCACCTCCGCGGCTCTCCCTGTTAGTACCGGCCATAACCTGCGCAGTGGCGATGATTGCTTTATATACATTTGGCGTGATGAGTTTACTAGTCGCCGCAATTTTCGCTTCTGGTGTCATGATTGCCTCGGGCGCGCTGTCTCAACAAGAAGCGCGAGATGCCATCAAATGGGACGTCATTATCACCATCGCCGCCGCGTTTGGTTTATCTAAAGCGCTGCAAAATTCCGGCGTGGCAAGTTTTATGGCCGAACAGCTCGTGAAGTTGGGAACGGCGACAAATACTGGAGAGATTGGCTTATTCGTTGGCGTCTACCTGGCGACGTTTTTGATATCCAACGTCGTCACGAATAACGCCGCCGCGGCTTTAATGTTTCCCATTGCCGCCGAAGCAGCTGCAGAAGCCAACATATCGTTACTCAAAATGTCCTACCTTCTCATGCTCGGCGCCTCGGCGTCGTTCATGTCGCCGTTTGGGTACCAGACGAACTTGATGGTCTACGGCCCTGGAGGATACGTGTTTAAAGATTTCTTAAATTTTGGTTTCCCGATGCAACTCGTGCAGTTAGTCGTGTCTGTTGCCGCAATCGCCGCGGATGATTTATGGTGGCTTTTATGGATTGTCTTAGGTGGAATCTTGTTCGTCGTTTCGTTGGCGAAAGTTTACGGCATATCAAACGGGATGAAGATATGGAAGAAAAACAATTAAGAAGAAGAAGAAGAAAAGGTATTTACTAGCAGTAGTAGTGAGTAGTAGTATATTAGGTAGTATAATGTACAAATCTAGAAAGTAAGCTCCGCAGAAAACAGCATCATATTCATCGCATATTCATCACATATTCATCATGCCTTTCTCTCTCTTTCCTTTTTTTTTATTGTTACATGCGTTAATTACACACGCAAGAAGAGATAGTTTTGTATCTCATCTCATGCTGCTCCACGCCACGGACGCGTTCACTCTCCGCCGCTCGATATCCGAAGATTCCACTCCTTCTCCGCGAACGCTGCTGCTCGGTCCATCGTTTTGGTGGTGGTGGCGTCGTAATACCGTCGCCTCCTCGGCTTTTTCTTCTCCCGCACTATTTCGTTCCTCCTTCCCTCCTTTGTGCTGACTGGACGATAAAACGTGACTGGACACCCATCTCGAGGTGGGCACGAGCGCGCTCTCTCCACTCTTCATGGTTTGGATAAACCCGTACGCAAACCCGCCAAAAATGGACACTTTGGCCAAGTTTTGCGTGTTTCGCAAAATCGCGTTGGAAATGTTCGTTATTATCATTCTTCTTCTCCTTTTAGTGGTATAACAAATGTACAGTCACTTCTGTAAAAGCGTGCTGTGAGGGCACGGTCCGTAAATTCTTTCGATTCCGAAAAGTGCGCTAAACGCGCGCGCTAAAGAAGCAAAGTTTGTATCGAGTATGAGTAATACACCAAAGAAAAACAAAGACAGAAAGTATTCTTCCGTCCTTTTCGAGCGAGAAATGCGCGTATTTCTCTTCGCGCGTGTTGTATGAAAAGCGTTTAAGCGCGTTTCTGTGTGTGTGTGTGTTTGGAAATTACAGTTGCGTTTTTGGTTTTTGCGATATTTTCTTCGCCATGTCTGCGCTTAGGGTTTAAGGTTTGAGAAAAAAATTTCTTTCTCGAGGAAAAAAGCCCGCCAACTTCTCCTCCAAAGTTGAACCACCACTCCTCCGCGTGGCGCTTGGAAATAGAGAGAGCATTACTCCTACTACTGTCGAGCGCAAGGCGCGTGTTAGTATTAAACGGATAATATACAACGCGCACGAGGAGGCTAGGCGAAAACTTTTATTATTATAAACGTGTGGTGGTGGCATCCAGTGAGTGAGAGAAGACGAAGAAGAGAGACGACGGCTGTTTGAAATCTAGAGCAAAAAAAAAAGATGTCCGTGACGACGACGACGAGGATGGACAAAGAGAGCAGAAAGAGAACCACGAGCGGGACGACGACGACGACGGTTTCGTCCGCCGCCAGTCTTTTGAAAGGTACGCGTCTCTTTTTCTTCTCTCTATAACTCTTCTGAGTTTGAGCGCATTAGTAGTACTAAATCTCGCTGATTTTAAAAACTTCGACACATTTGACTTTTCCCCACCGCTGACTTTTCTCTCTTATTATTAAAACAGAAACGGATGTCGAAATGATGCTTCAAACGCCGTTGCGCCCGAACTCAAAGTTAAAGATGGAAGAATATTTCTTACACTGGGTCCACGAGGCGAACAATCGGATCGCGGTACGTTTACGCTTCTCTCTTCTTTGCCGAGTCGCTTTTAAAAATCATCGGATCGAGACGACTCTTCTCGTTTTCTTCGCCTGATATTTTTCAAAAACGCTCTCAATATTTCAACAACGTCTCACATTTCTTCTCTTCTTCTTCTCTGTTTTTTTCTGTGATGCAGATATCGAACGCGTTTCTTCGCGAGGAAGAAGAAGCGGCGAATGCGACGTCGTCGTCGTCGTCGATTCCGTTTGGTTCGCCGGTTCGAAACAAAAACAATACCAACCTCGCGCCGCCGAAGTCGCCGACGAGGAGTAGTTTTTATACCAAGTCGAGCGTTACGGCAGCGTCGCCGCCAAAGTCGCCGATTAAATCGCCCGGGTCGATGTTGTCGCCGACGAGAGAGAGTAAAAAGAAGCAGTTGAAGTTTGGTGAGGGTTTATCGACGTCGTCGTTTTCTTCGCGCGACGAGGAGAAGAGGAACGACTCGGAGCTGCCGATTCTTGATATCCCGGAGAGCGACGATAGCGAAGATTTTAGCGTGAGAACAATCACGAGTTCCGTGCAACAGTTAGCTTTGGAGGCAGAGAAGGAGAACGTAGTGGAGAAGCAACAGCAACATCAAAAGTCCTCACCGTTGATTTTGGAGAATAAGACGCCGTTTGCAAAACAGCAACAAGGTTTGAGTCCAAGCCGAGGTGGACAAAGAAACGGCGCGTTGAGTTCTCATTCGTCTGCATCCTCGTCGTCATTATCGTCCGCGATTTCGCCTTCGCCGAACTATTTGATTCCTCAGTTCTTCTTCCCGAACAAGAAGTGGATTCCAGAGATCAAATCGGCAAAGATTATGGAAAAATTTACGCAAAAGTTCAACGACGTCTTGCATAACGAAACGCCGGGCGTTTTGAGCAAAGAAGCGTTTTCGAGTTTGGTGAGAGAATTCATCGGCATTCCGAGTTATTTTGGCCCGTTGATTATGAAACGCGCGACGGATATGTGCAGTAGTAAAGTAGAGGATGGTCCGACATCGTCGGTATCGTCTACAAAATCAGCGAATACGACGGAAATGAAGGATTTTGAAGATGACTTTGGAGAAGAGGATTCGGAAGACGTGACTCAAATCAAAAGAGATGACTTCTTGCGCTTTTGGAAGAAAACATTGTCGAGATATAACGACGAGACGGAAATGATTTACAACATCTTGAAAGATCCGAAGCAAAAAGGCGATTTCGTCTCGCAAAACGATTTCAGATCAGTTATTCGAGCGTTGCTCGATACTCATCCGGGATTAGAGTTTTTGAAGCACACGGCGGAGTTTCAAGATCGATATTTAGAAACCGTCATATATAGAATCTTTTACACGGTAAATAAAGATTGGAACGGTCGAATGACGTTGAGAGAGTTGAAGAAATCCGATTTGATCAGCGCGTTTAAACAGTGCGAAGTCGAAGAGGATATCAACAAAGTCTTGAGATTTTTCAGCTACGAGCACTTTTACGTGATTTATTGCAAATTCTGGGAGCTCGATACCGACCACGATTTCTTAATCGACCGAGACGATTTGTTGCGATACGGGAACCACGCTTTGACGTATAAAATCGTCGATCGCGTTTTATCGGAAAGCGTGAAGCCATTCACTTCCGGCGTTCCTGGTAAAATGGGATACGAAGATTTCGTTTGGTTCGTCCTATCCGAAGAGTACAAATCTCAAGACTTGTCCATTAAATATTGGTTCAAGTGCGTGGACATCGATAACGACGGGTTCTTATCTAGCGGTGATTTAGCGTATTTTTACGAGGAGCAATTGCAACGAATGGAGTGCTTGGCTCAAGAACCAGTGTTCTTCGAGGATATCGTGTGCCAATTGACGGATATGATAAAACCAAAGATTGAAGGTTTCATCACTTTAGAGGACATGGTGCGCTCGTTGCCCATGAGTGGGAACACGTTCAACGTCTTGTTCAATCTGAACAAATTCATCTTATTCGAAACCCGAGATCCGTTTACTATTCGTCAAGAGCGAGAAGAGAAACACTTAACCGAGTGGGATCGATTTGCACGAGTGGAATACATGCGTTTATCTCAAGAAGACGACGAAATAATGTCCGAAGCCGACGACGTGGAGAACTTGTCCTCGTTCGCGGTGAGCATGAACGAGGACGAGGACGAGGATACTAATAATAATAGCAGTAACAACAGTAGTGATAGTAGTAGGAGTAGTAGGAGTAGTGGTGGTGGAAAAACGAACACTTCATCTGCCTGGGACGACGACGACGATGATGATGATGATGAAGAGTATTAGTTTTCCGTCAAACACGAAGAGAGAGTTTGTATTTTTTTAGTACTCGTTAGAAATTTGTTGTAATAAGAGAGACTTGGCACAAGACCATCCATCTCTCTTTCTTTTCTCTCCCGTTCGAGATTACGAGATGAGATTTTTTCCAACACTCTTGCGTTATCGCCAGAAAATTTCCAAAGAGACGCTTTTTATTATAAAGACACACTCGACGACACACGCAACCTTCACGGGTTCTATTTTCACATCTACACACACACACACCATGCACGCTGCTACCGCACGCGCGCGCGCCCCGGTTGTTGGGTTATGCGCGAGGTACGTTTTCGTTTAAGCGCTTCGAAAAATTTCATGAAAGAGAAGAAAATGTGTCTGACTCACGAGTTTTTGGACCCCTTCGTCTCTCGCGTCGCTTCCGAATGTTTTTTTTTCTTTCCTCTTTTCCTCTCTCTCTTACTCTCTCTCGTCGTTGTCGATCTCGACGATGATGATGATCGTCGTCCTCGCTCGAACAACGCGAAAGATCTTCGCATTGGGTGGTCACCCGCCCGATCATCGAGTCGATGATCGATTTTGTGAGAGTGCGATCTTCAAAGAGGAGAGAGTAAAGAGAGAGAGTAGAAGGTCGTGTCTCGCGTGTCGTTTCCTCGTCGAAAAAAAAAAATTTGTTCTCTTTCTCGCCTGAAAATGTTCGATTTTTTCGACGTGTCGAACGCTCGAGGGAGAGAAAGAGGTGCCTCTTTCTTTGAGATAAGACGAAAAAAAGAGGGCCCTAACAGCTGAAGAAGGAGAAAAAAAAATACCAACAGCTCATAATACTGACATCATCATCGTCTTCTTTTTTAATCTGCAAAAACAATAATAACAAACAGAACGACATCGACGTCGAAAACGACCCGCAGAGCGAGCGTTGTCGTCACGCGCGCTTCGGCGACGGACGAAGCGAAGAAAGTCGTCCCGAAAGTTATCATCGATAACTTGTCGGACCCGTTGGCGACTATCCTCGAGATTGAGTTTGGAGACAAACTCGGGGAGCTCGCGGATACCTGCGAAGCGATTAGAAATTTGGGTTTGGATATTTCCCGAGCGGAAATTACGGAAAGCAACCAAAACCGCTTCTACGTGACGGACCACCAAAGTTCGGAGAAGATAACGGCGTCGGCGAGATTGGAGGATTTGAGACAAACGGTGTTGACGACTATGTGCTATTATCACCCGGAAGCGCAAGAGTTTGTGCAGCAAACGGCGAGAAACTCAAAGCCGTACGAAGTGGCAGACGATGCGGAAACCGAATACGTGACTCCGACGAAGAAGAAGAGACAAATTGTGCCGACGAGAATCACGGTGACCTCCGTCTCCAACGGGACCAAGTCCAAGTTGTTGATTGAAACTACGGACAGACCGGGGTTGTTGTCTGAGATTGTTCGCGTGTTGAAGGATTTGAATTTGAACGTCGTCCAAGCGGAAATCGACACGATTGGTGCCGCGGCTGTGGATACCATGTTGTGCACGTACCACGGAAAGGCGTTGAACGACAATATGGAGCAGTTGGTGGTGAACACGTTGCAATACTATCTCGGTCGTTTGGACAGAGACGAAAGTTATTAAGAAGAAGAAGAGAATAATAAAAGTGTTGCTGCGCGAAAAACATCATTGCATTGTCATCAAAAACAACAAATAGAATAGCTAAAAGTGAGAGAGGGAGAGAGAGAGAGGAGAAGAAGCGCGCGCGTATATGCGTGGAGATTAACAGAAAGAGGTGAGAAAGAGAGCGCGTTTTTGACGGAAGAGATAAGAACGCGCTCCGCGAGAGGAGAGTAAAAGAGAAAGAGATGGGAAGAGAGAGAAAGAGAGAGAGAGTTTCGAAAGATATATAAAGCTTTGTTATAAATGAAAATTGTCCAAAACATCAAAACGTATTGATTGAATTGACTTCACGTTTTCGCTTCTGATGAAGTACATACGCGCACATAGTATCACTTCTCTTCTTTGCTTGAGTTTCTCGCTTGAAATTAACGGCATAAAAAAAATCATCAAGAGAAAGAGACGAGCGCGTTTGGTGAGCGTCTCTTTTCTCTCTCTCTGCTCTTCTTTTCTCGGACAGAGAGATGTTTCATTCGGCGCTGCTGCTGCGCGGTACGTCGGCGGCGGCAACGACGACGTCGTCGTCGTCGTCGTCGTCGTCTCAACATCAAAATGCGTCCTCGCCGTTGATAGGAATGGGCTTCTCTCGGCCTTCTCACGCGAAGAACGCTTGTGTGCTCGCCGGGGTGTCTTCGTCTTCGTCTTCGAGAACACTAACGAGATCATCATCGAGTACTACCAACATAGGACTCACGCGAACGGAAAGACGGCAGAACACGACGAGGGCGATGTCCTCTTCGCACGCTTCGTCGTCGTCGTCGTCTGAATCGTTTCGTTTCCAACCTGCACGACGTACCCAGATTGGGGGAGTGTGCGTGAGTCATCATCATCATCGTCTGCGTCGTTTCCGGTTTGTTTTAGGCGCGGAAGACTTTGTCGACGACGGGAGAAAAGGAAGGAACGCATCGTTGGATTTGAGAGCAACGCGTTGCCATCTCCTGGGAACGTTTAGGACGCGCGCGATACGCGATTCCTCCTCTTCCGGTGGTGGTAGTACAGAAGAAGGAGATGAGAAGAAGAGAAAAACGAGTGAAAATAGCAACGACGAAAGTCCACGAGGAGGAAGAAGAAAACCGTACGCAGAGGAAAAGAAGGAGGTCAGCGCGAGAAGGTACGTGCAGCGACGAGTAGAATCGAGCGGGGCGTACGGGGATATTTCGAACGAGCGATTGCCGCGGAAAATTTCGCCATCATCGTCGTCGTCGTCGTCCACTCGGCAGAAAAGCTCGAGTCAACCACCGCCGAATAAAAAAATCGCGGACACTCGTGACGAAATAAAGGAGAAAAGAAGAAAAACTGGCAGACTGAATAACAAAAAAGAAACGAGAAAATCTATAATAGATAAAAACGAAAAGCTAAAACTGAAACCAAACGTGAAAGCGTTGCTGAATTTCATCAACGGTAACGTTCACAAATTTAGCGTGGTGAACTGCGCGACGGCTGCTCACAAATGTGGGACTTTTGTTCGCGATAGCAAATATCTTCGAAAATCTAGCGACAAAAAACCGATTTCGTTAACAGAAGTAAATCCAAACTCGAGAAGTTTAGTGGAGAAAGGTGGCGACGAAGGCGAGGACGAGTTTGCAACGAACGAAACCCTCATCCGCACGTGCCAGAACATTTTGGCGAACAAACACTTTCAAAAGTTGATTCGGCGTATTGAAGAGTTGCTACCGAGATCGAACGATCCAAACGACTTGAGAGAACTTGCACTCGAGTACGGAACGCCTTCGAGCCGCGAATACTCGAATCTACTTTGGGGGCTAGCGCACTGCGGCGTGCAAACTCGGTTGCAGGCAAACGAATTTACCACACTTTTGTTGCGACAGTACATAAACTGCGCAAAAGAGAACAATTACGCGAAATTTGCCGCACAAAACGTTTCGAACGTGCTTTGGGCATTCACGATCATGAGCCCTTCGGGTAAATACGAAGATGCTGTCGACGATGAAAAGGTGCTTTATTTTGAACGCGATGATCATAACGTGGAAGACTTGTTTTCGGGTATTCCTCCGGAGCAAGTTCCGCAGAGTATCAGAGCTGAGTTTTTGGATGCCATCGAAAGATTGAACTTGAACGTCATGGAAGGCTACGTTCCCCAAGGTGTCGCCAACTGTCTGTGGTCGTACGGCACACTTGGTTATAAGCTTCGGCCGGAAACTGAAGCAGCGTTTAGAAAAGGTATAGCGATGCATTTAGGGCAACCTCGCACGACTTCAGCGTATGGTTTTGGTGCTGGAAACTTTAAGACGCAAGAAACTTCCAATATTTTGTGGGCGTGTGCGCAACTCAGATTTGACATGGGAAAAGATCTTGCGAGCATGTTCCTTCACAGCATGACAGAGAACCTATTCAACGATCCAAGAGTGTGGTCGGTTCAGTCGCTCACGAATATACTCTGGGCTCTCGCAACGTTAAGAGAGCAAGGCCTCGGTGAAGTTTACACACTACCGCACGGTTTACTCAAGCGAATCGAAGATATGATCGAACCAAAAATTGAGACGATGTTTATTCAAGGCATTTCAAATACTCTTTGGGCCTACGCTTGCTTGGAATACGAACCAGACCACGAGTTTTTACGACGAATGACTAGCAGATGGGACGATGATTTACATAACCGCTCGACGGTGGAAAATTGCAACGCATTCTGGGCGTACACAAAGTTTAGAAATTTTCGACCGAGTCAGAAATTTGTGGATTATCTCGCGGGACTACAAACGCGATGTACTATGGTAAAAGAAAAGTGGAACGCAGACGATACATCCGAGTCCACGAAATTCAAAAATGAATACACAGAGGATACGCTTACGATCATGGTATTCGTGAATACATTCTACGGAATGGCGGAAATTGGTGCCTATCCGAACGACAAAGGAAGGTACTTCGAACACGTGTTGAGCGAAATGACCGAATGGCTTAAAGTGACGTACGATCCACACCAGAAGAATAAAAATTGCACGCAACCAATTGTCAATTACATGCGAAGCTTGGCGCTCTTAACGTATTTACCAAACGATGATTTCGTGGAAATAATGAGTAAAAGAGCAAAAATGGAAGCCGAAAATGACCAATTTACAGTCCAGGGGATCTCGCAAATGTTATGGTCGTGGTCGATTTTAGGTTTAAATATTCCGCAAGACGTGGTGTATGCACTCATGCAAGCGATGATACGGCAGATGGATCAAGCCACCACCCAATCGTTAACGACTTGTATTTGGGCAGTTGCAAATATGGGATTTATCGAGGAAAAAGATATCTTTGATGTGTTTCGTAAAAAGATAGCGACGATTGACATTGAACAGTTTAACAAATATTCCGATAAGGATCATCCTTATCGTTTCGTGACGGGAGGAGGGAGCAAGGGGGAAATGTCCTTAAATCAAATTTATCAGGCTCATTTTGCGTACGAGATCCTTTCCCCGTTCGGGAAATTAATATACCCGGAGTTGGAAAGCGAGGCGAAGAAGAGTTGGATGGAAGTCACGAGAACGTGCGTGACGATTTCTGGGTTTCATCAAGAAGTCTCTTCGACACTGTCGGAAATGGGTGTCCCTCACGAGCTCGAATTCCTCACCGAAGGTGGCTTGTATTCGTTAGATATTGCGTTGAAAGGTCGTAAAATTTGTATCGAAGCCGATGGGCCGACCCATTACTCGATAAACCGTCCAACTGTTCGGATCGGTGGCGATAACTTGAGAGAGGCTATCTTGACAAAGCAAGGATGGACGGTCATTCAAATACCGTGGTTCACTTGGCAGGCGGCACCAGAAAGAGACAGACGCGAGTACATAGCGAATCTTCTCTACGAGCACGCTGGTTTAACCATGAAGCAGTTGACTGCTGGAGCGCGAGAACAAGCGTCTCTGAGAGATTTGGGAGCGGACGTTTTCATGTCGGAACTCAACACCCCTGACACAAAGCCGTCGTCAACTACGTTCAGCCCGTATGGTATGGATTTCGAGAAACCTTCTTCTTCTTCTTCTTCTTCTCCTTCTTCTTCTTCTCCTCCATCTTTCTCGCGTTCTTTGGCGTCTTCGGCTCCGGAACGGAAGAAAAGTGATCCAACAGGCGCGCTTCGTGCGACGACGAGTGGTCGTATCAAGAAACCGTCTACTTCTTCCTCCTCCCCCTCCTCTTCCTCCTCCTCCTCTCGAGTGATACAACCAGTCGCTCCAGGTACTCGCCGAGTGTCTGCAAAGTCCCCTCGAAGAGTCGCATCATCAGTGACAAAGAATGCGTCATCCCTTTCCGATGCAGAATCTAAACGCTTAGCCGAAAAGTTGGGCTCTCGAAAAGTCGAAGCGCCAACCGACGAGGGCGGTTCTCCCAAGGCTCGAAAAGTCGTCAAGCGCGTAAAAAGAGTCGTTCCGTCCAAGGAGAACGACGCAGTAGCAGCAGCAGACGCGACGAAGATGAAAAAGACGAAAAAGAGCGAAGCGATCGAGGAGGAAGAGAAAGAGTAAAAAGAAATATTGAATAGTTTGAATAGTTTTGTTTGTTTTACTCGTATTGTTCTTCTTTGCACATCCACACCAAATCATAAAATCCAAAAGGAAAAGAAGAAAAAAACACAAAAAGCTCGAAGCAACTTTTTTCTCTTCCTCCTTTTTTTTCCTTGAACAAGTACATTTCTTTACTTTTATCGGGGTGCTTTGTGTTGAGCGCGTAGAAATATCCCGAGTACCTCTCTCTAAAACGCAGACGTTGAATACTTTCGAACGCGTTTGAGTAAAGTTATCTTAGGAAGACGGTTCGCGAGACGCCCGTTTAGGCAGAAAAGAGCGTTTCATTTTTTTTTTTCTCCTTTCGCGAAGAGAGAGAGCAAGCGCAAATTGCAACACAGACAAAATTTTGTTCCCGGTGTTTTTGCAAATTCGCGTAACAGAAAACGTAAATCCAAACGAGGAAAGCGCCTCGAAGCGAGGGATAATTGCATCGAGAAAGAGTAGATTCTCGCGACAAAGTGTTCGATTGATATAGAAAAATGTCCGCCCCGTGGGCTAACGTCCTCAAGCAGTCCTCCGGCTCGCCGGCAAGTGCAGGAGACGAGAAAAAGAATTCGGGACAAGCTGCTCAAAATTCCGCTCATCAAACAAAACACAACCAAGAGCAACAAGGGACGAAAAAAGAGAAAGATGATAACAACATCGTCGGAGGACAAGCTGTCTCGCTGAGCGCAGCGGAAAGGAAACCAGAGGAAGAGAAGCAAAAAGAATCGGGTTCGAACGAAGGCCAATCGACCGCGACGACTGTTGGGAGCATGGCGGCTGCGGCCGTGACATCGTTCGCGTCCTTGTTCGGCGGCGGGAAGAAGAAAGTTGAGGATACGTTAAATGATACGATTGAAACAACGTCCTCGCAACAAGACAACAACAACAACAACAATTCCAACAACAACAATTCCAACAAAGCTTCCTCGGGGGGTTCAAACAATAACAATAACAATAAATCTTCGGGCAAAAAGAAGAAGAATAAAAATAACAACGATAGCAATAGCGCTAATAATAAAGACTCCTCCGAGAACAAGAAAGAAGGCGGAGATAAGAAGGAGAAACCGGTGAACTTAGTGCCGGCGGAAGCCCCTTCAAAACCGGCGTGGGGAGGAGCGAAACTCGGGGGAGGGACGCCCGGGTCGAGTCCGACTGCAGCGGTCGCGGAAACTGTGGTGTGGCCGTCATTAGGAGATGAAACCGCGGTGCCTACTGGCGCAGAGAGCGAGTTATTGAGAGCAGCAGCGGCGGAGAACGGAACGAAAGGCGCTTCAAACTCGAATTCGAAAAAGAATCAGAAATCAACCGAGGACGGCGCGAATGCGATGCCGAAAGATGCAAATAATAACAGCAACAGCGAAAATAGCGAAGCAAACAAAAACAAAAACAAAAACAAAAACAACCAAAGCAACAGCAATAACAACAGCAATAACAATAACAATAATACCAATCCGAATGCGAACAGCAACAACAACACCAATAACAACAATCGACCGGCGAATGCGCCCGCGGGCGGAAGAACCGGCCCGGGCGGAAGAACCGGCCCAGGCAGAGGCGGCGGTGTGGATACGAACATTAAAGCCCGAGGACGAGGACGAACTGGAGGTGGTGGTAGACACAGTCGAAACGGTTCTGTAGGATCCATCGGGTCAGATCACAGCGGCGAATATGCATACGGTAGCGGGGGTAGAGGAAGAGGAGGAGGAGGCAGAGGAGGCGGCGACAACGATAACTCTGGTAGAGGAAGAGGCGGCAGAGGGCGAGGAAGTATTAACAACGGTGGAAGAGGATTTAACCAACAGCCATACAACGTTGGCTACATGCCCCAAGGGTATCCCTTGCGGGGAAGGGGTATGCCGCCGCAAAGTTATGGATATTATCCACAGAATATGGCAGCCCCGGTAGCGACTAGAGCTCAGGTTTTGGCGGCGTTGAAGCGACAAGTTGAATACTACTTCTCGGTCGATAACTTATGCCGCGACTTATTCCTTAGACAAAAAATGGACCCGACGGAAGGTTGGATTGCTCTCTCTGTGATTGGCGCCTTCAACAGAGTGCGCATGCTTACTCCTGATCCGACTGCGTTATCGGAAGCGTTGCAAGGGTCGACGGTGATTGAATTTAACGAGGCTAAGGATGCGATTCGAGTCGGTGGCAATCAATGGCGAAACTGGTTGTTATCTGCCGATGGATCAGCGAGCGTGCCGCAATCAGCAGATAGCAACGCGGCAGCAGTAGAATCTGCGACTTCAGCACCGACAAAGGCGGACGATTTCGAGATGGACGAAGACTTTGGCGATAACAATAACAACGAGTCCGACGACGAAAATACCGACGACGAATACGAAGAGGATGATATGAACGACGCTGATGTTGGCCGACTTATGATTGTCACTCAGAAGGGAGCCCGTCACGGGCCGGGAAGTACCGCGGGGAGTTCTGCAGCGAGACCGATTACTGGGTCAGGCGCGACGCCGGCAATGTCGACACCGGTGAAAAATTCTGTCACTGGCTCGTGGAAGAAAGATACGGCGAACTTTTTCCCTTCATCGCTTCCTAAAGATGGACAGTCGCAACGCGAAGACATTGGCTGGTTGATGGGTTCGTTTTCTCCAAAAATTGGCTCTCAAATGCATCAAGCTGCGCAGCAAAGAAGATCAGCAGACTCGCCTTCTCATGTGTCGCACGCTTTGTTAGAAGAGAATGGCTTTAAGCAGCAAAAGTATAAAGCTTTCCACGAGCGTTGCATCGAGGAACGTAAGCGAGTTGGTTGTGGTCAATCAGAAGAAATGAACACTTTGTTTCGATTTTGGAGTTACTTTTTGAGGCAAACTTTCAACGTGAAGATGTACAAAGAGTTCTGCCGCCTCGCAGAGGAAGACGCCCGAGCAAACCACCACTACGGGTTGCAATGCTTGTTCAGATTCTATTCGTACGGTTTAGAAGCACGTTTTCGAACTGCGATATATCGTGATTTTGAAGAGTATGCGTTAAGAGATTACGAAAGTGGATCGCTCTACGGCTTGGAAAAGTTTTGGGCTTTCCATTTTTACTACAAAGGCCCAGAGAAACCAACCATGAGAGACGACTTGAAAGAGATCATGGAAACCAAGTTCAAAACGTTGGAGGACTTTAAGAGAGAAAGAGCAAAGAAGAAAATTGAGGTGTGATGATGGCGATGAACGAGTAAAATACGCTATAAGCCGCAGCACGAAAGAAAATAAACAAATAAAAAGAAAATAGACGACGATTAACGTACGTACAGTAAACTAAAGTAAAGGATAAATTTAGCTCTTTAGAGGCAGCTACTCCGGGGAATTATTGCCTCCGGAAAGATTAATATATTAACAACGTAATTATAAATATTGAAACAGATGAAAATCACCACAGTGTACGCACACTTTCTTATTATCTCAAGTTCGTCGTCGCGATGTTGTTCCTCTCATGACACTATTTTACGAAGTGCCGAGAAAGCCAAAGATGGCGTCTCGAAGGTCGTCGTTAGCACTGAGCGCGTATAAAGCTACCACTGCACCGATTGGAACAACGAGACTCTCCAAATCGATGCTCTGTCTTTGATTGAGTAAACTCTTTCTCATTAGCAACGTGGTCACCTTCACGACTCTCGCTTTTCCGTCGCTCTGCATCTTCAACGCATTTTGATCTTTCAGCGTTTTCGCAACTCTATAGCCCATTTTTTTATACAACGAACGAGCTTTACTATTCGTGCTTTCTACAATTAAAGCGCACTCTTCGAAACCGTTATTCTTCGCCTCCTTTTCACACTCTCTCACCAACGCCTTGGCGTAGCCTTTCCCTCGAGCCTTTCGAGAGGTGGCCAGGTTTGCAATAATCGGTACCGTTATCGAAGACCCGAGCGCGAATCTATCAACGTCTTCCGGAACGTTTTCGTAGTCGTAATCGCCCAAATATCGTCGATACTCTACCCCAGCGCACGCCATCAAATCGCACGTCTCGTCGTCTCGCACGATGAACATCGCCCCTTTCTTCGCATTTGAGTATCTTTTGGATAAATCAGACGCCTGGGCGCGTTCTAAAGAGCCGATTTCTCGGTCGTCTGGATTCGATTTACCGTCGACGAAGAACGCGTCAACGAAGCACTCTGCAGCTTCGCGAAAATCACCTCCTCGAGCGCGTTCAATGTCTGCGTTTGCCAACGCCGCGTGGGTACATTTCTTTTTTCTTTGATGGACTTTCGGGTGACGTTTTTGTTCATCTCGAAGGCCAGAACGTCTTCCTCCTCTGCTCGATAAAGTGTGTTGAGTGCGATGAGAGGAAGAGGAAGAAGACGTCGATGGCGCACAGAAGAATCGAGATTGTGCGAGCATGTCGTCTTTATTATGTGTATTTGTGAGATGTGAGACCCGCCTCTTGCTCTCTTAAGTGAAGCTCCTCTTTGCAAATCTGTGAAGAAGAAGAAGAAAAAAAAAAGCACGAAATACTCGATTGAACTATTAAACCATCATCGCCTCTTCTCCTCTATTCTTATTATTGATTGCTTCTTTCTCGTCCTCCTCCTTTTCCCCTTCTTCCTCCTCTACATCTTTGCTGGCTACCATTCCCGGGAATAAATCTTTCATGTACACCGTTCTTCGCAAGGCGTTCGTAAAGCCTTCGTTGTATTTGTACTTGGTCACGCCAACTGTCGTCAAAGATTTTGGTTTGGTACTCGCGGCTATTCTGTGTTTGTTCCCGCCGGAAAAGCCAAGCTCGAGTCTCGCGTTGCTCGCTTTCTTCATCTCGTCGTACGCGGCAGACTGAGGCAGGTTTACGACGTTTTGATTCGTAAACTGCTTCTTTTCGACGCCTCGTTCGCCTCCTTTTTCTGGTGTGAATACGCCTTCGGGATTGTAGCTTCTCGCGCGTTCGCGGATTTCGTCCATGGTTACTTCTCGGGCGACCAATTCTCGGGCGTTAGGACCGAGCTCGCGTCGGTCGACGAGCTTTTCGTTTCTTAACTTGTCTCTTTCGTCGTTCAATGCGTTTCGTTGTGCGATCCATTCCTCGCGAGACATGCGAATCGCAGCACCATTAGCAGAGATTGGTTTCGACACCATTCCAGGAACTCCACATCCGTATTTTACGAGTTCGTCAATCGCCGGTTGCAGCTGTAAACCAGCACTGTACGTGCTTCTATCGAATGAACCTTTTGACGATGTTTTCGCATACGTCAAACCGGCTGAACGCGTCACGTCGACTGCCCGTTTCAACACCTCCGACTCATTTTGCGACATGAAATCATACCCGGCAGCTCTGCCCACGTCGGGAGCTATTATCGTCAGAACGTATGGTAACACGTCAACTGAACTAGAATTGCGCATTGAAATAGATCGCGAATCGATCTTCGCTTTCTCCATCCATTCCTTCGTTATTTCTCTTTTCCTTTGCAATTCTCTCTCGGCGGTTTTGATTTTTGGAAACTCCACGGAATCCATGGTACTACAACCGCTCGCGCGATGGTGCACGGAAGCGATTTGACCGTAGAAATAATCCGTCGAGTTTGCTAGTTTTGAACTTTTAAAAACATCTGCGTTAGAGATGTCATTTGACGCCAAAGCAAACATTTCCATCGTTGAATCATTAAGCTTCGCGCTGGGAAGATTTTCAAAAGTAGACTCCAACAATAAATTGTCATCTCCAAATGTTTCAAGTCTATCATACATCCAGCTGAAATGCTTTGCCGGTCCCGGATACGTCTTCTCCATGAAGGCATGTCTACCTCTGTATACATCGCGCATCATTTCTAACGCTTTCGCCCCAACGTCTTTACTTTCTCCGGAAATAGGAGCATCCGCCATGGTAAATTTTCCTCTCGCGAGAGACTTGTATTGCAAATGATTCAAACACGCGCGAATATCTAATTCACACGTCTCTGCCAACTGACTGAGCGCTCTTGGATCGGATGAAATTTTCTCCTTCGAACTAATTTCTCTTAATCTACCGGTGACTCTCGCCGCCAATGGCGGACGCAGCCTGACGAGCTTCGATGCGTCTCTCAACTGTCGCAATGCTGCCGAATACATGTCGTTGCAAATGAGGATAATCGGACGATTCAGAGGACCATTCGAGTTCTTCTTGCCGCCTAAAGTTCCGTTTGCAAGTTTCAGAAGAGCACTCATGGCACCTTTGCCTTCGTTTCCGCCAAATATGGCATCAATTTCATCGATAACTAAACAGTTTGGCCTTGCATTTTGGCTATCACTCTTTGTTGAAACGGAGATTCCCTTCATCGATTCCAACACCGAGCGCATTTCTACGGCTTGTTTTACGGCTTCCACGAGACCATTGGTGGATTTCTGCGTACTCGCAGCGTTGATTTCTACGACTCTGTACCCTGCGTGTTTCGCTGCGATGTGCGCGAGCGTAGTTTTGCCAGAGCCAGGACCGCCAGAAACCAAAGCTATTTTCTTTATCGGTCTTCCCGACGCATCGTAAAGTTCTTCCGTTTTTTGTTGATACTTGCTGCTGTTGTTGTTGTAATTGTTATTTCTATTCTGGCCGTTGCTTGCCTTCATAACCGACGGATTAATAATTGAATGATTCATCATTTGATCCGGCGTCTTTTTGTTGAACACGATTTTGTCCCACATTTTTAACCATCTCAACAACTCTCTATTCGATCGTTCGTCGGAAATCAAATCCGTAAACTTTCTCGGCGCATATTTCGTCAACCACGATGCACTGGCAATCTTTGCTTTCAGCTCTATAATTTTCTTCTTCTTTCTTTGCATCTCAGCGAAGTCTTCCACGCTCATCGTCTCTTCTTCCTCTGCGCTTCGCATCTCTTCCTCCGTCGGCATCGTGTTCTCTCTGTTCGCTTGCTCTTCCAAGCTTGCAGCCAACGCGGCTGATTTCTTCTCTTCAATTTCCATCAACATGTCGTTAATGGGTTCATTTAACAAGTGAATGCGATTGATCGTCGCCCGAGCGTGGTCGTAACCTCTCTTTCCTTTCTTTCGCGCCAGCTGGTTTTCGCTCAACAAAACATCATTTTCATCGTTCGAATCGCCATCCAACTCCCCAAACGGACGCTCCTCGACTTTCAAATACACTCTGTGCGTTGAATCTTTCGGATCAGTCACGCTGATGACTCTAAATCCCGCCGAAACGGCCTCGGCTGAAGTCAACAAAGGCGGAGCGTTTCTCGCCACGGATTTGTATCTCAAAAGTTCCAACTCCAACTCTCGTTCTTTCCTTTCCAACTCTTGCTGCTTTCGTTTCTTCTCCGCCAATTCTTTCGCCAGTTCTTCCTCGGTTAAAGACGGCGTCGGGTTTATCGAACGCTTTTTCTTTGCCGCTGCTTTTTCCGCATCGTCACCATCATCGTCGTCATCATTTTCAGCGTTGTTCTTTTCGAAATCTGAAGGGCCCCGTTTATTTGAATTTTGCGTTGCACCTCCATTTGCTTCGTTCTCTAACCAATCCAAATCTTGCGTCCCGGGCGGATTTTGCGTTGCACCTCCTGCGTTTTCTTCATCGTCGTCTAAGGCTTGTTCCGCTAAAAACGCCATGTCTTCCTCGTCTTCGTCGATGTACGTCTCCTCCATCTCGTTCTCATCGTCGATGAGGGCGTCTAAGTCGTCTTCCATCTCGTCCACCAGGATGGTGATATTTGATTTTATGTGGAGCTCAGTTTTGAATTTTCAAACAGAGAGTTTGCCTTTTCTGCAGAAATTTCTGCTCTTCGCTCGTCCTTCTGCTAAAACCCAAAATTCGTCCATCCTCAGAAAAAAAGACAGCTACGACTAAAGCTCTCTTCTTCTTCTCTCTTTTCGTCGTGCTTTTCTCACTGCCGAAGAAGAAGAACAATCTCAAAATATCAATAACCAAAGTTGCCTCATTACACCGTTCATTCTTAGAAAATGGAAGCGTATTACTGGACGCAGTTTAGCGTCCTGGCTGTTTTTTGCGCTCTGATGGAGTTCCAAAAGTTCACCCAAAAAGAAAAGACGCAAATGCCTTCGTCCTTCTTGAATTTCAGAAATAACTATTTGTTCGTGTATTCTTTGATGATGGCTGGAGATTGGTTGCAAGGTCCGTACGTGTACGCGTTATATCAGCACTACGGATACACGACCGGGGATATCGGGAAACTTTTCATCGCCGGGTTTGGGAGTTCAATGATCTTCGGCACCGTGGTTGGTTCTATGGCGGATAAGCACGGGAGGAAAGCGGCGGCTTTGGTGTACGTGGCGACGTATATCGCGAGTTGCGTGACCAAGCACTGGTCGGATTATTACGTTTTAATGCTCGGGAGGTTTTTTGGTGGCATTGCGACGAGTTTGTTGTTCACGGTGTTTGAGTCGTGGTTGGTCGCGGAACACTTCAAAAGAGGATACGAAGCGGAGTGGTTAGATAAAACATTCTCGAAAGCCATCTTCTTAGGGAACGGGTTGGTCTCTATCGTTTCCGGGTTAGTGGCGAACTATTTAGTGACCGATATGAGTTTGGGTCCGGTGGCACCGTTCGATGCGGCGACGTGCTTTTTGGCCATCGGCGGCGCGGTCATTTTTCTCACTTGGTCGGAAAACACCGGCGACGTCGTCGAGAACGCAAACTTACAGCAGTCCTTTTCGACCGCGTACAAAGCGATTTTCTCCGATAAGAAGATTTTCTACTTGGGTGCTATGCAATCTTTGTTTGAAGCGTCGATGTACTCGTTCGTCTTTTTGTGGACGCCGGCGTTGTCACCTAACGGCGAGGATATTCCTCACGGTATGATTTTTGCCACCATGATGGTTGCGTGCATGATCGGTTCGTCCATGTCTTCGAGATTAATGGCGAGATCGGATTTAAGAGTTGAAAAATACATGCAATCGGTGTTTTTACTCTCCGCGTGCTCGTTATCTATTCCAGTGTTTATTAAAACGTTCGAGTTAGGCTCGGGTGGGTATAAAGGAGGACCAATCACGTTTGAAGGCAAGTTGCAATTGTGTGGGTTCCTCGTCTTTGAGTTTATGGTTGGTATTTTTTGGCCATCGATGATGAAAATGAGAGCGCAATACGTACCCGAAGACGTTCGCTCGACCGTGATGAACTTTTTCCGCATTCCTTTGAACTTGTTCGTGTGCGTAATTTTGTACAACGTCGCTTTATTTCCGTTATCGGCGATGTTTGGGATGTGCACTTTGTTCTTGTGCGGATCGGCGTTTTTGCAACGCAAGTTGGAGTTGATCACCGCGAGCAAGTTGCCAGCGTAATGTGCGAGTTTGTGTGTGTATACGTACACGTTATTATTTTAATAGAAGTTAAAAATGTATTGTTGTTTTAAAAGCTCTTGTGATTGTTCCTTGTTCGTTGCGTTGAGCGTTTAGCCTACGAAAAACGTTAGAAAATCGTCCCCTCCTCTTCCTTTTTTGTGTTGTAATCATCATCTTCACACACAATGGCATCTCTGGTCAAGAAAACGGCTTTAGGGAGCATATTCGCTCTTTTTCTCTCCTCTTTCTTCCTCTTCATTTCCATCTTCTTTGCGTTCGCGTTGAGATATTTGGTCTTGCCATCCGGCACCGCGATAATGCGAGAGGATTTGTTCTTCAATTTCGCGGAGAAAACACCGACCGCGATGGCGTCGTTCGTGGAGCAACCGATCTATTGGGAAGGTAGTGGTAAAGGAATAGAAAATTCAACGAAAGAACAGACGATGACGACGACAAACATCGTGAAGAAAACGTTGGCTTTCCTCCCTTGGTTTTCCAGAAAAGTTCAAGAACGGATCGTCTCTCCGCATTCCACGTTTGACGTGCACGTGCAGTTGGACGTGCCGGATTCGGAATATAATCGAAAGGTTGGGATGTTTCAAGTGAAAGCAGAATTGGTAACTACGAGTGGGGAAACGATACTAGATTCTATGCGACCTACTCTCTTGAGATATCAATCGCCGTTAGTGAGGTGGATGAAAACGCTGGCATATTGGCCGTTTCACCTGGTGGGATTCGTAGAAGAGAAGCAAACGATTGACGTGAGAGTGTTTTCAAAGATACGGGAAAGGAGAGATTTCACGAGAGTTGCGGTAAAGTTACTCCCGAGAGGTCAGACGAAAAGTGGGATGTTGCCGGAGATTTATTCGGCGTCAGCGACAATCTCTTTGCGGATGAACATTCTGCAGAAAGCGCTGTATTTTTATCCGATTCTATCAACAATTTCAGTCGTCGGTTTCAACTGGTTTTGCTTGAACACGTTCGCGGTGATTATGACGTCGTTGATCGTGTTTATGAAATCTGTGTCCGGTAAGGAAGAAGGGACTACGATGATGGACGACGTCGTGAACACGATTAAATCGACGACGAGTGCGACGATTGGGGGGAGAGACAAGAGGCAAGATAAACTCATCGAGTCGATTTTAGCGAGCGAGGACGATACGATTTCCATCTCGACCCAGCCAGGGGAAATGTCCTCAGAACCAGCTTCAGAAACAGATATCAAGGAAAGAAGAGATAAAATGCCAGCTTCGTATCGAAAGGACGACGAATTAAGACGTCGAAAGTAACGTCATGTTATATATACGTAGAATAAAAATAGAGAAAAACTTAAAGTTGTAACATACACTGCACATAGTACGCGAAAAAGAAAAGCTCCTTCTGTATAATTATTTGTATTGTATCTTTTGTGTATCTTCGTTTTAATGACATTTTATTCGCGTGTGTGTATCCTAATTATAATGCTACGTACTGTATCAGCTATTTCTTGCACCTCCTCTATCACTCGCACCTTTTCCTTCCTTCTTCTTTTCTCATTTCATCCCTTCTTTTAACTTCTCGAGCTGCTCCTCGACAAACTCGTCGATTAAAACAGGCCACGCCGCGTCCTTCCCTTCTGCATCGTACCCGAACAAACTAGAGTTGTACGCCCTCGAAAAATCCAAAATTTGATTCCAGGTGTCCCCTGAAATCGCCTTCTTATGCTCTCGGTTCAAGAAATCGCACCATTTATCCAACAACGACCACTTATCTTTCAACAAAAGTTCCCACATCGCGCACGCCGTGTCCAAATTCAACGCCTTTTGATTTTCCTCCTTTGAGAATCTGAACGCGTATTCGTACACTGCTTTAAAAGCGTACGAGTCTACCAATTCCTGCCTCATCGCCGGTATTTTCTTCTTCAACTTTACCATCGAATCGCACTGGAGTTGTCTCATCCCGCTCGTAAACTCCTCGTGCGTAAACTTGCCCATCTCTTGCGCGTTCATCTTATTCGCTAAAACTAAAGTGACCAAATCCGACTCCGGATTGATGCCTAAATCGTCGAAGAACCGCATGATTCCTTCCGCATCGATTTCTTTCTTATCCGTGGCCGTTTCTTTCTTCGTCTCTTCCGATTGGTACTTCTGGAAAAACGTTTCCAAAGTCGATTCCGAAAACGCACCACCACCACTCGACGACGACGCAGTCGATTTAGGTGGATGTTCCAAAAAGTCCGTCACCGCCGCTTGTAAGTTCCACGCGAACTTCTTCAGATATTTTATCGCGTTCGTGTTGGTCGTCCGAGTGACCGCAACGAATTCCTGAACCCCTTTCTTCTGGCCCGCGTTGAGTTTGTTCATATCTTTGTCTTCTTCTTCTTCTTCTTTTCTGTTTGTGTGATGATTTTGACGCGACGACGCACGCGTCTTTTTTTAAAAATGAAGAAGAAAAGACGAAAAAAAGAGAAAACGAACTCGTCAAAACTCATCGTCCAATCCCCTATTTTGTTTATTATAGTATTATTAAGCGCTCTCTTCTCATCAAACACACACACACACACACACACACAAAGAAAGGACGGAAAGATGGCATCATCATCTTTCGCAGGCTTCTCCGGAGGGATTAAAGGGACCAAAAAGAAGAAGAAAATCAACGTCCAAGAAGAGGAGGAAGAAAAAGACGGTGAAAAAAGAGAGGCGGTTTTAGCGGTCGGGAAAGACCGGGTGCATTTGAAAGAAGAGAAGAAAAAAGGAGAAGAGAAGAAGAGTATTCCGGCGATGAGGAATACTTTTGAAGTTGGGACCGGGAGGCAAAGAAAGGTAAGCGCGTGCTGTGTATTTTCAGATGCATCTGTATCGTCTGTCTTCTCGATTCGTATGTTTCTATTCTCGAATAGGGGAATGTATTTTAATCAGTTCGTATGCTCACCTCCCCACTCTTCGTAATAATAATAATAATAATATCACAGGCACCAAGTTTTCTTCCAACGGAAAGCGAGAAAATAGACGACGACAAACGATTCGAGGTATCAGAAACGATCGGAGGCGAAACCGCGCAGGGCAACAAAACCACGTATGGGTTAACGAGGATGGCACCGAAAGACGACGAAGCGAAAGTGCGGTACGAGAACAAGAAGAAAGAGCAAGACAAGAATAAGAACGAGTCGTTCATCGGAAAGAGTTTAGCGGAAAAAGAATTGGATGCTTTTAAAGAGGACGTTGAGGATTTACCTGAGCAAGCGTCAATTGAGGCGTACGAGTCGATGCCGATTGAGGATTTTGGTGCGGCAATGTTGCGCGGGATGGGTTGGAAAGAAGGCGAAGGGGTTGGAAGGAACGCGAAGAGCGGAAGAGCAGATCCTGTAGAATTTGTGCCGAGGATGGGGAGGTTAGGATTAGGAGCGGATACTATGGATGTACCAGGTGCAACTCTGAGGAAGAATAACAACAACAACGATAAGAAGATACGGAAACCGGGCGAAACGAGAGAGGAAAAGACGGAGATATTAGTGAGAGATCCAAACGCGTCTCGAGCGCCTGGGATGAGGAACGTAAAATCTATCGACGAAAAGCTCGTAAAGAAGGAAGAGTTAGGGGTGAAAGAAGGGAAGCGCATGTACGTGGCAAAAGGGAAGCACGAAGGGTTAACTGGACGAGTGTTGAAAATTCAGAAAGCAGACGGGAGAGCGCAGTTTGAACTTGATTCCTCGGGCGAAGTCATTACGTTGCGATGCTCCGAATTAGACGAGATGGTAAACGCTCCCGATTCTCAAAGAGATAAGAAACGAAAGAGCAGCGACGATGCGGGTAGTAAGAAGAGTAAGAAGGCGCGGGAGGAAGAAGAATCGGAAGAAGAGGATGATGATGATGATGATGATGATGATGATCCGTGGCTCTATCCATCCGTTCGCGTTCGAATCGTCTCCAAATCTTTCTCTGGCGGGATATACTATCTGAAGAAAGGAACAATTGTAGATATTCCAACGCCCAAGGAGTGCACTGTGCAAATCGATGGAGATAACGGTAGAACTTCGCCGCTGGTATCGAACGTTCGTCAATCTTATTTAGAAACGTGCATCCCGAAGAAACCGGGTGGTCGTGTGGTCGTTCTCGCCGGGAAGTTGCGAGGCCGCCGGGGTAAGTTGGTGCAAAAGAATAAGAGTAACGATACTGCTCGAGTCCAATTGAGTGACGATTTTACCGTACATGACGATATCGATCTCGATGAAATCGCCGAGTACGTCGGCGAAATGGACGAAGACGAATAAATAGTTTGAATTTTAGGAGTATATTTAGAGTTGAAACGCAGCGCTAGAGATGTAGTAATATAGAATATTAGAACGAGGGAGACGGGATACGTATCATCAAACACTGAATTCATCAGTGTCCTCCTTTCTTCTTCTTCAAGTCTTTCAAACACTGGTCTGCGCTTCTTTGTGCTTCTTTCACAACTTTATTCAGCGCGTTCCGCTCACCTTCTAAGTTTGCCTTTTCTTTCGCCAGGTGCGTTCGCGCTCGCTGTAACGCGTCGATTTTCGCCAACGCGTCTTCTTTGCTAATCGATGGCGAGGCGAGTTGTCCTAATCCACTCTCACCGAAAGAACTGAGAAGTTCCGACGCGCTTTTCTTCTTGGAACAGTCACAACTATCGCTCTCGTTATCTTCTTCACCACCACCTCCCCCTCCTCCTCCATTGCTATTCCTATTCCCATTCCTATTCCTCTTATCACTATTCCCAATTCTACTCTCTACCCAATCGGTTGCCGCTCCCGGTATAATCGCCTGGCTTTCGCTGCTCGACGTCATAAAGCTCGCGCGTAACATTTGCCCTCCATATCTCGGACTATCTTTACTTATAAATGGTTTCGGTCGCCAGTTTTCGTTCGGGAGTAAAGCTCCTAAATAGAGTCCAGAACAGAAGACTAATATGAACGTTATGGACGGTGATGTCAGCGAGGATTGGCTCATCGGGCGACGAATCCCCATCTTTTGTGTGTGTTGCGCGATGTTTTCGTTCTTCTTGTTCTCGTTGTTCTCTTGTAATCAGATATATGAGAGAGAGAGGTGTATCGAACAAACAAGAAGAGCGTGATGAAAGAATGGGGGAAAAGAAGGACCCTCTCTGTACCCTAAAAATTCGAAATCGCCAAAAAGTCTACAAAAGAGACCCCGGGAAGAAGAAAAAAAAGAGAGCACGACTGTGTGTACACTTACCAACTCGTACTCCTCGCGCCGCGCAGACCTAACGCGATGATGATGATGAGAGCGGTAGCATCCTCTCGCTTCTTCTTTCTCTTCTTTTTTCTCTCCTTCTTCTCTTATTTTATCTCCGGAGAGAAAGACTTGAACCCGTACGCTATTTTAGGGGTGGACAAAACCGCCGACGCTTCCGCCATCAAAAGAAGTTACAGAAAACTGTCCTTACGGTTTCACCCGGATAAACAACACACGATTAACGATGATGAAGAAAAAGAAAAGATAGAGCGAAAGTTTATGAGCATTCAAATGGCGTATAAGACGTTGATTGATCCGGAGAAGAGGAGGAATTACGACGTAACCGGGTACGCAAACTTGAAAGATTTGGAACGAGATGAGAAAAGGAAAGAGAAGGAGGAAGGAGAGAAAAAAGGCGGATACCAGCGCTTCACGAAAAAGAAAGGTTCGTCCTCCTCCTCGTCGTCTTCGCGAATGAAAAGAGGTGGGTGGGATTCTGAAGAACAGACGATTGATTCGATTGATTCAGAAACGTTCGATTTTACGAGTTTGAGCGCGTTCGAGTCCATCGTGTTTAACCGAAGGAGGAACAGCAAGGACAATAACGCCGGCGCCGGCGGCGGGAATAGTTGGCTTATCGAAGTCTATGACGATGCTTCAGAACCGTCGCAAAGAGCGTCATCGAGTTGGGAGCAGGCTTCCAGAGCTCTCGATGGTTTTGCAAAGTTTGGAAGAGTAAACCAAAAGCTCTATCGACGGCTCGCCGTGAAAGTTGCCCCGAAGTACTTCATGTCCAACGAACCGATTGCGTTTACCAAGTTACCCGCAGTTGTTGGTTTCGCGCAAGGATGCAACAACTTTTGGTGCGCGCAAAGATATCGAGGCGAAATGAAAGCGGACGATTTAGGATCGTTCGTGATGGATAAGCTGTTGCGATTGAAAGAGGTTCCAAGTGTTGCGTCGGAAGAGCTGGAGCAGAACTTTGCTCCTGTGACAATTAGGGGAAATATTAAGGACGAGAACAAGAAAACGCCAAAGAACGACAAAGTTAAGTTTATCATTTTTTCACCTCGCGCCACGACGCCGAGCCCAACCTTGCGTAAACTCGCCACGGAGTATTCGAATGATGTTCATGTGGTCAGAATTCATCACACGGAAAGAGATCAAGGAAAGTGGAAACAGATATATGGGGTTGAATCAGCTCCAGCGGTGGTCGTTCTGAAATCCGAATCGAACGAAGTCATCGTGAAACACGGCGTTTCTGGCAAGGAGAGCTTGAAGCGCTTATTTACCGAGCATCATTTCCAACTCATTCCGGAGATTACGTCACGTAGTATGGACGATATACGTTGCAAATCTGGCGGATTGACTCGACTTTGTGTGCTCCTCCTAGGTGATGAAAGGGAAAGGACTGAGTCTCTTAAGCACACTTTGAGTAGCATCAAGAAGGATTTACAAAAAGAAAGAGATGAGAGTAACGAAGAAGGACTTAATGCAATGAAAGTAAGTTTATCCGCTGCTTTAGAAAACGATGAGATTGTTTTCGCTCGGATAGATTGCGTCAAACAAAAGAAGGCGTGTCAAGCGTATTCCTTCAAAAGGGGATCCTCGAACGCGGAGTTGAGAGCGCTGCGATTCATTTCCGACAAACCCGGTAAGATGAGTAATGTTCTATTCAAGGGTAATGCTGTAGATATCGAAGAAGTTTACGAATGGATTGGGGAACTGTTCAACGCCGATGAAACAAGTCGTTCTCTCCAAGACGAGGTATCGAAAGCGCTTTTGATACAGGAACGCCTTGGTTTGAAAACGCAACTTGAACAGTTCAGAATGGACATTTTGCAAAGTTTTGCTCGAGTCTTGGAAGAATCTGTTATCATGATGGTAGAGATTGGTCCCTTCCCGATTATTTTCATGTTTGTTCTTCAGATATCCCTATTTCGATTTTTGCGTAACAGAAAGTTTGCAAGGAGCGCACAAAACGTTCCATCTGCTGATACTGTGGATACTTCGACGTCCAATGCACTCGACGCTAATGATATCGTCATGAACCTGAGCGAATTCTCTGAAAGGACCACGGCACTCACAAAGAGCGTTTACGTCGTGCTTCAATTCATAAACAGTCGTGACAAAGGACCGGTTGTGGAGCAAATACAGGGCTTACAAGCGCTCGCTAAAAAATTTAAGTCTGAACGCCTGTTGCGTTTTGCTTACGTCGACTTGGATCAAAACGTTTCTTGGAAATCGTTCGTAAATGATGTTGGGGAAAATTCAGTGTGCGTTTGGCATCCTTCCAAGCTTAAGTATGAAAAATTAGGAATCAGTTGTGTCGAAGATGGCGTATGCACCAAACTTGACGCTGTGTTGGACGGAAGCGCGAATTGGGAGAAGGAAATCAAAGACAATGCTTGGTTCCATTCTTCTTCGAGCGTAAAAAACAGGGATATGAAGAAATAGTCGCGCACAGTATTTATGATAGAATGTAGGATTGATAGTAGCATGTAATAGCAGCAGAAGTACTGTAGTTAAAATAAATAGATTACTTACATGCGGCAGGCATCTGACTTTCATAGGCTTAATTCGCAAACTATTTGATTATAATCCCTGGGATCTGGTTGACGTCTTTGCTCTCTAGAACAGCGATGAGGTTGTCTTCGAGTTTCTTTCTGTTAGCTCCGGTAAACTTTTGCACCATTTTGTCCCCTCGAAATATACGGAAATCCGGCGTGTTTTCTACTTCGAGTTCGTGAGTCAAATGCGAAAGCGCGGGCGAAGAGTCGCCGACAACTTTTAAGAATTTGATATTCTTAAACCGAGGGTCTTTCGCCACGGATTCGTACGAGTGTTCAAATTTTATGCACGGTCTGCAATACGAGTATCCACACTGCAAAACAATGACCGGATTCTCGTTTGCTGAACTTTTCTCCTGCAAATATGTCTCGAGTTCTTCTTGACTCTGCACGTGTTTGACCACGGACTTTTTGACTGTTTTTACCCACCAACGCTCGAAATCGTCAAACGAGGCGGTTTGATTTCGAGCAGCTGACGTTCCCGCAAAACTTCGCAACACCGTGTTTGCTTCTACTTCCGAAAGTACTACATCGTACAAAGCGGCACCGCGAAGGATATCTTCTGCGTCTAATTGGCTGTCCTTGTTTCTATCTAATTTTTTAAATACATATTGCATGTCTTCGTCGGTCAAAATTCTCGGTTCAGGCGCACCGGTGATATCTTTGCAAATCGCAGCTCTAAGAATCTCAACTGTAGCTTTGTTGGAAAGCTCCAGCATCGCGCCTAACGCGGCACCTTTGACAATAGAAGACGGAGATTCTGAGATGAGCAAAGCCTCCGTGGGATTCACACCGGCGGAAGCTATGCCTGGCGCAAATAACTTGAAGAGTAACTTTGTTGGTAGTGTGCTCGCGTGTCCAGTCGTCAAAAGAATCACTCGCTCGGGTTGCACGTGCGAGGTAACTTTTTGAAGATACTCGTCGACTAATGTGCCCCACGCTAAAAATTCGTCCAACTTTTCCCTCGTTTTCGGCCCGATATCACACTTTTCAATGTCATCGAACGACATCTCCCAACTTCCTTGCAAGCCAAAGTTATCGATGCACTGCGTTATTTTCTCCTTCTCCTCCTCGTCTTTGTCGTCTTGAAATCCTGGTGCGATACCTTCCCAATTAAACTTCTGTTGTAACTTTTTTAATTCTCCTTCGTACGTCCACGTGAAGTTTGTCATGTTCATGTTTCTCACTTTCTGCCCGTGATTGTATACCACAGTCCCGAAGCCTCTACCAATCGTGACTACTAATACCACACCATCGACGTCTCGGCCTGGCCCGTAATACATTTGCGCGTACGCCGCGGCTTCGGTGTGTATCATCGACCCCACTTTGCCTTTTGATTTTGGAAACATCTTCACTATGTGTTTGTTAATATCCCGGTTCCCGCACGCTCGCATAACCGCTCTCGTGTAGCTCACGCCAACTGTACCTCCCCAATTGTAATGGGTCGCAATTTTCGACAGCGCCTCTTCCACCGCTTCTTCCTTCAACTCCTCTAAATCAACTTCAACTCCTGGTCGCATGAAATCTGCGTTCGCGGTATCGATGATGGCCCCTTTCGCCCCGTGACCTCTCAGCTCGATGCCTAACACGACTTCTCCGATTGGATAGTCGTTGTTGGAGAGTTTCTCCGAGTTCAAACCACCTGCTCGTGTGGTGGTGAAGTTCTTTCTCATCCTTCTTGAACCCCGCGTCGTCAGAGTGAGCTGCGTCCGAGCACTCGTCGTCGTGGACGCCATCATCTTTTCGGTCGTGTTTAAATATATTTCTATCTATATGTTACTATTCTTCTACTCTGTCGTATACTATATCTCTCTTCTTCTTCTCGTTAAATATTAAGATGGAAAAAAAAGCATCAAAAGACAAAACCCGTTCGTTGTGGTTTGTGTGGAAAAGCGAGAGAGAGAGAGAGAGAGAGAGAGAGAGAGAAAGAGCCCTCGTTTTTCGCCTTCACTCTTCTGCACAACTTTGCTTGGGATAATAAAATAATCGCGCACACACACACGCACACACACACAGTGTCTGTCCGTACTATACACAACACGTAGTATTGTTATTATTAACAACAACAAAGAGAGAGCGTGAGAATACTACTTTTCGAACGCGACGAAATAAAAGGAATAAAAGTCCTCCTCTCTCGCGACTACGAAACGATTCGTCATCTGAGAAGAAGAAGAAGAAGAAGAAGAAGGGATTTTGTTTGACGGCGATCGAATTAAATTATCATCAGCAAAACACGAAAACACGCGGCAGACAACATGGGATTGAGAGATTTATTAGGCATCCGAGGGAAGAAAGAACAAGCGAGCAGTTCGAGCGGTCGAGCATCGGAACAGTTGGATGAAATTGTTCCCGCGCCGAGCACATCATCCACGGCGCAGACGCCGGCCGATTTGAGCGGCGGATTTGGAACGACGTCGTCCGCATCCTTAGCAAATACAGGCGGCGGCGGTTCTTCGATGCCGTATAATCCGTACACTGGGTTGGGCGGGCCGTTCGACCCGGGGATGTCGCAAAAGTTATACTCCATAAGCACGACTCCAGAGTACTTATTCGACGAAGAAAGGCAGATGCGAACGAGATCATGGAGCGAAAACTTGACGTATTTGACAGGTGTGGGGTACCTCGGCGGCTCGGTCGCCGGAGGAGGAATAGGTTTGTATAAAGGATTGCAAACGCCTAGAGAATCAATTGGAATCGATACGACAAAGTTAAAAGTGAACAGAGTGCTGAACGCAGTGTCGTACAGAGGGAGGACGTTCGGAAACGCTTGGGGTGCGGTAGGATTGTTTTACGCCGGTTTAGAATCGGCGTCGATGATTTACACGGAACACAGATTTGATCCGGCGTGTAGCGTTTTTGCTGGCGCCGGCGCTGGTGTTTTGTATAAGAGCATGAACGGTCCTCGAGCGATGGCTGTTTATGGAATAGGTGGTGGCGCTTTATCCGCACTTAATCAAGCAATTCAATCGTTCCTTTGAGAAGAAAAAATGTCCTAGCATCTTAGTAATAAATAATAAATCGCCAATAAAGTATCGAGTGTATCTTCGATGTGTATGTGTATATTAGAAAATATGTTTGTGTTTCTCTCTCTCTCGCTAAAGTCTAGTTGAATATATCGTATTAAGCATTAACATACTTAAGTAATTGTCGTCGGGATAATGTGGTGATTAAAATCGTTTGGAAGCGAACGGGTTCGCGGCGACTTTGTTATACTGCGGTTTGCTCCCGAACGCCAAACCTGGAGCAAAACCACCGCCTTTGTTCGTCGCGTTTATACCAAAACTCGAGCGTCTTCTGTCGTTATTGTTGTTGTTATTGTTGTTGATGTTGTTGTTGTTGTTGTTTTGCCCAAAAGATGGTATTTTGTTGGTATTCATTACCGGTGGAGCTGGTGCTTCCATAGCTTTCGTCGTGACTTCTCCGTGTGAGTCGTTCAACGAGTCCAACGATCGCATTGGTACCGGCGAGTGCGTCCGTAAGGAGCGGCGAACCGGATTGCCCATACTTCCTCGTCTTCCTCCAGAATCGCGCATCGGAGTATCGCCGAAAGGGTCTTCGTCCAACAAGTGCGGTCCACCGTCGGCTCCTCGTAACTCTTCGTTCGAGAAGCTTCGCTTGTGGATTGCGTTCGCGCCGCCCACGCCGTGGCTTCTTCTCAATTCGCTGTACATCTGTTCCAACCTGCGTTTCTGGCCACACACTTGCTCGTACTTTCGATAGATTTCCTTCTGTTTCGTCTTTGAAGCGTTCAAAGCTTTCATCATCTCCTGCCTCCTCGCTCTCTCTTTCGAATACGCCGCGTGTACGTCTTCCAGCTTCGTGCGCGCCTTTGCGTACTTCTTCTCGAATTCTCTTTGCCCTCGTTCTTGTATGGCTGCGTACGCCATTTCCAGTTGATTGTTTGCAAATTGTTGCGCGTGGTACGCCGCGGTGAAGATACTGTCCGTGTTGAATCCTCTCAACGCAACCTATTTATTGTTATTATTATTAGTGTGAGTGAGTATTTTGAAGAAGAAGAAGACAAAGAAGACAAAGAAGACAAAGAAGAAGAAAAACAAACACGTTTTGTACCTGAACTTTCTCCTCTTCCAAGACGAGCGGCGTTTGCTTCACGTGTCGTTCGAGCACTGCTTTTTGACAGATTGGGCACTCGCCTGAACTCAACACTCTCTGTATGTCCTCTTCACCTGTTGTTTGTTTGCGCGAATAGAAAGCGTCGCGGTTTAATAATAAAATATGCGTAAGAAGAAGAAGAAGAAGAAGAGAGAGAGAGAGAGAACGACAAAACGACGACAAAACGAGAGACGAGAAACAAAAAAACTTTAGCGAGCGTCGTAAACAGTAGTACAGAAGAGAAAGGAAGACGCACAGAACTGATGTCCACATCGAGTGATGTACGCGTGGTCCTCAATCTCCGCCCAGCATCCGTTGCAAATGTGCATCGATGCGTTTTTTGTGTTTTTGTGAAGAAGAAGAGAGAAAAAATTTTGAAGAGCAAATTTGAGCACCACAAAGAGACCAAACTTCATACAGAGCGATTGAGTAATCATCATTCTTCACAACCAAACGCGCACGATGACGACGACGACGATTCAGACGACGTGTGATTTTTCAACGAGGAGCCTCGTGAGTACCAGCAGCAGTCAACAACGATTACTCGTTTCTTCTTCTTCTTCTTCTCCTTTCGCGAGACGACAACACGGGAGAAGAGGAAGAAATCTCACGGTGTCGTCATCGTCATCCACCTCGACGACGGAAACGGAAACGACGGGGACGGAAAAACAACAACAAAAGTTAGAAGAACTTCCCAAGAGCACGTCGCAACAGGTTGAGTTAGCCGCGAAATCGGTGAAAAAAGCCTTGGAAAGCGGGAAGAAGAATGTGGAGGTGACTTTTGATATTCCTTTGATTGGAGCGACGGATTTAGATGATTGGCCGGGAGGCGTTCGGCAACAGTATCAGAGTATGAGTCCTATGGTCGAAGCGCTTATGAAAGCGGTGAGCGGAGAGAAGACGGTGGCGAAAAAAGTCATCGACGACGCCGACGCGGTGGTGAAAGTGACCAGTGGCGACGACGTATGCACGACCTTTCCAACCGCGGAGGTTCTCTCAGACTTGAAACAAATAACAAAAGATGCCAAGAGAGCGAACATGATCATCAACCCGCAGTGGGTGCTGAACGGAAACATATTGAACGATTTCGGTTTCGGCCCGTGGAGAGAGAAGAACGAAAAGTTTGTGAAAGAATTTGAGATTGCGTATTTCTTGAAAGAACAAAGAATTCAAGGCGAGACGTTTCGACTGCAGAAAGTCTTTGGCGGGCCGTGGCAAGTGTTTGTTCTAAATCAGCAAACTGGGCAAGTCGAACCGTTGCCGCCGTTTGAGGAGAGACCATCATACCGCGAATTAGAGGCGTTGTTACAGTCGAGAGAAGGTTCGATTGCGGCTATGAACTGGGTGGAAAGAGCGCAATCGGAAATGACGTTCAACGCGGAGAGTTTGACGCGTAAACCGAATAACACCAACCAGGATGAATAATTTGTCGTCGTGGCCCATATGCTTTGTTGTTTTGTTGTGTGTATTATATCTTATGCTACTAAATGCTTCCTGCAAACTATTTATACTCTACTATTTAATCTTGTTAGCGCATTCTCTGCGCTACCGCGTGTATTCGCTCAAACAAAGGATCAAATAACGCATTCATACTTCGTTGAATCTCTTGTATGAAGTGTGTCCCGGCGGCTTCGTCGTCCAAGTCAATCGCAAACTTTGCCTCCAACTTCGCGCCGGCATCGCCTCGTAAATCCGGTAAATCCGAATCGGCCATCAATTCGAACAAGTTCAAAATCAACGTCACGCAGTGCGGCTTTCTCAACAAGTTGTACGCCTCGACGCAATACCGTTTGTAATCGTCCATGAACTCTCCCAAACAGTCTACCATTTCTTTACTGATTTTTATACTCGGGGGAGAAATCTTCGGATCTCTGCCCATCATGTATCCAAAATCGATGTGAAAGAGCTTTCCGTCTTTCGTGAGCATCAAATTATCCAAGTGTCTATCACCAACACCGAGTAAATACGTGATGACTGAATATCCCGCGCACGATTTAACAAAATTTTGCATTGACTGCATGGTGCACCCTCCTGGTCCTTTCGGATCCGGATTGTGAACAGCGATGTACGCGCGGAGACTGTCGTGCTCCTTCAAAATGTCAGCTATAGCAGAAGATTTCACGAATTCAATCAAACCAATTTCGGTGGAAGTGGCCAAGACGCGATACGTGGTCAGTCGCAAATCCAAATTTTCTCGCTTCCATAACTTGTCAATGAGCTGAATCAACTGCACGCACAACTGATCTTGTCTACAATCGTCGCCTCTTTTAAATATGACGTTTTGGGTTTCATCGTTGATGTCTCGAAACGCGAGTTTCAATGGACTCAAGGCACTCTTAAACACGAAACTTTCCTCGGAGTTGATTCCAGTTAAACTGATTAAAGGATCCAACAAGTGCGGTATGTTGTGCGTGAAATATGTCAACTCCGTTCCTATGCCTTGCCCGTTCAGAATAGCCCGGAGTCTTTCAACCTTCCTCGCGCCTCTTAAGTTCAAAATGTCAACGGTGATTGAAGTTAAGCGTTCAATCAACACGCCCTGTCGTTTCAGCGCTATCCACTGTTGCGTCCCTTTCGGTCCCAGGTCGTGACAGGCTTGCTCAAACATCTGATGAGTCGCCATGGCACGTCGCTCAAAGCTCGGGTTTTCAAAACCAACGACTAGGAACCAGTACAAAAAACTCGCCAAAACTTCGTTTTTAAGCGCTCGGGAGATGAGAAATCTAGACAAGACGGAATCATCCGAAGGTTCATACCGCAACGCTTGGACGAGCTGGAGCAAATAAACTAGAATCTCATCGTCCTCTGCTCGCGATAAAACACCCACAGCATAGCTTCGGACGTCGATATTTTTGAAATGCGGTGTAAGCAATTCTAAAGCAGCTGCAGGACCGATGGGTGTCCACTGATGCATCAAACCAATCGCTGCTTTCGTTTCGTCTTTATCGTTCCAATCGACGCTTTTGAGAAACTTTGTGAGCGCTCGCGGATCAGAGCTCAGCGAGTATCGAAACTTCCAGAGCAAGTTTTGGGTGTCCATATCCATTTTCCTCGTAATCGGAGAGGACATTGCGATGGCTAATCGAGCCTTCTCTTCTGCGTTTGGTTTCAAATCTTTATCGACAACTTCTCTTCCGTGACTTCTCGTCAACTCGTAGTGCATGATCTCAGAGGGATTTTGGGTCTCAATGGCTATCTCTTCGTCGATGAGCCACACGAGGCTTTCCCAATTCTTCTTCCTGGATTTATTCACACTATCGGATACTACTTCTTCGCTAAAAATGATAGGTAGCGCGTACGTTGGGAATTCCACGTGAAGTTCGACGTAACCGCTCATCTCCTCCAACTCTTCCAGTCTCGCCTTGCGCATTTCCTGTATTCTCGAAAACGTCATCTTGTCGAGCCAAGAAACGTGCGGCACTTCGCCTCGCTCGTACTTCGAAAGCATTTCCTCGAATCGCTCGAGTTCTTCTGTGAATACGATGAGTTCTTTTTCCGTGGTAGATTCCTCCTGAGGTGAAGAGGAGATGTTGGTATTCGTCTCGCCCCCAGCGTTGAACAGCTCGCTCGTTCTGCTCGAAGAAGAAGGAGAAGAAGAAGAAGAAGAAGAGAGCTGTAAAGGCAGCCGTTTCTGCCCTTGGACGAGCTTTCCTGTTGCTTCGTCGAATAATCTAATGCGCGCGTAACCTATTACGGATAAATCTCGTTCGTTGTTCTTGTTCCTCGTGCGCGTTCCTCCTCCGGCTCCTCTGTTTGGTTGTTTTTCACCAATACGAGGATGTGTCCTGCTCTTCTGGTTATGGTGATTACAGTCAACTAAAGATAATTCCAAGACTGAATCCGAGGGCAAATCGTTCACTTTCATAGGGAATCCAATCGTCTCTTGGAAAATAGCGCAGCCGTTTTGGTATAAAGAGGTTCTCGTGGAGGTAGACGTTGTCAGCTCCGTAAAGTTTTCTTGATTGTTGGAGTTTGAGTTCGTTGCGGAGGAAGAAAGAATTCGAACTCCAACGAGAACTTCTTTCTTCTCTCCTTCACTTGCGGCAAATCTTCCGTGCAAGCCCGAAACATCTATTGTCACGCTCGTGGACACGTCGCAGCTCCGGTAGACCCTTTCCGAAGGGGCGGAAGAAGAAGAAGTCGCCATCGTATGGTCTTGTCTTTCTTCTCCTTCCTCTCTCTTCCCAAATTTGTGAAGCGAGAGGCCTTTCTTTTTTTTTTCTGAAAATTTAATACGAATTCTTAAAAATTGCACGACAACAAGAATATTAAATAATCCCCATTCTAAGCAATATAATATCAATTAATATTGTATCGCACTGAATGAATAGAACTTGAAAATACGAATATTCAATATCCCAAATGGATTAAAAATGTTTTTAAAATAAAAATAAAAAATCCAAATAGCTTTAAAAAGATTATAATACTACTTAATTTACTTTATAATCGGTATACTTGGTATAATAATATTATTTTATAATACAAATCTCTTCAATGATTTCGAAAAATTCGATTTATTTTGGGGAATGAATTGAATTGAAATTATTTATGTAATTAAATTATTTTATTTTTAGACCAGGAACTTTGAAACCTGAGCATTTCTAATTCATCATCATGATAAAATAAATATTGATACGTAATTCACTGTTATTTACGGGAATATATCCTCACAATTGTTTAAAATTGAATATGCTTATTTGCAGAATTTTTAAAGCGGAAAACAAAAGAGAAAGAGAAAGAAAGGGAAGGGCGCTCTTCAACGCTTTCACACGCGCAAAAACGGGTTCAATATGTTCATTCGTCTATCGTGAGTTGGTTTGTTATTGTTTTCAACGCGTAGGTATTGGTTCTTTGCAATTCTAGAATGTTTGGACTAAAAATGTTTTTTGTTGCACGCAAGTGTGCAAGAGTTGCGGCGTCCCCCTTCTTAGTCGAGCTCTTTCGGCTGGGAGGAGGGCGAACCGGATCGAGAAGATTCGTTTTGAGCGGCTTGGAATAAACCCGCCATCATCTGTTGCATCATCAATTGTGCTTTTTCTATCTCCTCTGGGTCTTGGTACCCTTCTCGCGCGTTCGCGCTTCTAGTATTCTTCCTCATCTCGTCTGCGTACTGGTAACTGCTCGCGGCTTGAGCGCTCGTATTCGACGTTTTCAAAATCTCATCGAAATCTTTCATCATCAGCGCTCTGCACCCACCTCCGGTATTCTCTCCTCGCGTTTCACTTCTCAGCAAATCTCTCACAGGTCCATACGCAGCTTGTTTGCACAATTCTTGCAAATCAGATCCAGAATATCCTTTCGTTCTTTCCGCAATTTGCCAAATAGGCGCGTTCATTTCGTTCAAAAAGAATCCCTTCTCTAACTTCTCGTGTTGCAAGGTGACGCCTAATATCTTCGCCCTCTGCTCTTTATTCGGTAAACCAACCTCGAACGACCGTGGCAACCGTCTCAAAATAGCTTCGTCCACGTCCCACGGGCGATTCGTCGCCGCCAACACCATCACTCGCGCGTTTGAGTCGGTGTTGAAACCGTCCCACAACGTCATGAACTCCGTCTTCATTTGCGTCACCGCTTCGTGTTCGCTGTTTTTCCTGGTTCCCAGAAAAGAATCAATCTCGTCGATGAAGATGATCGACGGTTGTAACTTCCACGCTAAAGTAAAGACCGCGGTGACGAGTTTCTGCGCGTCGCCGAACCACTTCGATTGCAACGTGCTCGTTCGCACGTTGATGAAGCACGCCTGCGACTCTTTCGCCAACGCTTTCGCTAGCAGCGTCTTCCCGGTCCCGGGAGGTCCGTATAACAGCACTCCTTTCGCTGGTTTCAACAAATTCGATTTCGAGAACAACTCCGGCCGCACTAATGGTAATATCACCAGTTCCTGCAGCGCTTCTTTCGTGTCTTCTAATCCACCGATGGAGTTGAACGTGACGTTAATATGGTCCGGGTTCGCCACGTCAGCCGCGATCGCGTCTTCGTACACGTTCGTGACTAACTTAGGTCGACCTAAACGTTTGGCGATTTCTTTCTTCCTCTGTTCCGCGGCTTTCGAGGTTTGTCTGTTCGGGTCTAAACGTTTCAATCCGAAGGAAAGGACCAAACAACTGAACAGCGCGGAGACGGCGAGAAAGGCGACTTCTTGGAGAAACGAGGGGGGTTCCGCCGGACCTCCTCGTTTGTTCGACATACTGTTTGATTGAGAGGAGGAGGTTGGAGAGGACAACGAAGACGACGACTGTTTTGAATTTGAAAGAAGAGTAGTAGAAGTATTCTTCTCGCCTCTTTCTTCTTCTTCTTCTTCTTCTGTTCGACGATGATGATGCGGTATGGTGATTGAATTTAATTCCTCTTCTTCGGTCAAACGACGACGATTTTTGACGAAAAAAAAGAAGAGAAGACGAGACAGAGAAGAAGAAGAATTTCGTTTCTCTTTTCTCATCAAAAAAGAATTCTCGAACGAGTTCTTTGCAATTTTTTTTTCAAAGGCAACAACAAAACAAAACTCCGCTCATTCTTCTTCACTCAAAATTCGTTCTCTCTGCGTACGAATAATACGAAGAAGAAGATGAAAGGCCATCTCCATTCTCCTTCTTCAAAGTCGTCGCTTTCCTCCCCTCGAGGAGGAGGGAGAAAATATAATAACAACAACGACACTATTATGGGGCTAAACAATACTACTAAGAAATCATCATCGTCAACTTTTCTCACCCCTTTTCGTTTAGGACGAAGGAAGAAAGTGGATTTAGGAACGACTATTCACCCGCTCGCGCAAGGGAAGAGAATATGGGACGCTTTCTTAGCCGTAGCCGTGATATACAACGCCATTTTCTGTCCTTTTCACTTGGCGTTTAACGTTAAAATGAGTTCGTTTCACGAGTTGATGTATCGAGTCGTAGACGTGGTCTTTATCGTCGATATATTCGTGAATTTCAACACTGGATTTTACGATACCGGGAACAACTTAGTCATGGATAGACAACGAATATCCGATCGATACATCACGAGCTGGTTCTCGATTGATGTCATATCTTCAATTCCTTTAGATTTAGTCTTTAGAGAATCTTCATTGACGGATAGCGTGTCCGCTTTACGGTTGACGAAGCTGTTGCGTATGTTTAAACTGATGAAGATGGCGTCGGTGTTACGAGTGCACCGGATTCACCGAGCGTTTTACAATCGATGGGACGGAATGCCACAAATTCGATACGCTTTGTTGGATATCGTTGGGTACGTGTTGTTAACGTTTGTGTACGCGCACTGGTTCGCCTGCGTGTTCTTCTTCGTCGTGAAAATAGACGGGGTGGAAGACCACGCCTGGTTCGAAGTCGCCAAACAGAAAGGGATATGGGATGGCGAATTGATGAGCGATCCATACACGGAATACTCTCTATCCTTGTATCACGCGGTTATGGTCATGTTTACCATCGATATGAACTTCAAACCAGAATCGAATTTAGAACGCTGGACGACGTTGTTCTTCGCGTGTACTGGAGCAGTCGTCGTTTTGTTCTCGCTCACGTCGGCGACGAATATTTACCACGACACGTTTGGCCGACAAACGAGGCTGTATAAGAGTCGAATCGACCATGTGAATGAATTCATCAAACGGAAAAAGTTACCGGATCAGTTATCGAATGATCTAATTGATTTTTACGAACATTTAAGAAACAGAGACCATTTCTCTAAACTGACTGCAGATAACGCGATTTTAGAGGAAGTGCCAAAGTCGTTGAAAGGAGAAATTTTGCTGAAAATAAATCCGAGCGTGACAAACGGAGAGTTGTTAAAAGGGTGTTCGAATTCTTTGAAAGTAGCAATATTAAAACAGTTAGAGATGAAACATTTAGCGCCGGGAGAGGTTTTTATTCGATACAACGAAACGGCGAGGAATTTATACTTCATCTCCGAAGGTGAAGTCGAGTGTTGGGAAGGCGACGAGTTAGGATTGGAGAAGAGAGGCGAAGCGGTGATTTTGACCCGGGGAGATTACATCGGCGAAGCGTCTTTGAGTGGATTAGGAAGACGTACGATTGGAGGTCAATCGAAAGTTTCGGCCACGGCTTTATGCTTTTGTGAAGTGCTAGTGTTGAGCCGAGAAAGGGCGAAGAAATTGTTGGAAAACTTACCATCCGTGGTAAGAAGAGAGTTTGAAGATTTAGTGCGAAAAATATCGGGCGGCGGTATTGGAGACGAAAACGGAGTCTTGAACGGAGTAGGAGGAGGAGGAGGAGGACAAGGAAGTATTACGGCCCAAGAATACGAACGAGTGATCGAGGAATTGATGCTGGAGAGGATGAAAAGAGAAGAACTGGAACAGCGGTTGTACGACCAAAGAAATCCTCACAGAGAGGCGTACAATCAAGACAACGACGACGTGGAAGACGACGGTCTGAACTATCCCTTGTAATTTAGAAATACATGTATACAAATTAGAGCTTATTCATACCGGTAATGAAAAGTAAACGAATTCTCGAATCAAAAGACGAGCAAATTGCGAGTCCTTCTTTGTCTTTGTTCCAATCGAACGCGCTGATGGGTTGCGTGGATACTTTTGATTCCACCAGTAGGTGCGTTTGACCGGCATTACCGACACACTCTTCCTCGTTCAGTTGTAAACGTCTTTGTTTTGGATACGCGTATTTATGCACCGATAAAGTGCCGTCGCCACCTAGAAATACAGAAATTTCTCGATTGAAGGGAGAATGCTTTACACCCCATATAGTGGGACCATTTTCCATGACTTCCGTGACGACAGAGCTCGAGAAGCCACCTCTTTTGGGATTAAACGTACGTGCGTCGAATACTTTTGACTGCGATTCTAAGCACGTCACCACAAACTTATTCATCTCTATAGCTTTCCGGTCAAATTCTACTCCGCAGACGCCTCGATCAACATTCGTTTCCCAATACAGCGGCGTTGAATACTCACCACTATTCTTCACTCTTCTAAGGTCAAACATTTTGACCGTACCGTCGCTGTATCCTGCTAAAATCATCGGTTCGCTATCGTTCTTGGCATTGCCTACATTTACAGACCAGCACTCTGGCGAGACCTTCGTGGTGACGGACGGCGCAAAATTCACGACGGGATCAGATTGTTTCCGTCTGAAGTCCCATACTTTCACAGACCCATCTCGACTTCCTGTGACGATCACTTTCGAGTGTTGATTATAGCATCCATCTATGCAATTGATGATTGATTCGTGCGCGTTTTTTACCACTCGCGTTGGTTTGGTCAAGTATTCCACATCCCAACAGAGAAGTTGACCAGAAAAATCTCCCGCGATAAACTCGCGTTCAATCGCGTCTGAACCGGCAAAGGTCCCGCATTTCATCGCGTGGTCGTGTTCGCATTTTCCTTTTGCGTTCATAACGAGACGAGAGGATGGTTTTGCCGGTGATGAAGACAAAGGAGATAAAGAAGAAGCCTCCTCGTCCAGAGGGTGCGTGTTTTCAAGCTCAAAGACTTGGAGACTTCCGGTGCCTCGAGCGTGCGCTCCTAACACGCAAAACCGAGCACTGGATGGGATCCATTTCACGTCGTGAATGGTTTCATCCAAAGCTATCGAGCTGTGGACGGATATCTGAACACCAGACGATGATGACGATTCGTCGCGCAGACGCATGTTCAAGAAAAGAAGTGATGGATATTTTTTGCGATATTGTTCTTTTTGTATTATTATTAAATATATTTTTACGTAGCTACTCTGCCAATCTAAACATGAGCTTTCTCTGATCCTCCTCTTTCCTCTCTTTCTCTCTAAACTCGTTATCGGATTTGTCATCACATACTAGACTGCCTTGCTATTTCTAACGCGCAAGATATTATTTTTTTTGTTTTTCAATTAGAGACGCAACAGCTTCTTCTAACACGGCGCTCGTTGGTGCTCTCGGCGTAAAAATGTACATACTCCAATTTCTCATTGTTGTCACACACATACTCGTCATTTCGACTTCGCCTCGTCTTCCACAATCAACTCTCTCCCTCCCTTCTCTACTATTACTGTTTTAAAATGTTCTCTCCCTTCAATATAATTCTTCGTTTCCGTTTACCCTGCTGCGTGCTCAATTACAGACACACACATGCTCTCTCTCTCTCTCTTTCTCTCTCTCTCTCTCTTCTCTAAAAATTCTCCCACTCCTCCTCTCTCTTTCTCACTCACTCACATCACCCTCTACACCAATAATAAAAATATTATTTAACCCAACGACGGGAAAGCAGCGTTGTCCGCAACGTTGATGTTGGCGCCTCGGCCGCCTCGGCCGCCGCCGCCGCCACCACCGCCGCCACGAGCGCCGGAGTTGCCGCCACGGCCACCTCCAGAGTTGCCGCCACGGCCACCACCAGAGTTGCCACCTCGGCCACCTCGTCCACGGTCACCTCCGCGTCCGCCGCCGCCGCCGCCACCGCCGCCACCTTTACCTTTGTCTCCACGGTTGCGGTCGCGTCCACCGCGGTCACGGCCTCGGTCGCGTCTGTCGTCGTCGCGGTCGTTCGATTCAGTCGGGGCAACCTTGAAGTTCAAGTCGAGCGTTTGCTTCGCCTTCACTTCCTTTTCGCCACGTTTACGAAACTTCGCGTCGACTTTGAGCATATCAAGATGATTCTCTTCGTCCTCGAGTTTCTTTGGCGCTGCCATGGACTCGAAAGCAGAAGAGTCAACCGCTCTGGCCGGCCCAGTCTTGGCGAGGGCTGCCACGGCTTTCTTCTTCTCCTCTTTGAGTCTCATGGCCTCTTCCAAGGAGATTTCGTTGGACGGAGCTTCCATTTCTTGCTCCGTGGCAGATTCGTTGCCTCCATCGTCCATTTTGGCATCGAGTTCGTCACCAGCTTTGCCCCAGTTCCCTTTACCGGCGCCTCCTTTGTGTTCGGAGGACTTGCCGTGGTGGGTTCGGTCGTGCTTACCAGAAGTGTGCTTCTTCTTGTCGCCTTGCTGGCCCTTGGCACCGTATTGCTTTTCCTTCGCGCCGCCGGTGACTTCCTTGTGCGAAGCCGGTTTCGCTTTGTCTGTTATTCAGGTAATGAACAAAGAGAGATGTCAGTTAATTAAAAACAAACAAGCCACAGAGAGGAGTGTTTTTCTCCAACAACCCAAAATAAAGAAAAACAACGAATTGAGGGAGAGAGGGTTAGCTCGAGTGACTGGACGCAATCGTGAGGATATATATCTACGTTTGAACGTATGTATTCCTCTGAAACCAATCAATTCGAACGTACAGAACATATTTACATTCGTTTCGATTGGTATCGAGATGAAATAAATCTCGCGCAGAGCTCTCGCGGTATCGATTGCGTTCGCAAATTGCACTCACTCTCTCGCTCATTCTTCGTTGAAAAGGAGCCAAAAACAAGGCGAAAACTTGCTTGATGCAGTTAACAATTTTCGAGGAGAGGGAAGGAAAAAAAAGAAATTTCGCACCTTTCGCGGCGACGGGATTCGGCCCGTCTTCGCCTAACGCGGCGAAAGGATTAGCGGACATGATACGATGTCCTTTCAAAAACTAAAAGTCGTGATAGAATGAGAAAGTTTTGTTTAAAGCTCGAGTGAGACGAAGCTTATGTATGCCGTTTTTCGGAAAAACAGAGTGAACCGCTTTTAGATATCTCCTACCCGAGTCTGCCCCTTTTTTGGAGGGCGAAAAAGAAGGAAAAAGAGAGAAAGAGGGGGAGAAGAGAAGTTTTTTCGTAAAAATCGTCGTCGTCCACTCGTCCTGTCCTCCTTTCAGATCGAAAAAAAAAAGAGTTCGTCACAACAACAACAACAACAACACACAACAAAGGAAGAGAGAGAGAGTGTGTGCGCGTGTGAAGAAGACAAAGAAGAAGAAAAAGAAGAAGAAGAAGAAAAAGATGGATATCGTTCCAGGCACGGCGGATTCGTTTTCATCGAAAGCGTCCAAAAAGTCCAAAACTCGAGACTGGGAAAAGACGAAAGAGCACTGCATTCGTTGGGCATTTTCGACCGGGCAAGCGGCGTGGACGTTTGGAACTACGTTTTTAGTCTTGGTCGTGCCATTAATCGTGCAATTGCATCGAGAGGAACAGATGATGGAGATGGAGAAAGAACAAATGGGAGTGTTGGCGGATCAGCAACAACAGCAGCAGCAACAATTATAACTTTGATTCTTGAAAGCTTGAAACACCAGACATAGATTAAAAACAACGTTCTTTTCTCTAAAGCGCGCGATAGAAAAAGATGTCCGGAGCCGCATCGTCTCTTCTAGAAAAAGCTAGGCCTATCCTCGCTCTGTATAGACAAATCTTGCGAACACACGTTGCCGCTTTACCGGAGCCGATGAAAACGTTAGGGGATAAGTACGTCCAATCGGAGTTTCGTCAACACCTGAGGAGCACACAGACGACGAAGGAACACTGGAGAGAGTTTCACGTGCAGTGGACGACGTATTTGTCCCAAATTCGTGGTGATGCGGGTGGAGTGAGTGGAGAATTAGATCCAGAGATTTTAGCGAATTTGCCTGAAGATAAGAAAGAGCAGCTCAGACGTTTACAAGAAGAGACTTCGAAGCCGTTTTCGATGGAAGCTAATAAGGTTGAGAAGGATTCCGCGAAGTAGATACAAGTTTAGTAAAGTATACGTGTGGCGGTCAAGACATGCACACGTACACATAGAATAGGATAAGCATACATTTTGTTCAATAATACCATTAAAATTCCAACCATAATCACAAAGCACGACGACGAGTATATGTAAAGATCCCTTCTTCTCAAACCTCGTTTAAAATTATTCCCCTCGTTAAAAAAAATACGCTCAGAAAAGTGATGCATCACGCTCGATGTACCTGTAAATCTTGCACCTCCGTGCGCAATGATTCTATACTCCGGTTCGACAAAAAGCTCAACGATGAGACGAGCGAAGCGTTCGCATCTCAAATCCTCTGCGATGTGCGCGAACTCATGGTAGACGACGAACAGGACGAAGAGGAAGAAGCACTGAAAAAGCGCATAAAAAACGAGAAGAGGGAGGAGGAAGAGACGGCGGAGAGAGTGCTCGTGTCGAATACTAGTGCGACAAACGCCGCAAGTTCAATCACCTTGAGAGAAATGAGCGCGTTATTATCGCCCATTCATCGAGAGTTGATCGAGTTACGAAGCGAAGTCACAAAGTTAAAGAGTGATATCGAAACACTTCGCAGGAATAAGGAAGAAAAAGTCTCGCACGAACAGGTCTCGAAGATTGAGCACAAGTTCTTCCCGCTTTCGGTATCGCCGATAACATACGACTCATTCAAAATTTCATCACTTGGCACATCCTCCGTAGAAGAAAATGGAGAAATCACGCTGCTAAGTGAAGTGGATCGAATGCTATCAGGCGTTCGACGGCAGTGCGCATAATATGAGAATTGTTATTTCTTTCGTAATACTAACGTATAGCTTAATCTTAATGTTATTACACGTCGAGATTCATCAAGTCCGGTCCTTCATCTTCGATGAACTGGCGGCGCGGTCCTACTTTATCGCTCATTAACAGCGAAAACGTGTGATTGACCATAGCTGCATCGTCCACCGTGAGTCTGCGCAAAGTTCTTGTCTTGGGATCTAACGTCGTATCCCATAGTTGCTGCGGCATCATTTCACCCAAACCTTTAAATCGCTGCAAATTCTTTGGTTGATTATCTCCTAATGTATCTAAGTGTTTCTTGAGCTCTAATTCGTCGTAGCAATACTTCACATTTTTCTTTCCCGACTCGACTTTATAAAGTGGAGGCACGGCAACGTAGATGTGTCCTTGTTCGAACAGCGCTTTTTGATATCGATATAAAAAGGTCAATAAAAGCGTTCGAATGTGCGCACCATCAACATCGGCATCGGTTAAGATGATTATTTTTGAGTATCGCAAGTTGTTCACATTGAAATCTTCACCCATGACGCCGAGACCGAGCGCGGTCACCATCGATTGAATTTCCGTGTTCTTATACATAGCCTGTTCGTCTTTACGTTCGACGTTCAAAATCTTACCACGCAACGGCAACACCGCTTGAAACGCGCGATCTCGTCCTTGTTTGCACGATCCACCGGCGGAGTCACCTTCGACGAGAAAAATCTCAGTTTCGTCGGCGTTTGAGTTCGCGCAATCGGAAAGTTTACCTGGCAACGAAGACGATCGCAACACGGATTTCCTGCGCACTAAATCTCGCGCTCGTTTAGCCGCCTCGGAAGCTTTGAGCGCGGCTTGTGCTTTTTTGAAAACGGAGGATAAAACCTCGGGATGAAACTCGAGGTATTCCGTGAACTTTTCTGAAATCATAGCTTCGACAGCTTTCCGCGCTTCGGAATTTCCAAGACGAGTTTTCGTTTGACCTTCAAACTCGGGTTGTGGCACCCACACGGCAATGACGGCTGACAAACCTTCGCGAATGTGATCCCCTCCTAAATTAGTATCTTCTGCTTTCAACAACTTCGCTTTTCTTGCCGCAGTGTTGAAAGCACGCGTCAACGAAAATTTCAAACCGTCGATGTGAGATCCACCGTCGATGGTCCGAATCGAGTTTGCGTAGCCTAAAATCGTATCCGAGTAATCATCGTGCGTCCACTGCAAACATAACTCAACTTTAACTCCTTCGTGCTCTGTTTTCAACGTAATCGGTTCGTGGATTGCATTTTTATCGCTGTTCAAATCTACGATGTAATCCGTCAAGCCGTTCGGGTATTTCAACACGTCTTCTTTCATTTCCTTGGTTTTGCTATCCACGCTCGTAAAGCGAAGCTCGGCATTCGAGTTCAAAAACGCTAGTTCTTTCATTCTTGCGCGAATAATGTTTGGATCAAACTCTTGTACTTTTTGGAAAATCATGTTATCGGGCTTAAATCGCACTCGTGTCCCGGTTTTCGGATTCCCATCTTTTGCCTTTCTCTCAGAGACTTGTAGCTCCGAAGTTGTCTTCCCTCTCGAAAACGTTTGGAAATACTCCTTGTCGCCTCTCCAAACCGTCACTTCTAACTCTTCCGATAGAGCGTTCACGACTGAAACGCCCACGCCGTGCAGGCCGCCACTCACGGAATATCCCGACTCGGCTCCGCCAAACTTACCGCCGGCGTGTAATATCGTCAACACTGTTTCCAAACTTGACTTGCCAGTTTTTGGGTGAATCTCAACTGGAATCCCGCGACCATTATCAGTTACGACGACGTGTCCTGTTTTCTCCAACGTCAGCTGGACATTACTCGCGTGATTTGCTTGAATCTCATCCACGCCGTTATCTAATATTTCCCAGACTAAATGGTGCAAACCTTTCGTGGAGGTGTTACCGATATACATCCCGGGACGTTTGCGTACAGGTTCTAACCCTTCCAAGACTTGAATAGAACTCGAATCGTAATCTTGCATGCTCTCGCTGGAAGTAGAAATCGCTCGAGTTGCTGTTTTTGTTAACGGTGAAGAGCAAGATGACGTTAAGGAAAGCCGGCGCTGCGGTTGGTGCTGTTTTGAGAAAAAAGTAGTTGTAGGTGATCGACTCCTGCTCGTATCGCTCGAATGCTGTCTCGCCGCCATGGCGACTGCACCATTCCGACTCTCGCTTCTTCCTCCGAAACCAACGATGTTGTTGAGTGTTGATGAGAGCATTCCACTCGTCCAAGGTGAAGACGACGACGAGGAAGGGCAAAGCAGATTTCTTCTACTTCGAGAGAAGAACGTTCGTTGCATTTTCTTTACCAGTTTGAATTTGTTGTCGACGATGTCGTTACGAAGAAAAGAGGAGGAGGAGGAGGAGGAGGAAAGACGAGGCCCGTTGATGTTGTTGGTGGATGTATTCGATGAAGTTGTCTGTCTGCGTTGTCGTCCGTGGAGGATAGATGGTGATGTTGATGATAAAATTTGGTGCATATAAAGCGGCGGGTGTTGTTGGGTGTGTGCTCCCTCCTTTCGCGCGGACAACAAAACTTATGATGAAGAGATGAGTTGGGCGGCGAGCGAGAAAAGAAAGCGAAAAATCAGGTTTCAGAACCACTTTTGGCTCTCCTCCCTTCTTTCGTTCTTTTTTCCTCAGTTTTTTCCCTCCCTCTCCCCCTCCCCAAGAAGAAGAAGGCTCTTTCTTCTCTGTATCGTACTAAGGGGAGGAAGAGGGAGAGAGAGAGATGCCGGTACCACCGAAAACGCCTCGGTCACCGATGACTCCGAACAGTCAAGCGATGACGAATAACGTCTTACTGGACGGGTCTCTTTCCGAGAGGAGGAAATCGAAAATCCCAATCGAATTGTGGGTGAGAGGCATCGCGTTACTCGGCGTCCTCTTAATAGCCGTCTTATTAGTCATGCACGGGTCGAGAAATCTGTCGTTGAAAGACGACGTGATACCAAAGATTAGTAACCCGGTAAACTTCTTCATCTTTAACGCGGTCGTGACCTCATTCGCGGTCATTCCCGGAGCGGCTTCGGCGACGTGCGTTGCCGCCGGGGTGATTTTTGGTGCTGGCTTTGGTACTATTTTAATTGTTTTATCCGCGGGTACAGGCGGTGTTATTTCCTTCTTCATCGCGAGATACGCGGCGAGACCGTTGATAGAGAAGTTATTTATTACAGAGGGCGGTAGGTTTCAAATTCTCGATCAAGCGGTTGTCAGAGACTCGAGGCAAATCGTTTTGCTCTTACGTCTCTCGCCGTTTTCGCCGTATACTGTGATGTCGTACTTACTCGGGTTAACCGCTGTTCCGTTTTGGCCGTACTGTTGGTGCACCTACGCTGGAATAGTTCCGGCGAGTTTTGTGTACGTGTACTTGGGAGTGACGGGGCGTAAAGCAGCGAACGGTTCGAAAGCCTCGCACGTGGAGTTGTTGTTTTACGTGTTCGGTTTAGTCGTGACGGTGCTCGTGACGCAGAGGATAGTAGCGATATACAACGAAGTTTTAGGAGCAAAAGTAGGAGGTGTAGACATAGGACCTCAGTGTTTTAGCACGGCGAGACCGGGTGGGATACCCGAGGAAGGAGAGGAGATCGAGATGGCGGAAAAATCCATAGGGGACGAGTTTGCGAGCGAGTTGGATAGGATGAAGGAGATGGAAAACGGCGAGATGAGCAACGGAGACGTTTTGTTAGCTCCTTTGTCACCGACTCGAAAAGGTAGCGCACCAGTCGCGGTGATATTAGGTAGGGGTGACTCAACGTCGTTGCGCAGTTCCGGATTTCATCCGAAAGGCGGCGACGCGCGAGCACGCAAAAATGTAGAATAGCTAATAAATCCATCTTTTAATAACGCTCTAATAAGTCATTTATATAATAATCTATAAGTCCTTCATACTACAACAACACAATTAAGAAGATTTCGAACACAAAGCGAGCGGATTCTTCTGTTCTAAATCAGCTTCTTTCCTATTTCTTGGCACGCAACTCGGCAGAACGTCTCTCCAGTGTTGATGCCCTGTATGCTTCAACCACGCCCCGCCGTTGGATTCCATTTGCTCCAAGCACCCTTTCCCGTCGCACAAACTCATCTTGTCCACGTCTTTCGGCAAGCACATCGCCGAGCCTCGTGTAATTCCCGAGCAAATGCCCATGACTGCTCTCGCGGCGACTGAATAGCACGACCGAATGCACATGCGGTGCATTTGTGGGTACACATCGATAGGGACCAAGTGGATATTTGGCAACGCGTTCAGAGAAGTCAAACCGGTCCATCCTTTGATTCTCTGCAACGCATCCCAATGACACCAGTGCCAACACTCCACAGGATTTTCGTCCGGGTTACACTGGTTCCAACTCTCACACTCTGTGCCTTTATACGGCATTCTACCTTCTTCTCTCCATCCTTCGGCTAAAACATGCCACACGGCCGGTTGGTCTCTTTTAAAACCAATCTTTTCGTCGTTTTCTGCATTTACACTGTGCACGGCGTTCATCACCTTTTCGAAAAACTGCGCGCTCCACGTCGTCGTTCGGGCAATCATTAAACCAGAGTTGATCCATATTTGATCGGTATCTCCAAACAGCAGATCCTTATCTCTCGGCCACGCTTTCGCGTAGTATGAAAGCGGTGCCCAACTTGCAAACCAGGCATCTAAATCTACGTGACAAACGGTGTCAAAATCTCCCGTTGAGATCAACGCACCCATCGCTAAGTGCTTTGCAAACTTCCCCGACCGTCCTTCTAAGGTTTTCTGTTTTACTAATGAAAGGTAATTGGCGTACTTGTGCGATTTCGCGTACTCCAAGTGATTGAGCAAAGTTCGATGATACTCGCTCAACATTTCCACGTTTGTCGCCGAAGACACGATGGCGAGTTTGCCGACGTTCTCCCCTTCTGATTCTATACTCCACGTTTCTTCTATTCTATCGTCGTTTCCCACGCTCGTCGTCGCACGAAAGTGTTCACACGTCAGCTCGTTCATATTTATCCCCGTATTTCCTACTCCTAAGTGTACTACATGCGTGCGGCCGTCGTCGTACAACACTACTTTCGGTTCGTTCGCGTCCACGGTGAAGAAACACTGCAGTTGCTTATACCCTTCTTCTTCTTCTCCTCCTCCTCCTTTCTCTCCTAACCTGACATCTTTCACGTACTTGTGAATGTCAAAATCTTCCCCCCACGTCGGTCGGTCTGGAATTTGTCCTTGCACCACGTACTGTTTCTTCGTCTGTCTCGTTTCCTTTGGATTTCTCAATTTCACTTCTCCCTCTCCTCCTTTCACAGAGGAATATCTCTTCGAGAAGACTCGAGAAGTCCCGAACGAAAACCCGCTTCGACTGAACATCAGCTTCAACGAACTCTCGGATATTCTTCTCAGCGTCGGGTCCCCGGGAAACCACGTCTTCAAGAATACGAACGTTTGCATAAACACATACAAAATGAACAGAACAATCAGGCGACGGCAATATCTGTTTTTCTTGAGCAAGATGAACAACGACGACGACGACGGTTTGTTGTTGTTGTACGAATGATGCTGATGCTGATGCGAGGACCTGTACATCGTGGCCATCGGTGATGTACTCGCGCTGCTCAGAGTGTTTTTTCGTCTGCCGTACTTGAACAGCAGGCTTTTCATGTATTGGAAGCAGCACGGCAGCCCGACGGGGAGACCACCACGCAGGAAAAGTTTTTGGAAAGAGTTTTGGTTTTGTTCTTCTTTTCTGCACTTTGGTGGATTTTTCAAACAACAGTTGACTTTTACACAAAAACTCCACGCAAACAACGACGACGAATGAAGACGACGAAAAACGAAGACGAAGAAGAATATCAGAGAAAATAAAATGACGACGACGACGACGATTCAGACGACGACGACGAAAGCGAGAGACAGACAGTTTGCGTCCAAGTTCCTGCCTCGTTCGTGGATGAACGACATCATAAAAAAGGATTCCCTGGACGAGGAGGGGAAAATAAAAAATTCGGTGAGGACGACGAGAGAGGAAGATGATGATGATGATGATGATGACGTGAACGACACGGACAGCGACGAGGGTAACATCATCATAAAAAACGAGAGAGTAGGAGGAGGAACGACTGCGACGACGGCAACATCAAAGTTAAAACAGAAGTTGAGAGAGAGTAGGAAAAAAGAGACGAGAAAAGTCGAGTTCATGCAAAAAATAATCGAGGAACAGAAACTGCTGTTGATGGATGAACAGGCGCGCTCGAATCAGTTTGAACAGCAAGTGAAACTTTTACAGAAATCAGTGAAACTGCTAGAGAAAGAGTGCGACAGTTTGAGCGTGAAAATGTCCGAAATGTTCGAGAAGAACGCAGAAAAGGCACATTTGAACGAGAGAATACGACAAGCCGAACGAGCGGCGATGGTATCGGCGAGGGAGACCAAACGCGTCGTCGAAGAGAACAGAGAATCGCATCACGTCATTCGCGAACAAAATAAACGGATTAGTAAGTTAGAAAAACGATTAGAAGAGCAGGTGAAAAAGTTAGAGGTTTCAAAGAAAGCGAACGAGTTGATGCGAGCTGGTCGTAAGAATAATAATATTGACGCGAAACCGAAAACGTCTCCAACGAAACAATTAGCACCCGAAGAGATCGATTGGGAAGCTGCGTACAAAGAAATAGACGAGCTAAGAGAGGCAAAAAGGACGAACGCGCGATGATATTGATGACGATAGTTAGCTAGTTGTACCTAGGTAAGCATATATAGAATAGAAGACGTTTTGTTTTAAAAGAATAATAGCGTTGCTGTGTACATTACTTGACTTCGAGCGTCGTGAAATACTTCACCAAGTCAACCTTCTCACCGCCTGCCTCTTTCACCAACTTCTTCAACTCCTTTGCTTTCAAAACTTTACCTTGCACTCCAATCTCCGGCGTTTCTGGCGTCGACGGCGACGGCAAAACCCACATCGGCCACGATTCGGAGTACGGCCCGCAAAACTCCGCCGGTTTCGTCACGTCCGCTCTTCCGTCCGGTGCATTTTGGTACACCCCATCCGGGAAGCACTCCACGTACTCTATCATCTCCATCGCCTCTTTACCTAACGTTTCTTTTTGTTTGTTGCAGTTCTCGCACCAAAACGCACCGTACAATCGCGCTCCGGCATCTTTCAACTGCTTCGCCACTTCCAACATCTCTTCGCTCGATTCGCTTTGCGGGACGTACGGAGTGTACGGAACTGCGACGACTTTCTTCTTCTTCTCCTCGTCTTTATCCGCGGCAAAAGCAGCAGGGGAAGTAGAGGCAGAAACTGCGAGCACAGCCGAGAACCCGCTCACAATCGCCGCTCTTCTACTCGATGATACATTATTGTTATTGTTATTGTTATTTACGTCGTCGTCGTCGTCTTTTTCTCCAATCGGAGAAAATTCTTCGGACGACGACGACACGACGCACGAAGATGATCCTCGTTTGCTGGTCGTCGATCTGTGAACTTTTCTGGTGGTCGTCGCAAAAAACGACGCGGAAGTGGTGGTTGACGCGATGGCACCGCTCATTTTTCTCCGATAAAAGTGATGAAGATGACGTAGATTTGTGAAGCGTGTGCGCGCGCGCGCGATTGGTTTTTCTGCTGATAAAAGTATATCCTGAAAAATCGCCAAAAGATCTCCCAAAAACTGATGATGATGAACAAACAAAACAAACTTTTTTGCACAACAAAGAGGAGGAGGACAAGGAGGAGGAGGAGGAGGATTTTTTTTTTTTGGGCTCTCGTGAACCAAAACAAAAGCTTTTACTCACTTTTATAAACTACTATAAACGCGCGCTAAAGCTAAAATGAATGACTTACATTAAAACTAATTCTTCTCTAACTTGGCTAAGATGGCATCGATTCTGTTCCTCATCAGAGGCTGACCTTTTTTATTCACCTTCATCATGGAGTGCCTCAACTTCCCTCGCTCTTTTCGCTTCGAGTCTCGTATTTTTTGCGCCTCTTGGAATTTTTTCTCCCTTTCCTCTCTTTCCTTTCGAATGCGGTCTCGTTCCGGTTGCGCTTTGAGCATTTTCCACTCGTGCGCCGTTCGCGGTCGTTCTTTCTTTTTGTTGTGCTTACCTTTCTCGGAAACGCCTTGGCGTTCTTCCGGAGGCGCGTCGTCGTCCTCTTTTTCTTCTTCGCTCTCTTCTGGTACTTTTTTTCTGTCGTCGTCGTCGTCGTCATATCCTCCTCGTAAAACTTTCTTCCCAACGTACTCCTCCATCTCCTCTCTCTCCACGAACGCTTTATCTCCGACGGGATCTTCCATTTTCGTCAATTTCCTGGCGTACTCTTCCGGATCGAAACCTTTCGTCGGCGCCACAAACTCTCCCGCTTTTTTTACCACCTTACGAAACTTGTTTATTTTTGCCGCCATCTCCGCTCTTCGTTTTTTTAAAACCTCTCTCTTATCGTACGTAGATTTCCCAGCTCTGGCGAACGCCTCTAAAGATAACGACGTGTTCTTCCCTCCTTTGTGTTTCTTCTTTTGCTTTCTGCCGTTTCGGTCGTACGTCTCTTTGTTGTTGTTGTTTGAAAATTTCTTTCCATCATTTTTCCCACCGACATGAAAGCCGCCACCACCATCATCTCCTTTGCTTTTTCTTCTAAACTGACTTCCTCTCGGAGGCATCACGTCCTCATCGACCATTATTGTTTTGCACTATATATGCGTATATATATATATCACGCAAAAGTGCTTCGCTTTTGTTCTCTCTCTCGCGCTCTCTCTTTCTTGTTTTGAGGATGTGTAGAGCAAGCAAATCCTCAAAACAACCAAAAAAAGGGCAGTCCAAGCTAAAAAAAAACAGACTGACGATGAAAAAAATAATCTTCTTCTTCTTTGTCTTCTTTGTCTTCTTCAAAACTTTCTTACCACTACGTAGAGTACTCTCTCCTACAATAAGACACGACGGACGTGAAAGCCGTTTTTGATCCTCCTCCTCCTCCTTCTCCGTCTTTATTATTCTCATCATCATCTTCTGATACACTTCTCCTTCTCTTCTCCTTAAAATAAGAACGATGACGATGCCGAAAGAGTTTATGAAAAACATCATCGACTCGGTGATGGAAACGCGAGAAAAAGTGGAACAGAAAACCAATAAAATCTCAAAATCAATGGACGAGAGTTTACACTCCATATCGTTCCAAATAGGGAAAACCATAGACGTGTGTCGAGAGAGTTCGACTGAAATGAAAATGGAAGCTGAATTGAAAGCGAGTGAAATAGCGGAAGAGATGAAGAAGAAGGAAGATTTGTTTTTTAAATCGTTCACGCAACAGATTAAAGAAGTCATAGAGTCGTATCCGACGGCGAGCGCAATCGCGGGTGGATCTGTAGTTTTACTCGCGTTACCACCAACCAGACGCTTATTATGGAGAAGCACAATTGGTAGATTTGAGTCCGAGGAGCAAGCGTTTGCAAAGTTGACGAGAAGAGCGCAGACGTTGAAAGACGGCGCGGCGTCCGCGGACGTCGCGTTGAAGGGATTTTCCCAAGAGACTCAACTCGCAATCGCGGAGATGAATTCAGGCGTAGCAAAGTTAAAAGCGTTGGGAAGTTCGTTGAGCAAAGCAGAGAAAGGTACGGAGAAGTCGTTAGCTGGAGTGGAGGAAGTTTTAGGCGAGTTGCGAACGTCGCCGAGTACCGACGCGATAGCGCTGAGAAGCGAGTTAGGAGTCGTGCAAGCGACGTTGGAGAGGCAACGAAGAGACGCGATGCGAGAGTTGAAGAGGATTTATAAGCAAGGCATAGAAATATAATATAGATGTTGTATTATTGTTATCTGTTATCTGCTGCTATGCGTGTATTTATAATCATTCTCTTATTACTAACTATACAAACTACAGGTACTTGTTTCAAAACCGACTTCTCTTCTAGGTGTTTTTATTCTTCTCGCGTCCGTCGTCGTCGTCTTCGTCGTCGTCGTATCCCATCGGCGCATCTTTCGACGTGTCCGGTTCAAACCGTTGCAATTCCAACAACTTATACGTCTCTTCCGACGTCGACGCAGGTTCCACGTAAAATTTCTCTCCGTTCGCCTCCCACGTGACCAGCGGGTGACTCGATTCGCACACTCCCATATCTTTCAACTCGAATTTGGCGTAATACGTTTGCAACAACAAACTCGTCTTCTCCGCGGTGACTTTTGTTTTCGTCTCGGAGTCGACCCATAACCGTCGAACGTACGGATTGACGAACCATTGCAACATTACCGTGGTAAACAGGCCGATGCTGCTCATACTTCCGGCTAATACGATTTTCGAGGACATATCTAAGCTCGCCCCGGAGGACAGTTCTATGAGTAAAGGACAGCCGAAGACGGTTGCCCCTAAGGAGCCCAAGGAGAGCATTTTTACTCGTTTCACGGTTTTCGAGAACGCTCCGGTGTATATATTTTCACCGTATTTAGCATTCAATAACTGCGTGTTGTCGTCATCATCATTATCATCGCGCGAAGAAGGAGAAGAAGACATTCGTCTTCTATTCGTCTCCTCACTTTTCCTCGTCGTTTTTACCGCTTTTGATGATGATGATGTCACGACTTCTGTTGTTTTTGGCTGTTTTTGTTGTTGTTGTTGTTGCGTGAACGCGACGCCACCAAAGAATCGACCGCGAGAACAGTGCTCCCGGAGAAAAAACACCCCGACGTTAAAGTCGCTACTGTTGTTGATGAGCACTATTCGACTCCTTGCCGCGTGTCGCGCGACGAGCGTTCGAAGCATATTTCTTTCTTTCTTTCTTTCTTTGTTGGAAGGGAGTCTCACAAAAGGGAGAGAGAGAAAGAGCAGCTGAAAAATTGAATCGAAAGAAAGAAGAAGTGAAGGGAGGAAAAGGCAGGTTTGTTGCGCCCTGCGAATTAAGAAGTTGTTATAAGATGAGGAATTCGGTGAAATTAGCCGGCTTTTAAAGGAGTTTACAGTTTAGGGTTAAAAATTCACAGGAGGCCCCCCCTGGTGATTGCGCGAAAACTCTTTCGAGCACACGTATTTGAACACTCTCTTCGTTTCCGCGTTCGTCAAGGAAATACCCAAACCGTCTCGAATGGCATCGCTGATGCCTTTTTCGCTGCCGAGTTGCGGCGCAGCCGCTTTTGTGTTTAAGAAATCTTTGACGATATCGTCGAGCGCGCGAAGATCACCTAAAATTTTTAACCGGCGCGAGAGAAAGAATAAAGGAGTGGCGTTTTTCGACGCGATTGCGCCGGCGTTTAATACCGATTGAATCGCTTTGGATTCTTTTTCGTGCAACAAACACTCTTGTTCATCGAGCATACATTCCTCTTCGTCGTTTTCTTCGCCGTTTGATACGTTTTTACTCGGCGCAAAGATATCCACGCTTCTTCGAGCGAGTGATAATTCGTCCGCCAATCGTTTTCTTTCCTCTACGTTTAATAAATGTGACGTGAAGCCAACGTCCGCGTTGACATTTGCAAGCGCGTCGTGTATCTCGTACGCCAAAATTCCAGCCGCGTGGGAGAGGTTCAGCGAGACTGGCGTCGCGTCAACTTTACCACCATTCCCTCTAGGCTCCGCTCCTCCGGTGTAACGAAATTTCTTTGTCATCTCTTCTGGGTGTCCAGCGGTTGGAATAGACACGCAGACGTTCGCATACTTTAATTCTTCGTTTGATAATCCCCGCGCTTCGTTTCCGAACAGCACCGCCACTTTCCCTCTCTCTGCCTCTTTCCTTATGACCTCTTTCAGTTCTTTCGGCGTGAGAAAAGGTATGTTCTCTCGGCTCCTCGCCGTCGTCGCGACGACAAATGTGCAATCTTTCAAAGCGTCTTCTAATCCATGCGGCATGTGCGTGATATTCTTTTCCGCCTCTTCAATCATCCAACTCGCGTGTACCGCAAATTTCTTCGCCTCTTCTTTCAACACGCACTCGACGCCGATATCGTGCTTCTGTTCACCACCCATGTCGTGTGTATCGCACGTGTCCAACGCTTGCGGGTCTGGATTCACGATGGCAAAATTCTTCGTGAGACCGAAATTCTGGCACACGCGAGCGACGGCGCCGATGTTTTGAGGGCCTTGTGGGGAACATAAGACGAAGCGGACGTTATCCAACAGCGTTTTGCTTTTCGTTTGTTTTTCGGCTGCTTCTGGATGTTCGGAAAGAACACTTTTTGTTGTTGTCTGCGATGTCAACGCTTTGCTTCTTCGCGGAAGTCGATGATGCGTGATGTTCGAGGAACGCTTAAAAGGAACGAGCGCCGCGATGTAACTCGTGGTTGATGATGTGAATATCATGCGTGATGTGCGTCTCTTTGTTAGAATATGAATAACAATTGGTGTTAGATATAATTGTGTGTGTCTCTCTTGTAACTACTTTTTGTGCGGTGCCTTGTCAGCAAAAACCACAACCACTCTCTTGTTGTTGGTCAATCGAAATAATAAGGAGGTTTTCGATTTTGGCCTCCTCCTCCTCCTCCTCGCCTGTTATTATGAAGCGGCGATACTGGAAACTCATCGTGGATATCTTCCGCGTTTCGATGGAAATTGCCGGGAAAACCTCCATCACCACCACCAGTCGTCGTTCGCGTTCTTGGCTCTTTCTTCTTTTTGTTTCTCCCGTACCGACGACTGTTGGCGTCGTTAGAGAGGTACGCCTCTGGTCGAAAGTGTTCGTGAAAGGCGAAAAATTCGCCTTTTGGTGGAGCCGTTGATGCTATCTTCGACGGCGAAGCGATGGAACGCGATGCATTCGTGGCTCTTTTTTTCTGCTTGGACATCATTCGGAGGACGGCTTCGCGACCTTGTTGGTGCTTCGATAACGTCGTATTTTTAGGCCCGTCGTCGTTGTCGTCTCGATCGATGTGATAATACGCTTCGGTGTCACCGCCGCCGCGCGCGTTTGTTTTTAAGGGCGAAGGCGATGAAGGTGATCCCATGAATGTTCCAATTCCAAGCGTTTTGTCAAAGCGAGGAGGGAGAGGATGAGAATGAGGTCGTGATGGCGGCACAAAGTGCATGTCTCGATTCGAGAACTGTTGTTGTTGTTGTTGTTGTTGTTGTTGTGGAGATTTTGAGTGCATCGGAGATTGCAACGGCGAACGCATATTTTTCTCCACATCGAACAAGTCATTCTCATACACGCCCAGCATCGCACCATCTCTGTCTTCTTCGCCTTCCTCGAGACTTTCGAATGCTTTCATCGGGCATCCGCACAAACGCTGGCAGGTTTCATAGTCTTCTCTCGTAAGCTTTCTGTCCTTGACCACTTTGTCAACCTCCAAACCGTGCTCAATCAAAACTAAAATCGTGATAGCATTGACGTAAGGAAACAAGTCACTCAAAGCGATTTCCCACACGCTAGAAGATTCGCCAGGTAAAAGCGCGAAGTCTTTCTCCGCAAGGTACGGAAAAGAGTCATCGTTTGATTGGATCTTGTCTTCGTCACCGGGACCAGTGGTAGCAGCTTCAAACGTTATCGCCTTGAAGACAGTATCGACAATATTACGTTCCGAACAGAATGTCACGTCGATATCTATTTCATTTTTTGATACCTGCACCTGACGGTGCAGTTCCGAAACAAAACTCTCAGCTTCTCTCGCTTCTAAATATTCCGGATCTATTTCAAAAATAAACTCCGTCCAATAGAAGGATCTCGAAAGAACTTTTGCGCAACGAGTCGCCAAGAAGAAAACTTCTTGTAAGTCTCCGCTCTGTATCTCGCGAGTGTCGCGCATTCGAAACAAACAAATAGCCTTCACTCCATCGTTCGACGCGATTAAAGAGATTACTTTGGCGTAGATCTCTTTTACGTTCGGGTCGACGATACGATCGAAAAGTCTTCGACGAATAACGCGAGCGAGGCTTGATTGTTGAACTTTCCGTTCAATTCGATCAATCATGCTCGAAGATTGTTTGTCTCGAAGGACAACAAGTCTCGTTTGGGTCACACTATGATGCGACTTCGCGCGTTCTGAAACATCAGCGGTAGGGTTATCAATCGGGATGATATCGTCGAATCCTAAGATATCGTCATCCATGTATTCTCCAACGTATTTTTCGTCCTCTTCCCAATCAAAATCAGGCTGCGGCAGCTTGAGCTCGTTGTTTGTGCGCAAGGTTCGGTCTCGTTGACTACTACGTGGAACTGGTACCAGATCGGTTGTAAAGATTTTTATCGCACCGTTTCTCTCGATCCCGCGGAAGCGTCTCGCATTTATCGCACTCTGGACGATACTCTCAGCGTTTCGGCTTGGAGCGTAAAATACGACGATGGCAAAATCCGAAACGGGAAAACTTGCTCGCTCAAAATGCTGCTCCAAGATAATCAAGGCATCAAGATTGTTTTTGGATACAATTTTACGCACCTCTTCTGCGAATAACTTTTCTTCTTGTTCCGATCCTCCATCGTGGAGATACTTTTGAGACGGGAGGCAATTGACTCGACCGCCAACAAAATGGACGTATTTCACAATTGGTCCGATTGGTTTAGGTTCAGGAACAATTATGAGCATCTTTGTGCGACCGGAACCATCCGTTCTACATTCTTTAACAAGTGGTCGTAAACCGCCAAGTTTCGGGCTATCGAGCGACTCACCTCGTTGAACGCTGGAAACGGCAGCTTCTAAAGCGTCCTCAGCCTTGGATTTCGTTCGGACAAAGATGGTGTTATTATTCGTACCTGAAGACGTGTGCGCGTAGTTGTTCGTGTATCGCAGCTGCAAATTCGCAACAGTAACGCCGTAAGACTCTAACAAATATGCCACGGTCAGTAAATCCTTCAAGCGTCTCCAATTCGCAGCGGTGTCGATATGGCCTGCTTGACGCTCGCGTTCTTCAGCCTCTTCCATCCTCGATACATATAAATCGTAGTCGATTCTCACATCAAACGTCGGGATGGCACTACCGAAATGGACTGGTATTCTTTCGCGAATAGTGTTGTACTCACGTGCAATTTCTTCGATCGCAAAGCCATGCGGCTGTTCCGGAACACGAAAGGAGAAAAATTCTATTTCTGGCTGCTTTTCGTTCTCTCTCTTTTGCGTTGCCGCTTGCGGAGAAGCAAAGTTCAGCTTCGTCTGAAGATGCTGCTTTATGCCAGTACCGGGAGTTTTTGGGCGTGAAGCACTACCAACATTCTTACCACCGCTACCATTTGGCGAAAATCCCTTGGTTATCGTCGCCGTCGCCGTCGTCGTCATCGTCGTTTTCTTCGATTTGTGGAAATCGACGGAATCTTGTACCATCTCTTCGCCTTCTGGAAAGTTTAAGGCAAGAAATCTAGGAGAGATCATTTGCTTTTGTTGTTGTTGTTGCTGATCCGCGCGAGGAGGCGAGTGTAAATATCCAATATTAGCGGTCGCTGTGCCTGGTAGTAGCGGGCGTTCTGGAGAATGCGAAAGAGGCGCAGAGTTCCCGTTAACGTCTCCGGTGACCGTTGTAGTATTGTATCGTATCGGATAGTTCTCCTCGACGGGCAACATGAACGAAGGTAAAGTGCTCGTCTTTGCGACTATTTTTCGAGTCTCAACGTAAGCATCGATATCTTTAATCTTAGAAGGTTTGAAAAGCGGCACGCGCGTCGTCTCTTCCTCGCTAAGCAAAGAAAACTTACTTTCCTCGGGAACGTCTTGGGAAACTTTGATCGCTTTCCGCTCCTCACCGCTTACTGGCCACACGCGTTCCAAAAACGTGCGTTTTGGTTCGTCAACGAGAATTGGTAACTCCAAAAATGCTCTCTTTGTCCCTTTTTCTCGCATCCCCGCTCCGCCTGCGAAACAGTCAAACTCTCTCTGCGTTGGCGGATGCACGTGGATCGTACGTAACAAATTTTCGACGCAGTCCAGCTTAGCCAACGTCTCAGCCGGAAGCTCGTAAAGCTGTTCGCGTTCCGCGCGTGAAAAGAAGTGCGTCTGTCTTCTAATTTTCTTCCCATCGTGTTCTTCATCGTCATCGTCGTCGTCCTCTTCGTTCTCTCCGTTCTCATCTCTTCTCAAATCTCTTTCAAACCGTCTGGTTTCTGTCTCGAGGACGTTTCGCACCGTGTTTTCAGTTTGCGTCCCGGGAAGATACGGCAGTTCCAAGTCTCTGAAGACCTCTTCGCGTTTCTTCTCCATCGCTCTCGTCGTCTTTTCTACCGGCAAATCTTCCCCAGGGAACATCTCTTTATTATTGATCGTCTTCATCCTCAACTCTGTCGTCCCGAGGAGCATCGACTTTTCGTCTATTTTTTGTTCTTCTTTTTCCAACTCCTTCGCGAAGCCTTGCCTCTCTATCGCAGAGCGCTTCTCCTTCGCCGCTCTCGACAAAAACGCCATCGTTTCTCTCTTCCTCTCCGGAACGTATAATCCAATTCGCGCCTTCTCTAGCTCCTCCGGAGGAATCTCCTCGAACTCTTCTTCTTTGTCTTCTTCTTCTTCTTCTTCTTCTTCTTCTTTCGTCGTTTTCGTCGTCTTCTTCTCTATCGAAGAAGAAGAAGAATAAAAAAAGTCCTTCGGCGTCTTTGGTATCTTTATCGTTAAATACCGCATAATCTTTCTCTCGCGAGCTCGAAAAAGTGTTGTTGCGTTTGTCTTCTGATTGTATTTACAATATATAAAACAATACGTGTAAACGCGAGCGAAACGAAGCGTTGTTTGCGGTGTCGTTTTTTGAAGTGTTTTTGTTGGTTCTTCTTGAAAAAAACTTCTCAGAAAGAAGAAGGAAAATTTTAGGAGGAAAAAAATACTCGAGAGAGAGAGACAAAAAAAGAGGAAAAGAGGAGAAGACCTTCCTTTTTGAGGTTTTCATTTTTTGCCCTCTTCTCCTCATCTTTTCCTTGTTGTTGTGCGCGCGTCTAAGAAGGATACACACACACGCACACACACAAACGTTTACACAGATATAAATAATTCTGTTTCGTGAAAACGCGCGTTTGGATAACACGTGATAGTATTAAAACGACGAGAGAGGGAGAGAGAGGACGACTGATATATACGGATTATTTTCCATCACACCGTGTGTCATCAGCCGGCAAAATTGAGAACAAGAGATAAACACTCATCAAAATGTTTTCTTCGCTGCAAAAGGCGGTGACGCCATCATCATTTGCCACGCGGAACAACAACTCTTCTGCGATGCACAGTCAACCGATTGCGCGCCGTCCGAGTTCTACTTCGTCTTCTGTCGCTCTGCCGCCGGTGATGGCGTTCGGGGCGATGCGCCTTTTTTCGGGTGACGACGACGACGACTGTGATGATGATAAACAACGACAGAAACAACAGCGTTTACTCGTTCGAACGGAAGCGACGGCCACGAGTCAGGCCTCCACGGACGACGAGGAGGAACCGAAGAGAAAATCTAGGTTCGTGAGAGGCCCGGATGGGAAGTTGATCAGACGCGACGGGACGACGACGCCGGGTGATGGAGGGGGCGGTCGAGGACCTGGAGCTGGCGGTGGAAGAGGAGGCCGGGGAGGAGGTCGGGGAGCCGGCCGAGGGAGAGGTCGAGGTGACTTTGAAGGCGGTCGAGGCGGTGGAAGAGGAAGAGGATTTCAAAGCAGAGACGGCCCGAGAGCTGGACCGGGTGGTGGTGGCGGCCGATTTGCACCCTCGGGGCCAGGCGGCGGAAGAGGAGGAAGAGGGTCTGCCGCCGGTAGAGGCGCCGGTAGAGGCGCGGGTAGAGGCGCCGGAAATAAGTTTGATCGACGCGTGCAAGACGGTACCGGCCGAGGTGGTCGTCCGAAAAATGCCGCGTTCGGCGGCGCCGGGGGGACTGACCGTTTGAAGAAGGGCAGAAAAAGTAAAGCGCAGAGAGTTCAGATGAGAAGAATCCAAGCCGAGGAGGAGAAGGATGTCGCGGTGGAGCTGTTAGTTGTGCCGAAAGATGGTTTCATGATCGAAGAGCTCATGGCTGAATTGGCCACTACTCAGGCAAATATCATCAAAGTTTTATTCATGAAGGGTATTGCCGTGCAAATGGGTCAAATGCTAGACAGAGATACTGTCGTTGCCGTTGCCGAGGATATGGCGGTGGAGTGGATCGACGAAGACGAAAAAGGCGTCACGCACGAAGCGAGGAAAACCACAAAGTTCAACACGGAAGAAGATGAAGAGTTCTTAGAACCTAGACCGGCAGTGGTGACAATCATGGGTCACGTCGATCACGGGAAGACGTCGCTTTTAGATTACATTCGAAAGTCGAAAGTTGCCGCCGGAGAAGCCGGAGGAATAACCCAAGGCATCGGCGCCTATCAAATCACAACTCCAGTTGGAGAAGACGAAGAAGAAACGACAATTACATTTTTAGATACTCCAGGTCACGAAGCGTTCTCAGCTATGCGTGCGCGAGGCGCGAGGGTGACGGATATTGCCATTATCATCGTCGCTGCGGACGACGGGTTGAGACCGCAAACAGAGGAAGCCGTAGCGCACGCGCAAGCGGCGGAAGTGCCAATTATCGTCGCCATCAACAAAATCGATAAACCGGCTGCGGATATTGAGTTTGTGCGCGGAGAAATGGCCAAAGTTGGTTTGACCTGTGAAGAATGGGGTGGAGAAACAGCCATGATTCCAATTTCCGCGAAGACTGGAGAAGGCATTGATGATTTGTTGGAAACTATCGCCTTACAATCTGAAATTTCCGAACTCTCCGCCAATCCGAATAAACTAGCGTTAGGTTCCGTCATCGAAGCGCAACTGGATAAACAGAGAGGTTCAATTGCAACTTTGTTAGTCCAAGCTGGTACTTTGAAAGTCGGTGATCCGATTTCCGTCGGAGAAGTCCATGGCAAGATTCGCGCCATGGAGTCCGCCACAGGAGAGAAGATTGAATTCGCCGGACCATCCATGCCAGTCAGTGTTCTGGGTTTGAATGGTGTTCCAGTCGCCGGAGACGAGTTTGCAGTCTGCGAGTCCGAGCAAGATGCGAGAGAAAGAGCCGAAAAAGCTACGGAAGAAGCGAGATCTTCTCGTCTCGGAGCCGTCGCCGGTAACGTGGCGAGTTTGACGAATATTTCCGGTGTCGTGGAGGATTCTCTGCAAACGATTAACTTGATTCTAAAAGCGGATGTTTCCGGTTCGACCGAAGCTATTAAAGCTGCGTTAATGCAATTACCTCAAGATCGCGTGCAATTGAGATTTCTTTTGTCTTCTGTGGGCGAAGTGTCCGAGTCAGACGTTGATTTAGCAGCCGCGTCTGGTGGCATCATCCTGGCGTTCAACACGCCAGCCTCTGATCGCGTTGAGGACGTTGCTAAACGCGCGGGAGTCGAAATAAGATCGTACGATGTTATTTATGGATTGATTGACGAAATCCGAGACGCCATGGAAGGTAAACTGTCCGAAGTAAAGGATGAAGTTCCGGTTGGCAAGGCGGAAGTGAAAGCGGTCTTTGGCGGCGGTTCCTCTAAAGTTGCAGGTTCGTTAGTTCTCGAAGGTAGCATTAAAAAAGGAACGTTCATGCGCGTTGTTCGAGGACCGAACAGAAAAGAAATGTACAATGGTAAAGTTGGTTCTTTGCGTAGATTTAAAGATGCGGTGAAAAAAGTCGACTCTGGCGAAGAGTGCGGCATCGGCGGCGATCCAGAATGGCCCGATTTCAAGGAAGGCGACATCATCGAGTGCTTCGATTTAGTCGAGAGAAAGCAAACGTTAGAATCTGCGTCGGAAACGCTCAAAGAACAAGTCAAAGAGTATCGCAGTAAAGATGAGGAGAGAGCAGCGAAAGCGGCGGCGGAATTGGAGAAGTATCAAAGGAAACGCGGCGCGGAGACACCACCTCCCGCCGCAGCTAAATAAGCATAAACTTTCTAACACTATATCGATAAAACATGTCATCATAGGCTAACAACAAGTAAGAACAATATACGGGTATCATAATAATATATCTAAGTACAACATAAAATTAATAATGAGAGCGAGTATCAGTGGCGCAATAGTATGTATCTATCGTCTCGACAATCGACAAATACTTAGTTTTATTTCCTGAATTTTCCTACAATTGCTTTACAAAAATAATGTCTCATGATGTTCTTCTGAGACAGATTCTCGGCCCATTCAAAGAGTACAGACAAGCGCGACCAAAAGAAGGAGGTGAGACGAAGATTGATGAATTCAATCAACTGAGGACGTATCCAGTCGATGACATATCAGCCAACGAATTCGGACACGAATGGGCTGTGAAAACAGTTATGCTGGAAGAGTTTGATGAGGAAATAAGAGAGGCTCTGTGCACTCGCTCGAAAGAAGAAGTCACGACACGAAAAGGCATTCGCGTATCGAACGAAGACGGTGGTTACCACTCCACGCCAGACTTTCTACAGAGACTGACAGTAGCAGATGATGATGAGGAAGAAGCGAAGAAGGGTGAGATGTCGTCGAAATTTCTCCCTCAGTTCCTGCGTTTTGTGAGTATGCAACTCGAATCGTTCCCGTCGTTGAAACGCACTCGTCCTCCAATGACCACGTCTTGGATAAACAGGCTCGGTACAAATAACAGCAACGGCTTGCATAACCACGCGAGCGCTAAGCTTAGCGGAGTGTTTTATTTCGACGACTACGAAGCCGATGTTGACTCCGCAGCGGCGCAGGAACCAAAGCCTGGTGATCTGCTCTTGAGGACGGCTTCGGCCGCAATGCGGAAGAATGAGAATATGGGAGAGTGGTGCGAGTACGTAATCATTCGTCCTCAACGAGGAAAACTCGTCTTGTTCGAGCCCAAGTTATTGCACGGAGTGGTAGCTTCGCACCGAGAGCGATTTTCGCTTGCTATGAATTTCGGGGAGAAGAATGTGAGTTTTGAAGATCCAAACGAGGGAGGAAAGAAAGTTAGCGTGCGACCAATCGAATTATAGCCTTTACAGTAGATGTAGCCATTTTACAGTAGTAGTAGCACGCTCGCTAATGAAAGCATCATCATTTTATTCACATTTCGTTCAAATTTAACATCGAACTTGGACGAACCGCCATATTTGTCCGTTCGTCTTCCTCGTTATCGTCCTCGAGAGAGGCGTCGTTGACTCCCTCGGCGTTCAACCTTTGATACTTGGAGAGATTCGAAGAAGTGTTCGTGTCTGAAACGCTAAATCCTTGCAGCGAGAAAGCAAACGCTGACGTCCCGGCGCCAAGTAAAGAACCTACAATCACATCCTCCGGATGATGCCACATATCGCGAATTCGCGTGATGGCAACTCCGACTGCCACAGAAAGCGGCGCTAAGCTAATCAAAACTTTCCAAACGAACGCTTCTGTTCGCTCGGTGTTGGTTCTAGAACCGCCAAAACATTTCAAATAATACATTAAATACAAGCTCAAGTAAAACAATCCTGAAAAAGACATGCTCGTGTGCCCGCTCGGAAACGATCTTCTTCCTTGCCTCACGTCGTTCAATAAGCTCTCATTCTCCAAATTTCCACAATCTGGTTTACCGTACTCTTTCCATACCGGGTCAGCTGTAGCGCTACCCCAACATCTCGCCGCAAAATCCGGTCTATAGTTTCCGCATGCCTGTTTCACGCTGTTCACGAACACAAACGATATCGCGACGGATAACAGTAAACCCAAACTCGCCGCCGTGCTTCTCGCTCTTCTCCCCGATGTATCCATTTTCGAGCACAGAAATATGCACAGTAAAGGAAACACGATGCTGATAAATGGCAGAACGGCCGTTGGAACAGAATTTTTCTTCATCGGATATCGCAGTCGATAAATCAAATTCTCGTTGAGAAATTTTTCGTAAGGCTCGGCAAACTCTAAAGAGAAGCCGATGGATAATAAAATCAAAAGAAGCGCGATGTCAAACGCGACTCGATACCGCTCGTTCATTACAGTCAACGCGTTAAAATTAGTATTCCGCATCCTATCGTTATTTTTCCGGCTTTTTTGTCGTCGTCGAGGAGAAGTTTGCTGCGGGGGGAAAACGCTTTCGCTTTCCTCTTCTCCGCTCAAAATCTCTAAAGATACGAAAGACGAATTCGCGCGTCTCGTTCGTTTCGTCAGAGAGGAAAGCGAGGAAGACGACACGTTCCTCTCAAAAACTCTTTTCTCCTCCTCCTTCTCTTTGTCGGCGCGTGGCGGCCGCCCCGTATTCGAAGCCGGCGCGTGAGAGTCGATCGTTGTTGTTATTTGTTCCGTTTTAACGAACAAAAAAAGTAACGACGACGCTTCGCTTTTCTTCCCCAAAATTACTTCTCTCAAGTTTAGTCTGCGAGAGACTTGACTTGACGATGAAAACGACGACGAAACCGTTCTCATTGACGTACGTGAGATACCCAATAATTGACGACTCCTATTATTTCAAAGGCAAATTCTTAGCCATCGCTTCTTTATCTCCAATCTTCACGGTCGCGCACACCATCGCCAGTTTCTGTTCCCAACGAGAACTGTTCGATTTCACCTTAGTGGTTGGAATATTCTTAAACGAATGCTTAGCGCAGCTGTTAAAACACTACTTGCAACAGGAGAGACCGAAATCGTGTCAGAGAGTGGATTTTTGCGACACGCACGGGATGCCGAGTTCGCACGCGCAGTTGGCGTTTTTTAACAGCGCGATGTCGGTTTTGGTGTTGTTGAGGAGGTGGAAACACGCGAAGAAATATCGAGGAGAGGGAGAAAAAGCGGGAGTGGATGTGTCATCTTCTGTGCTTTCGTTGATGACTGTTCCAATAGCAGTAATCGTGGGGTATTCTAGAGTCGAGTTAGGGTACCACACGATCGAGCAAGTCGTCGCGGGTGCCGCGATTGGGTTGATGTTTGGTTCGATGTGGTTTCTCGTCACGACGAGAGTGTTCGCGAAGCAGTTTTCTGAGTTGGTGAAAGAGGACGACGATCACGCGAGTAACAGCGCCAGGGTTCGGGGGAAGAAAAGACGAAGATTTGGAAAGTTACTGAGGGAGACGCTGAACATGAGAGATTCATCGATGTGTGCGAACCCGTTGACGATTTCGAGAGAGAGGGTGGAGCTGGAAAATTTCGCGTTTCCGATGAAAGATGTCGTCGGTTTGTTAAATACCCCGTCCTTAAAGAAAGTAGATTAGTTTGTTTGTGTGTATAGATTCTTCGATTGTACCATGGTAAAAAGTTATCATGTATATGTGTATTAGTGAAAATATTCTTTTTACAACAAGAGAGTATCATGTATAATTGTATATGTTTCTTCTTTTTCTTCTTCTTCTTTTTCATTCACCAACGTTCAGGATTTTAATCACAGACGCGTTCCCGATTCTATGCAACGCGACGATGGCGTCTCCTTTTTCGCAGTATCCAGCGACTTTCGCGTAAGATACCGCCGCAGACAATATCTCATCCGTCGTGTCAGTATCCGTCGCTCGTGCGGAACCTTCTGCCAAGAGTGGAATCAAACCCCTCGTCAACTGCGCTTGCTTTGCCGGCGTCTCGCCGGAACACGTCCACGTCAAAGAATCTGTCGTCAACGTTGGCACAAAAACCGTCAACACCGGCACTTTCGGTCTGTACTTTGCCACGAGCCTCGCCGTGCTCCCTCCGTGCGTCAAGACTACAATCAAAGCCGCTCGAACTTTCTGCGCTGTGCGAACCGCGGATGAAGCCAAAGATTCTAACGGCATCATCGGTTTCTCCACTTGCGCTAAAATAGCTTTGAACAAGATGTAATGGTCGATGGACGCCTCCGCTTCGTTACAAATCTTCGACATGACTTTCACCGCATCTACTGGGTAAGACCCCGCGGCAGTTTCACCGGACAACATCACGCAATCTGTGCCGTCTAAAACCGCATTCGCGACATCGGTAGCTTCCGCTCTCGTCGGTCGTGGGTTTTGCACCATCGATTCTAACATTTGTGTCGCGGTGACGACTGGTTTCCCAGCTGCGTTGCACTTTTCAATCATCAATTTCTGCGCCAAGAAAATCTTCTCGGTCGGAATCTCCATGCCTAAATCACCTCTGGCGACCATAATCGCGTCTGAGGCGGCTAAAATATCGTCAAAATTTACTAAACCTTCCTGGTTTTCAACTTTAGAGATGATTTGAATCTCTCTCCCTTCCTCGCCCAACACCTCTCGAATGTTTCTCACGTCCGAGCCTTTCCTGACAAAACTTGCCGCAATAAAGTCCACTTTATTTTTCATCCCCCACTCTACGATATCTATGCGATCTTTCTCCGTGATCGTCGGTAAATCGACAACCACCCCGGGTAAATTCACATTCTTTCTCTCCCCGAGCGTCGCCGTGTTTGTGCACATCGCTTGCACCGTCCCGTTTGCGATGTCGCAGGAAATCACCTCCAAAACAATCGACCCGTCGCCGATCAATATTTGTGCCCCAGGAACAACGTCTTCGGCTAATTTCTTATACGACAACGCGATCATATTTTCGTTCCCGAACGCGCTATAATCCGTCGTCAACGTCACTTGTCTCCCGGCGGTTAACAACACCGGCTTCGAGTCTTCCAACATCCCAGTTCTAATTTCCGGTCCTTTCGTGTCTAATAAAACCGCACACATTAACCGAGTGTTCGCGCACGCCTGTCTCAAAACGTCCAACGTCTCTTGATGGTACTCGTGCGACCCGTGCGAAAAATTAAATCGCGCGACAGACATGCCGCTTCGCAAAAGTTCCTCCAACACGTGCAACTCTCTCGATTTTGGTCCTAACGTGCAAACAATTTTGGTTTTACATCTCAACAAGTTATCGTTGTTGTTGTTGGAACTCGAGGCCGGGTGGATGGAAGACGCGTTCGAGGTTTGCCCGAGAATATCCTCGATTTGAATGTTCATCTTTCTTCTTTCTTTCTCCACAAAATAAAACTACGCGCGTGCAAAAGTCTTCGCTCTTATTTGAGATTTGATTGTTTCTTCTCAGACTCAGACTGATGATCGAACGCTTTTTTGTCTCTCTCTCTCCTCGCGTGTTGTTGCTCTTACGTTTCGTGACACCACCACAAGTCGTCGTCGTCGTCGTCGTAGTAGCACTCGCCGGAAATGAAATGGAAAGTAGTATATCTGCTTTAATAAAGATTATATATGTATAATATTCTGTTCGCGTATACGAAGAAGAAGAGGTTGTTATTGACGACTTTGTGTGGCCTCTTTTTTTTCGCGAGGACCAAAAAAAAGGAACTTTTCTTTCAAAAGAAAGGAAAAGAAAAACAAAAAAAGGAGAATTTTGATAGGAGAATTTTGATCCGTTTTTGATTGGGGTTTAGCGCTAAACCCCATTGCATTCATCCACTCTCACGCAAAGTTTATTATATACTAACGAACTCCCCCCCCCTCGGTTACGATACAAGAGAGATGGCTGCGCCGAAGAAGAAAAAAGGTGAGGATGTGAAAAGAGAAAGAGAGAGAGAATCTTAAAGCGGGGCAGTGACGCTCTGCGCACTCGACACACACACGAAGCGCTCTGCTTCCCCTCCCGGCGGTCTCTCCCGATTTGAATTCTCTTTCGTCGTGTCGGATATTTCCATTTCTCTCTCTCGTCGAACAACAAGAATACGTTTGAACAAAGACTGACAAAATATTACGCTCTCTCTTTCCTCGAAATCAGGTGTCGTCAGTAAAGGTACTTTAAAGGCCGTACCGGCGAAGAAAAAGGTAAGAAGAGTACTCCTCTAATGTGTTTCGAGGCAATTTTTTTGAATTGGCACTTTCGTTCCCAATTCGACGAGATATTCAAGAGACAAGTGAGAGAAAACTGACAACAATGTGTTATTCTCGTTCGAACAATAAAAAATACGACAAAACAGGCTGCCGTGGCAAAGAAAGCGCCGGCAAAGAAAGCGCCGGTGAAGAAACAACGACCCCAGGCGGATTCCTCCGACGACGATGCCAACGAAGAAGAGAAAAAGCCGCACATCCAAATCCACCAACAGCAACAACAACTCGTCCCTCGCCCGCAACAACCCATCGCTGCTCGCAACAACATACCGTTGGACCCGTACGCGTTCTCGCCGGACGATGAGGCAGACGCGAACAAAAAGTACCAATTCTCCGTTATGTGTATGATGGGTAAAGATATTAACATTCCGTTGCAATTAGATATTGAGAAGGATGCGGCGATAACCGCGTTGAAGAAGAAGATATCGGATAGGACAGGCGGGAAGTTGGCTTTGAACGATATGATTTTAACCCTGGGTGCAAACGTGTGTAAGAGATCCATGACCGTAAGGCAAGCCGGAATTAAAAACAACGTTCAAATCATATTGACGTTGAAAGAGGATTTAGCTAAATTTAAGGTGTCTCTTTCAGACGAGCGAGACATGACGCAAGAGGAGGTCCGCGCTGCCTTACAAATGGTAGGCGTTGCAGTCGACGTCGTAGACGACATCGACCCGGAGGATAAAGTGAAATCGCAACAAAAGAAACCGTACCGCAACGCCGACGGTAAAGCGAAAGATCGCGAAAGATTTACCGAAGAAGAGGTGAAAGCGTTGATCGATGGCGTCGCCGCGTACGGCTTAGGAAAGTGGTCGGAAATTTTAACGCAATCGTTCGGGCAATCGGAAAGAACAGGAGTAGATTTGAAGGATAAGTGGCGTAACTTGACGTTGGCCGCGAGCCGACCTCCTGGGTTCACATTTCGAGTGAGTTACATGAACGCAGAGTTGTTGCAACGCGTGCGAGAAGTAAAAGCTCAAGTGGAAGAGAAGAAGAAAAAAGCAGCGGCGTTCAGAGACCAGAAAAGTGGGCGATCGCGGCAAGACGATATTGCGAAGGCGCAAGCCGAGGCGGCGCAAAATATACAAGCGCACGGCGATTTGGGCTACCACGCGTAAAGAAGGAACGCTTTAATTACAATATAAAAGAGAGAGAGAAAGAGAGAGAGAGAGGAAGAGACGATTTCATTCATGGAACATTACAAACAAAATTCATTCATATTGTGTCATACCATACTATTAACTAAATATCCTGAAACTATCACTAAATCTATCATCTACCTAAATATCTCTATCATACCGCCTTGGTTTTTGTCTCCTCCGCGATGCTCTCCATCATCTTCTTCCACTTTTCCACCTTCTCGTCGGTGATTCGATATCTCTCTTCGAACTCTCTCTCGCGAAGCGTCAACACTCGATCGAAATACGTACACACGCTCGTCGCCGCATCTCTACACAACGCCACGCATTCAAACACTTCCGTCTCGGTCATTTTTCCACGCATCTTCGTGCCTAGCAGTATCGTTTTATCCTCTGTCTCTTCGTTGATTAAAAACGCGCACGTCATCGTCGCTTTCGCTTTCATCTCTTCCTCTCTCGTCGGGTCGAGCGCGAGCGCGAATGTGGGTGTCTCCCCCTCCCCTTTCCCACTGCTAATTTCCATCAAACACGCGGTCGAGCTGCACATCCATCCTTTCGTTTCGACTCCAGATAAAATCAACGCTAACCCGACCGCATTTAACGCGCAGGAGAGAAAACTCCCGTCGTTTTTCAGCTCTTGCACGCTCACAATGAGACCAAACGAGGCGTTTTTCTCCAACTCAATCGCCGCCTTTGCGCAGGATTTCACAAACTGTTCCGTCGTTCTTTCCTTCTCTTTTTCCTCCTTCAAAGGGTCGTCGAAGGACGACCCGTCGTCCTCGTCGTCATTTTTCGAAGGAAGTAACTTGCAGTAACTTTCCACGACCAGCCGTTCTCCGTCTTCTTTGCTCTGAGAGAGCGAGGAGAATTGGAGTTCTCTCGGGCCTTGAATCGAGCAGACAACTTTCGTCTCGTCGGAGTGCCACTCGCACGAAGACGTCGATCGAGTGATGGTGTTTAACACCGACGTTTGTTCGCGGAGCGTGTCGAGTAAGCGACCGTCTTCGCGAACGTATCTTTTGGTTTTGGTGGTGGTCATTCACTCTTTTCAGAACATATAAAGCAAGCGGAAGAGAGAGTCTGTAGGTGTTTGTTATTTGTGAGGATGTGTTCTGGGGAATACTCATGTGTTTCATCAACGCATCAGCGCGCGATATGGAGGGACATCGGACTTATATATCAATATATCAATATATGTTGTCTAAATACAAATTCCCACCGACGATGGGTTCCCACAGCTGATTGATAAACACCGCCAACGGTTGCAACACCGTTCCTATGAACACTTGCGAGGCTAAAAAGACGACGATAACGACGATTCCGTTCGCTTTTCCCGAAGCTTCGTCGATGTACCACGGACGAGGATTGTCGCCGTCTTTATCCGTGTACGGTTTCGATTGGTATTTGATGAAATTAGTACTTTTGCCGCTACTTTTGTTGGTGTCTTCTGTCTTCTGTGGGCCCCCCTTCTTCGTCGCGCGAAGAAGATGATGATGATGACGACGGTGATGTTTGACGACGGTGATGGGATGGTGTTGTTCTTTGTGTCTCGCGAGAGAAGCAGCAGCAGCACCACCACGAGCGAAGCTCGAAGAAGAGGAAGACGTTTTAGTATCGGTGGGAATAATGCCCACATTAAAAGCAGCGCGCATACTCATTTTGTCCGTGTGAAGTCTGCAGTCTATTCTTGTTATTAGCTTTAGGGGATGTGAGTTCATCACACATTCTTATTTCAAAACGGCTTCATAGAGTATCAGAACACACACACACAACAAGCATCGAAACTCTTCTGCGCAAAGAGAAGAAAGAGATGACGACGATGAGAGGCAGACTCTTCTCCCCGAAACAACACCAACACCAACCGCGTGGACGACGAAAAGCTGCATTACTTGTAGGACTATCGAGGGACACTTTAATCACGCTCGGTTTGTTCTTGTTCAGTCTCATCCTGTTCGCGTTGCCGAACGTCTTGTTGAGAACAACCGAGGACGACCTCTCTTTTAGGAGTAGGAACGAGAACGAGAACGTATTATCAGAGCAGCAGGAGCAACAAAAGAGTTTGGCGCCGCAGCACGAAAGAGATAGCGAAGGGAGGACGAGGCCTACGACGACGACGACCCCTCGACGAGCGTCTTCTTCGAGCGGCAGCGGTAAAAAATCTAGTAGTAGTAGCAGTGGAAGCAGTAGCAGCAGTAGTAGTAGTTCGAACAATAGCGAGCAAAGAGCCTCGGATGGAGGGATATACAGACGAATGTATAACCTCACCGAACCAGATGTAGACGAAACCATCAAAGGTACTATTCTCGACGTGAAAGTTACCTTGGACGCGCTCCCGCGAATAGATATCGATCCGAAAATTTTACCTACTGGATTACACAAACGCGACGCGTTTATCACGCAATCGAACGCGAAGAAATTTCGGTTCGAAACGTTGCCAAAGAGGTATTTAGCGATTGATTTTGATGCGATCAAGTTAAGGTTTAAAGATGTGGATTCAAAGTTATCGGATTCGAGTTGTGCTTTAGTCGGGTCGAGCGGAAACGTGGTGGGGAGAAATTTTGCGAGCGCGATTGAGTCGCACGATTCGGTCGTGCGATTGAACCAAGCGCGGGCGGATTCACCGTTGAAAGGTAATGGGGATAAACATACTCAGACGAAGGATGTCGGAGAGCGGTCTAATTTCAGAGCCTTATCGAAGCCGTGGATCCACAAGTATTCGCTTCCAGAAAAAGGCGGGTTATCGCCGGCGGATTTGCCGTTGGAGTGGGGGGCGAATTTAATTTTAACCGGCGCGACAAAAGGTATCACGTTACAATCAGTCGGACTGGCGCAAGCGTTGAGGGAGAAATGGCGGCGAACGGACGTGCAATTAATCGTGGTCACGCCGAGAATGGAAGCGGCGGCGAGAGATTTTTTCCAATTGTACAGATGGAAGCTCGAGAAGATGGGTTTTACTTTGAAAACGAAAGGCACGCAGCCGTCGGTTGGATTTGTCGCCGCGTTCGCGTTAATGCAAGTGTGCGATCGAGTATCGTTGTATGGATTCGGTCGAACGCACTCCGATGGTTCAAAGCTGGAAAAGTACAGATACTTTGATTCTGGGAAAGGTCGGTACCCGCCGACGAGGGAAATCGTGAGTACCGGCATGGACGTAGAAGTGGCTATTTTCCGAGCGTTAGCCAGAGAAAAAAAAGTGGTCTACTGCGACGACGGAGAGGAAACGACCATGAACTGTGGTAACTTGCACTTTCGTAACGACGCTTTTCCGAAATCGACATCGTCTGCTTCGTCTGAAAGAGGAGAAGGAGGAGAAGAAGACAACAACGACAAAGACGCCGACGCGGAAGAAGAGGGGGACGCCGCGACCGAAGACAGTAAAGAAGAAGTAGATGAACAAGAAGACCACGAAGAACAAGAAGTGGGACAAGAAGAAGAGAGCGACGTTCCGTCTAACGGGTGGGCGGATCTGGTGTAAAGCGGGTAATAATAATAGCTTATACAGTTAGTAATAGATTGTTTTTAGTCGTAAAGAAGAAAAAACTGCAGAACATCCTCCTCAAAATGTTCCCCTCTTCGTCGAAAGTAAAACTGTTCGCAGACCTCGGCGATCGCGCGCGAGTGACTCCGGGAAAAGAATCCGTCGTGAAGTTGGTCGTCTCTCTCGGGGACGGGTACGATGCTACTCACCACCGCGGCGACGGCGCCACTGCTGGTGCGCGAAGTCGTTCCGGGGGGCCGCATCATCAATCACCTACTCAAAGAACGAACGAGACCAACGACGACGTTTCCTTCCTCCCGTTCGTGGAAACCATCGAGGTCGAATGGCGAGGGATTGAACGCCTGAACCCGGTTTGGGTGCAACCACCGCGTGGTACCAGTACCAGTAGTAACGCGATGCATAACTCGTTGAAATCGGGCGAACGGTTCATCGCGCGTTCGCCACCTGGGAGCGTTTTAGAGAACGTGCTCTTGAGGCCGAACGAACGACACGTTTTAAAGTTTACGATTCAAATACCGCCTGGGTTACCGCCGACGTACAGAGGTCAGATTTGTCGGTACTATTACTGCGTGATCTTTTCGTGCAAGTTAAGAGGAGAGATGGAACCGGTTGTGATTGAAATGCCTTTGAAAGTGCACGCCGGGCCAAAGCCGCCGAAAAGCTTGAGCGGGACGCCTCGATTCGAGGATTTGAGAATAAGCGAGAGTTTTAATAGCAGCGGCAATCACAGTGTTAGTGGATCTAATAATAATAACAATAACAATAATAATAATAATAGCAGTAGTAATCCAGCTGCCAGGAGTGGACCGGTGACGCCTAGAGGTGTTTTGCCGTCTTGGTCGGACAGGTCATCCGATACTTGGGGCGACGACGTAGAGTTGCGCCAGGCGACGTTGCAAGGCGGCGACGCAGACGAAAGCTTGAGGGAAATTCTAGAGATGTCGAAAATGCAGAAATCGCAACAGAGAACGTACGCGATTACAACAGGGAATAAGTTTATTTGTAAGATAACGCCGGCGAACCCATTACCGGTGGTTGCCTGCGGGGAGTTGGTCTCGTGCGTATTTGATTTTGAAAACACAAAGCCAGAAAGTATGGAAGCGATGCCAGTTCAATCGTATTCTTGGACTTTGGAAACGGAGGAGATTGCGTTGAGTAGTATTGAAGGTGGTGGTAGCAGTAATAGCAGTAGCAATAGTAATGGAGGTGCTGATTCTTCGAAGTTGCCAGTCTTGCGGAAGATATGGGCGGAAGGCTCTGAACGGTGCGTAGAACGCATTCGTCGAACGTTCTTTTCGGCGTCAGTCCCGTTAGAAGCTCCAGGATCGTTTCGAACGACGAAAATGGAGTTGGCTTGGGTGCTTCGATTTGAGTTTAACGTCGGTAGTGATAAAGTCGAGTGGAGATACCCAATCGAAGTTATGAGTCGAACGTACGCGAAGAAAAGCCGAGCGATTTGATTGGTATGTCCTAAATAGTCTTCAATAATAGATTGTATAGAAATAACTTATAGATTGCAATAGTTCTAATAAACGTACATAGTTGCAGTTGCTTTGGTGCATCATGCCGGCAACGGTTCGTCCTCGGGAGCCAACGCTTTCCAAAGCGCTGGAAACGCCTCCAGCGAGCTCGGTTGCACGTTCACAGAAATTAATCGCGACGCATACTCAGCAACATCGAGATGCAACTGCTTTAAGATTTTATCCGTGTCGCTCAATTTACCACCCGTCTTTGTCGCATCAGCCGAAGCAGCCGTACCTTTGCCTTGTCTGTCTTTTAAGCGATTCAAACTCGCTTCGGTTTTCAGGACAGTAGCGACTAAATCGCTCGCCATTTCCGCATATTTCTTCGTCACGCCTTCGCAGACTTCTCTCGTCAACTCCTTCGCGGCTATGGGAGACAGACGTCTCGTTCGTTGCGATTCTTCACAGAATTTTGAAAGAGGCTGGAGCAACATTGGCACAAAGTGCGAATGCTTGCTCGGGGTTGGTTTGTTTGTCATTCGAAACGTGGCCGTGATGCCTTTCAGTTGCTTCAACGCTTCGGTGCATCTTTCGGTCACGATGAGAGCAATGGCGGACGTAATTTTGGGCAGGAATTCATCGAGCGTGACCGCGCCAAGTTCTAGGCACTGGCTCGTTGCGTTTGTAGCCGCATTGCGATCTTCAGGGTCCTTAATACCACCACCAACTTTCTTTGCCGCAACTTTAACGAGATCTTCCTTTACTTTTTTAGAGAACAATTCAACCTCCGAACGAACCGTGGCGAGTTCTTCGCAACCAGCCGTGGCGCCCCACGTGTTCGAGCTCGTCGTCCGTCTCGCCGCCGTTGCTGCTGAGGAGGAACCACCCGCATCATCCGAAGTATTCTCACTCTTCTCCGCGGCAGCGTTAATAAGCGCAGTTTCTTCCAGGTATTCAGTTCCAACCGAAACCCACGCGCGATAGCGCGACACGATTTGCGCTGCCAGACGAACAAACTTGTCCGCCTGCGCCGGTACGTACACGTCGTCGGCAAAGCACCGCATGGCATTTCGGAACGCCGCGTCAGAAGCGGCAAGAGAGAATACTCCAGGTACGTCGTTAATTTCTTGTTGCTTTTTGGGCGATTTCGGGGACTGCGGGGGTCCGTCTTTCTTCGGTGACTTTGCCGTTGGCGTCGTCGCATCTCCTTTTCCCACTCTTTCCAGTCCCGGTCTTGTGAGTGTCGCGTCTACGTCACCGGCAATCTCTTGAAAGCGCAGCGTAAAGTACACGCTCAAATTCCATCGCTTATGAAACGTACGCAAAGCATCTGAATCGAAGAACTTATCCGCGGCAACTTGCGATATCGTCTTCGCTTTCGCCTGCAAAGCATCGATAAATGCCATCGAAGCGGCGTAGTTCGAGATGAACGCCTCGGGTACGCCCGGAGAGAAAGAGCTCGGTCGCTTTTCATGCAGTTGCGCGTCAATTTCAGCTAAAACAGAGCCGCCTAAGAAATCGCACGACGATTCCGACGACGAAACATCCTTGGCGATATCGAGAAGAAAAGACACCGCGTCGACCGCTTTTCCCGAGCAATTCTTCAAGATTTCCGAAACGTCCTCGCGAGCACCGATACCAGCCGGTGCTGGAGCGCTGTCGGTGACTTCTGATACAAGTGGTTTTACCAAAGCATTCCTGACTGTTTTCTCTGCATCGCTCGCGCGTCCGACGGCTTGGTACGCTTCCAATAGAAACTTCACAGACGCAGCCGATTTTAGTTTCGTCCCGGGAATGCCACCTTTTTTGCTCTCTTCGCTCGCGCCTAACAACGCAGCCGCGAATGCGCCGTTGAGTTCTTTCAGCAGCGTCTCGTCGCAACTTTTCACGCGGTCGCTGAGTGCTCTGATTTGTTGCGAATCTTTACCTTGAGAAAGGAAGAACTTCAATCTGTTCACTTCGCCGGCGACGCGCGACAAAATTCGCGCCCTCTCTTCCGCAGAATTATGTCCGTCACTTCTATCATTATTACTACTACTCGTCGTCGCATCCGAAGATGAACCACCTTTTCTCGGTGATAACGCGCTATTTTCGTCCGCCAAAGTATTATTATCCGAGGAAGACGCGTTTCTTTCTGCTCTCTCAGCCGAGGCTAAAAACGTCTTCGAAGGGCGCAAGAATTCTAATCCTTCCCCATCCACGTCCATATCGATGTCCACGTTGGTTGCCACGAGAACGATCTCGTCCCCGTCGTCCTCGAATCCTTCTTCTCTTCCTCCTCCTCCTCCTCCATCTCCTCCTACAAACTCCGCCTTACTATTATTTAAATTACTACTCTTCTTTCTCTTTCCGTCGTCTCCGTCCCCGGACGTCCCAAACTCCTCCAACAATCGTTCCACTTTACTACACACCGTCGTCGCTTCCATGATCAACTCCAGCGATTCCCTCTCTCTCGCCAACTCGTCTCTCCTATCTAACGCGTTTTGCAACTTCTCCAACTCTTTCTTCACCACGTCCCGCGCTTCTTCCACTTCTCCTTTTAAAACTTCCAAAGGTTCTTTTATGTCCTTCACGTACGCGTCCACGTCCACTAAATCCGTCGTCAGCGCCACAAAATCTTTATAATCTCGATTGACCATTTCCACTAACTTGTTCTGCAAGTCGTCCGCGTATTTCTCCACTTCCACGGCTAAATCTTCCGGAGTCACAAACGGAGACATCTCGTCGATGTAGACGTCTGGGTTGAAATCATCCTTCTCGAAAACGTGCGGGTCGAACCACGCCGGTCGACTGTTTAAGTCGGACAGTTCTTTGGTGACTTCCTCTAACGTCGAGTAGTCTTCTTCATCTTCATCTTCTTCTTTGCTCAAAGTCTTCGTCGTCGCGGGGTCTTGGTCCTCAGCACTGTCAGTCGCATTCTTCTTCTCCTCTTCCTCTTGTTGTTCTTTTCGCGCTTCTTCGATCATGTCGATGAATTTCTCTCTTCTCCCAAACTCTGTTCTTCTTCTTCTCTCTTTAAAAATAAATACTCGAAGGAGTCAAGAGGAAGAAAACGAGGGAGAACGACGAAACTTTTGAACGCTTTTCGCTGGGGTGAAGCGCGTCTTCTTCGTTTCTCTTTTTCTCTCTCTCTCTCTCTCTGAAGAGCAAACAAAAGGCGCAAAGCGTACGAAAATTCTCTCTCGCGTTTAAAAAAAACTCTCCTTTTTCGCGAAAGAGCAGAGTTGTTTCCCTCCGTCTGTTCTTTTTCATTTTTCACTTTTCACACGAAAAGGGGCGACACCGAATTTCGGCCAACTTTTTTCCGGTCAGCCAAAAAAGTTGGCCGAAATCGGTTAATTTTTTTTTTACAGCCTCCAAAAAACAGAAAATACCACCTTCAAAAGTGGTGCAGTTTTATAAGACTTTCATATTTGCGCTTGAAGTTCTTCGTATCAAAAGGCGTATTTATCCATAAAATTACGTCAGAAGGTTGGCAAACTA
>Ga0181557_1000026_pt1 | contig 156735 bp, 186 predicted proteins | sample 011ome_23_FD_148632 | JGI IMG/M metagenome (GOLD analysis project Ga0181557, IMG submission 148632) | Coastal salt marsh microbial communities from the Groves Creek Marsh, Skidaway Island, Georgia - 011506CT metaG (spades assembly) | ecosystem: Environmental > Aquatic > Marine > Intertidal... | reverse complement strand
GAAGATGCAATTACATAATTACCAGTTACCTTTAAGTTTCTGCCGAAATTGTCGTCAACAGTAGTCCCAGTAGGGTTGGGATTATTTAGAGTATGAACTAGTTCGCCAGAAGAAACTGAATATATGTAAACTCTGCCTGAACCACTAGTCGAACTAGTTGCATCATCTTCAAAAGGTGCTGATACTGCAAGCGTGTCACCGTCTAATGAAAGGGTAAATCCAAAATAATCATTTGCAGTTGTGTAATAATCATTTGGATTTTCTAATGTATGAATTAACGTGCCCGTATCTACATCATATATGTAAACTCTGCCTGAATTGGAGCTATAACCATATTGTCCCACAGCGCAATAGTCTCCAGATATTGCGGTAGCAAATCCGAAGCTTGTGTATGCTCCTGGGCTAGGGCAGATCAATTCTCTGACTTGTACGAATGGATCACTGGAATATATCCAAGCCTTTCCAGCACCTGAACTTGTACCACTATCGCCTATAATAATATTATTACCGTCTATATCCATCGCTCTAGCTTCATTCAATCCACCAAATTGTACTCCGCTAGGGTATGTGGTAGTATCATATTCTGAAGCTCCATGACGCCAGTTATCTTTAAAGATTAATCTGAATGTTAATGGAAGAGCTGTAATCGCTACTCCATCTGACACTGCAAAAGTTATTTCAAACTCACCTTCATCGGATTCATTTTGACTAGGAGTTATGGTGAATATATTATCATCTTGAACAACTGTTGCGGTATCCCCAAGAGATCCTTTGGTAATTGAGTATGACCAAGTTAATGGAATTCCTTCTGGGTCAGTAGCTTCTAACTCCAAAACAATTGGAGTTCCATCTTTCTCAAATGCAGTAAATGGGTCATAGTTACCAGTCACGATAGGACTACTATTAACGATACCAATAGAATACCATCCATTGTTCCATATGTACAATCTGCCATTTGATTGTACATATGCTATCGACCCCGCCTCATTTCCACTCAGCGGTAATTGAGCGATTGTGGAAAATACCAGAGATTTTCCTGCGACATTCGACGAACTTAGTGCTGTAGAAACTATATTTGAATATGATGGCATTTTATTATCCTAGATTATTTGCTTAACACGATCCAACCACGAGTTGTGTTATAGTATGCAAGTAGAACAGCTGCATTGTTAACATCCATGATCAAGTCTTCGTCAAGACCTAGAATCTTACTTCCGTTTCTTGACACCGTGATTGCATTTGTTTCAGCAGTTCCCGTCGCATCAACGATATAAACTTCTTCACCCATAGAAGGATTAGCAGGAAGATTAACTTGAACTGGATTAGTAGAACTATCCACAAACAACTTAGATCCACTGATCGCATCGAAAGTAGTGGTATTAATTTCACTCCAGTAACCTGATTGATTACCAGCACCGCCACCATCTGCGGTAGATACCCATACTTCGCCGTTGTATATCAACAAAGTTCCAGTAGATGCATCGTCGTACCACAAATCACCAGATGAAGGATTTGCAGGAGGAGTGGAAGAGATCTGAACTAGACCATTTCCAGCAGCACCACCAGCATCGTTGATCTGAACCCATTGAGTAGAATCACCGTCGTTATAATATAAGAACAATGCGAATGTCGCAGAGTTGAACCACATGTCACCTTCTACTGGTTCTGTAGGAGCAGTCTCTGATGTGGTGATAGATGCACCACCACCACCGCCACCACCGGCTCCTGGAACGAACTTAGAGTTGATACCATCCCAAACTAGTGTGTCACCATCTGCAGGAGGAGTCGTCGCTAAATCGACATCACCCAATCCACCGATACTCTTGATACCGAATGCAGTATTAAAATCAGTCTCACTGAATGAGTCTCCAGGAATCCACATGGAATTAGCAGCATCCCAAATCAATGCCTGTCCATCAGCAGCAGGATTGGTTTCTGTGTCTACGTTATGTAGATCATTGAGATAAATTGAAACAGTACCACCAGAAGATGGGTTTGCGACCTGGACCCATTGTGCAGTAGAACCATCGTCGTAATATACAAACAATGTTCCAGAGTCTGTGTCATACCATAACTGACCATCAGCAGGACCTACAGGTGCCGTGTCTTGAGTAGGAACTAAACTAGAACCACCACCAGTGCCACCGGATACGGTAACTGGTCTCCACTTAGAAGTTGTCGAACTCCAAACCAAAGACTGACCATCTAAAGGAGCCGATGTAGAAGTATCTACATCAGTCAAGTCATCGATAGAAGCTGGAACAGTAGGTGTATTGATCAGATCATTATAGTCACCAGTTCCTGCTACTGTTGATAGAGTTGGTTTGTTATCTAGATCATCGTAATCGTTGGAGTAACCTACTGCCGAGATTGCATGATCTCCTGGAATAAATGTTCCAGAAGAAGCATTCCACACCAAAGTATTTCCGTCTGCGATAGGTGTGGTTGTTAGATCGACATCGGATAATCCGCTAACATCAGAAACTAAATCAGTTGAATTTGCAAGTTCAACCCACGTTCCCATGTGCGCAAAATACATTGCACCATCTGCATGACTGTGTGCTATGGCGCCATGATATGTTGCTGCACTTGGGAATGATGTCTGATCTGCATAATAGAATGGAATAACAGCAGTAGTAGTTCCAGTAAGATCTACTTTTTCTCCCAATGAAGTTGTAATTGTTGTAGCAAAGTTAGGATCGTCTCCCAATGCTGCAGCAAGCTCATTCAATGTATCTAATGTTGATGGCGCAGTGTCAACCAAGTTAGCAATCTGCGTACCAACATATGTTTCCGTGGCATAACCAGTTAGGTCGGCAGCCTGTAATGCGCTATCGGCAAGTGTACCTTGAGCCGCAGTCGCATAATTACTAGATGCTGTAGATATTGCTGTACCGACATAAGTTTCTGTAGCATATCCAGTCAAATCGGCTGCTTGCAATGCACTATCAGCAAGAGTTCCTTGTGCAGCTGTAGCGTAATTGCTAGATGCTGTAGATATTGCTGTACCAACGTATGTTTCTGTTGCATAACCAGTAAAGTCTACAGAAACATCGCCAGGAATAAACTTAGAATTGGCATTATCCCAAACCAATGCTTGACCATCAGTAGGAGCGGCTGAAGTAATATCTACATCAGATAAATCGCCAACACTTGAGAAACTTAACGTCGTTAGACCGGCAGTTGATAGCCAGGAAGTTCCAACATACGCATATAGTTGGCCGGTTGTAACATTATCAAACCATAGTGCACCTTCTGCCGGTGATGTAGGGGCTGTTGCTGATACGACAACACCGCCAGTAGAATCTTCGAATGTAAATCCACCGGCACCGTCTGTAGTAAGAATCTGTCCGATAGTACCGTCAGTAATTCCAAGATCCGTCAATGCAGATGGAACAGTTGGAGCTCCAGTTAAACTTGCATAAGTACCGTCAAACGCATCCGTGATACCATATCCAGCCAATGTTGTTGGGGTCGATGTGAGGTCGCCGAAAGCAACTGTTTGGAGTGCACTATCTGCTAATGCACCTTGTGCAGCTGTAGCGTAGTTACTAGATGCAGTTGTGATCGCAGAACCAACAAACGTTTCTGTCGCGTACGAGTTTGTTGTTAGATATGTACCAACTCTTGTATCAGTATAATAAAGATTAGTTCCTTCGGTTAGATCTGTAGTGGTATGATTAGATAAAGATGAAACTGTGCCAGTAACATCGCCAATAAAAGAACTTGCCTGAACTGATGCTAAATTGAATGAGGCATGTGATGTGTCAATGAAAACAGATGCATCTGGTTCTAGTGTGTATCCATCATAGAACTTCCATACTCCATCAGTAGCATCGCGGAAGACGCCTGCATGTGCGTATGTACCATCATTATAGTTACCAGCAATACCAAGATCAGGATTGGCAACGGCACTACCTGAGTTGAGATATATCATGTTATCTTCAACGGCAAGGTCGGTAGCATTGATAGTAACAGTTGTGCCAGAAACAGTTAAGTTGCCGTCAATAACAACGTTTCCGTTGGCAGAAATGTCGTTGAAGATAACGTCAGCAGTAGTTGCAACGTCTTGACCAATTGCGATTTCGCCAGATGTAACTGTAACACCAGTTCCACCAGTTACATATGCATCAATCTTTGTCTCGACGCGTGCATCTGTATAGTATAGGTTAGTCGTGCCTTCTGTAATCTCGTCTGTATTATCTTTTGCAGCTACTGCGTTATTCACGAATGTTTCAGTGGCATAACCAGTTAAATCAGCTGTCTGTAAAGCAGTATCTGCCAAAGCGCCTTGAGCAGCTGTAGCAAAGTATTCGACATTTTCAGCAGAAGCTGTTCCTAAAGTTGGAGTGCCAGTTAAACTTGAATACGCACCATCAAAGGCATCAGTGATACCATAACCAGCGATCGTGGTTGGAGTGCCAGTCAGACTTGAGTACGCACCATCAAAGGCATCAGTGATACCATAACCAGCGATCGTGGTTGGAGTTGTCGTGAGATCCGCAAATGCGACTGTCTGTAAAGCAGTATCTGCTAATACACCCTGCGCAGCGGTGGCATAATTACTAGATGCAAGAGTAATTCTAGCGTCTGCACGAGTATCCGTATAGTATAGGTTAGTCGTACCTTCATCCAAATCATCTGTGCTATTAGCTGCAAATGCGGTATTAAAATCAGATTGACTGAAAGACTCTCCTGGAATAAACTTAGAATTTACTGCATCCCAAACTAACGCTTGTCCTGCAGTTGGAGTAGATGTCGTAATATCTACATCAGATAGATCACCAACACTTGAGAAGCTTAACGTTGTCAATCCAGCTGTTGACAACCATGAAGTACCTACATATGCGTAGAGTTGACCAGTAGTGACATTATCAAACCACAATGCACCTTCTTCTGGTGATGCTGGTGCAGTACCTGAAACTACTAAAGGTTCTGCAGCATCTTCGAATGTAAATCCACCAGCTCCGTCAGTGGTGAGGATCTGACCAATAGTACCATCTGTGATTCCAAGATCAGTCAATGATGCTGGAGCATCAGTAATACCATATCCTGCAAGTGTCGTCGGAGTACCTGTTAGACTTGAATATGCACCATCAAATGCATCAGTGATACCATATCCTGCAAGTGTCGTTGGGGTTGAAGTAAGATCTGCAAATGCAACTGATTGCAATGCGCTATCCGCCAATGCACCTTGCGCTGCGCTGGCAAAGTATTCTACATTTTCAGCAGAAGCTGTTCCTAAAGTAGGAACGCCAGTTAAACTTGCATAAGCACCATCGAACGCATCAGTAATACCGTATCCAGAGATTGTCGTTGGAGTTGTTGTAAGATCAGTAAATGCAACTGATTGCAATGCACTATCAGCAAGAGTACCTTGAGCAGCAGTTGCAAAGTATTCAACATTTTGTGCTGCGGCAGTTCCTAAATCAGCAGTGTTAGCCTTCAATCCGATAGCATCACTGATACTAGTTGCAAAGTTAGGGTCATCGCCCAAAGCTGCCGCAAGTTCGTTTAGAGTATCTAGTGTAGTAGGAGCAGTGTCTACGATTGACGCTACAATATTTGCCGCAGTATCATATCCATTGTTGTCAAGGTAATCACCAACTCGTGTATCCGTATAGTATAAATTAGTAACGCCTTCATCGAGGACGTCAGAATTTTTAGTATTAATCCAAGTATCTGCTGTTGAAGTAAAATCAGCTGAGTTAATTTTGGCAGCAATGGCAGAATCGTATCCATTGGTGGCAAGGAAATCGTTAATACGCGCATCAGTATAATATAAGTTAGTGCCTTCTGCAAGATCACCAGTATCGAATGAAGTTAAATCACCAGTAGCATCGAAACTAGTTCCGGCTGAAGTTGTGATAGTATATGTGTTAGTTGAAGGTACATATGAGAACCCGCTAACTCCAGCAACATTGGTCGTAGATGCGGATGTAATGCGACCCTGAGCATCAACTGTAATAACAGGAACTGTACTTGCAGAACCATATTCCCCGGCAGTAACGCCAGATAGAGGCATAGAAACTACACCATCTGAATATGATAGTGTTGCATCTGTTGAGATAGCACCTTGCGCTCTAGCGTCGGTATAGTATAGGTTAGTGCCTTCTGCGAGATCATCGGTATCTTTTGCTGAAAATAATGTATCAAATCCACTAGAAAGAGTCAAGTTGATTAAATCTAACGTCTCTTCGCGAGTATACGACGATACTAAAGCAGCTTCTATTTCAGTGAAAACAACTACAGTATCACCGGCACTAACACCAGCGTTTAGTGTTAGAGTGGATGTTGTATTAGAATATTCATGCGGTTCAATCAATGATCCATTAACGTAAACCAATATTTGCGCTAATGATGGAGCTACGAAGGACTGAGAGAACGCATCAGTTCCGGAAAAAATTGTTTGACCAGCAGTAGCAATGTAAGTAAATGTCTGTCTCTTAGTTTGTAAGAGAATATTTGCTGGTGAATTACCGATATATTGTGCCATATTATGACTGCTCCATTACGCTTACGATTGTATCTATTGATGATGCTGTATCTGAATATACCAAGATGCCATCACCTTCTTCCAGTGTTATCTTGTTTCCCGACATGATTTCAATCGAACCGCCTTGAGGAACAGGCGCGCCCTTAACTAAAAATACTTGATCACCATCGACGTTATTTACTTTTACATCAATATACACTAAAGTTGCTTGTGTAATATTGCTTATCGTTAAGCCTATAACAACTGTAGTAGTTAATGCTGGTGCGGTATATACTGCCATCTGCGTATTTGCAAACGTAGAAGAACCGTCAAATGTATGAAGTTTAAATTTATTTGCCATGTTTATATTATCCTAAGGCTATACTGAGCGCAACGATATCATCTAGAGTTGCGCCGTCAATCTGTGTAACTGATATACCATCAACGGTAAATGTTCCTTCGACCGTTAAGTCATTAACCGTTAAATTTGATTGTGTGGTATTACCTGCAGACAGCACAGAGTCTAGTGTTACATAATACGGATCGATTGCAGTTCCACTTCCCAAGATACTATTAGGGTCTACTACGACTCCTCCACTAGTAACATTGGATATTGCTCCGTCTAGATCGTCTAGTACGTCTTTTAAAGTTGATGCTGTGGAGTTTGAGTATCCGGTGGTATCGATTGCGATTGTATTTTCCGTTGCGGAATAAATCGTGGTGATTTGTTCACCTGTACCTGGATCATTTTTGAGGCTAATCGTGCCGTCTGCCGTGTTTACGGCAAGTTCACCATACTCGAGCTGAGTAGTTGATGGAATCTTCCCAGGAACGGAAGACTTCTTATGTATAATACTGGTTGCCATTAGGTATTGACCTTATAAGAGGGGTTCTAAAGAGAACCCCTTTTGTTTCAACAAATTACTTACATATATTTATATCATATTTTAGAACGTTCCACCTTCAATTCTAGAAACAGTTACTACGCCTGAAGTGACGGTGAAATTATCAGCACTAAACGATGCAATACCTTTAACGGCTGTTGTGGCAGTATTGACTGATCCAGTGACAACTTTAGTTCCGGTATTGTATGAAAGTGCAATGTTGGTGTATGTTCCGCCATTAATACTTGCACCAAATGCATCTTTTGCACCATTGGTGAATGTAGAATTTGTGGTATCAAGTTCAATTGAAACTGCAGAAGATTCTGAACCAGAATCAGTAACTGTTAGACCACCGTTAGATGAGGCAAGTGTTGCAACATAGTTGCCTGTAGTATCTGTTCCTAGGGCTACTGAGTTTGGCTGGATTGTGACAGCCATATTTGCATCAGCACTACCGTCAAATTCTAATGAACCAACGACATCACCTGATAGTGAGATTGTACGTAAGTTTAGAAGTTTAGTGGCTGTTTCAGCGACACCAGTAAGTGTACCAACAACGTTAGCATTAAGTGATGCAATGTTAAACGATGCATCTGCAATATCTACAACGTTACCATTCTCGTCAACTTCTGGCGTGTATTGGTCAAATAGATACCAAATGCCGTCTGCCGTATGACGTACCAAACCTGTGTGAGCATAAACACCACCAGAGATATAGTTTCCAACAAAACCGATATCGGTTGTTGTATCAACGCCAGGAGTTTGAGCAGACGCTAAGTAAATGATCGGGTCTTCAACCACCAATTCTTGTACATTAATCTGAGTAGATGTACCAGTTACAGTCAAATCGCCGGTGATAGTAAGACCACCAGTAATATTGGTATCTGAAGTAATTTCAACAATACCATCACCGTTAGCGGTCAACTGAAGATTTTCATCAGTAGTGGTCGTTGAAATAACATTGCCGTTGATATTAATATCATCAACTTGCAATTCATTTAATGTTGCTTTATTAGAAGCAAAGTCACCAGAAGCATCTCGGGCAACAATTGTTGATACAGTATTTGCTGAAGTGGCATCAGTACCAATTGTTACGTTGCCGGTTGAGCTAGAAACGGTAATATGAGTACCAGCAACATTCGAAAGAACGCCGGTGTTATCAAACTTAACTGCATCATTGGTACCATCTACCCATAGGTTGATACCCTCACCAGAAACAAATCTAACTGTATCGGCATTACCGGAAGCAACAGTAGTACCAGAATCTGCCCAAGTGAATGTGCCGGCCTGATCGACCGAGAACGTTCCATATGAGTTAGCATTAATGCTTACCGTGGTTGCATTTGTAATACGACCTTGAGCATCAACAGTAAATTGAGGAATCGTCGTGGCCGCACCATATGTACCAGCAGTAACTGCGGTATCATCTAGTGTGACTGTCAACGTATCGTTATTTGTGTCCCAATCAGTAGTTAAACCAGTTCCACCGGCAAAAGTGATTGCACTTCCTGTTGCAACACTACCTGAACCAGTATCACCGGCAATAGAAGTAGTAGTTGAAACAAGCACAGTTCCAGCGGCAGTTAAACGACCTTGTGCATCAACTGTAAACGTTGGTATGGTTGTTGCATTACCGTAAGATCCAGCAGTTACAGCTGTATTATCTAGATCAACTGTTAATGTACCGGTATCGTATTCAGTTGTTAGACCAACTCCACCAGCAATTGTTAGTGCACTGCCAGTAGTAATATTACCTAAGCCACTATCGCCAGCGTATGATGTGGTTGTAGAAACTAATGCGCTTCCTGCAGCAGTTAAACGACCTTGCGCATCAACGGTAAATGTTGGTATGGTTGTCGCTGAACCATAAGCACCTGCAGTAACCGAAGTATTAACTAAGTTATATGTTACTACATTATCAGTAACACTACTGGTTAAAGCAACTCCGCCAGCAAAGTCTAACGTATCATTGGCAAGTGATACAGTATCAGTGCCTGTATCACCCTGGATACTCAATGATGTTGTAATGGATACACTACCAGCAGAAGTCAAACGACCCTGTTGATCAACCGTGAAAGTTGGGATAGCACTAGTAGAACCATATGCCCCAGCAATAACTGAAGTGTCATTTAACTTAACGGTAATTTTATCTGCGCTAGTGGTTGTACTAATACCAGTGCCACCACCGATAGAAAGTGTATCAGTTAAAAGATCTACTGTCGTGGTAGTTAAATCATCACCACGAACATTTAAACTTGTTGCAACATTAACAGAACCAGCGGCAGTCAATCGACCGTCAGCGGCAACAGTAAATGTTGGAATAGATGTGGCCGAACCAAAGGAACCAGTAGTAACGCCAGTTGCTGCAATATCTGCAACGCCACTTTCGTTGATAGTAACATCACCAGATAAACCACGGTTTACCCATTCGCTGTTAATGCTATCGTATAAAAGAATCTGAGCGCCGGTGGCATTAGTGATCGTAACGTCATTTAGTTCACCAAGATCAACTGCTGCTGCGGTAGTATCAACGTAGTTCTTAACGGCAAGAGCAGTAATTAGCTGACCGTTTGTGGAAGTCCCGTCGATTTCCGTACTGATTGAAGTAACCTTTTGAGTACCCGAACCACCAGAAGTTGTTAGTGTTAATCCTCCAGTGATGATCTCATCGACCCACTTATTGGAGTCTACCAGGATTGCTGCACTAGCGGTTAGTGTGCCTTTGGCATGGTCTAAATAATTTACGTATTTTTGACCGCCAATCTTAATGGCAGTAGTTCCACCAGCGCCGTCATCTGCGCCAATGAATAACGTATTGGATCCTGATATATAGGAATACGCTAATTCTGCAATTTCTAATGTATCGTCTGCCGGTTGGGCTGTTACGGTACTATACTTAATCTTGATTACTGTTCCGGTCATTTAGAATGCCCCTCCGGTTAATTTTAATGCTGGTGCGTTTATTTCGGTCAGTACTTTAAATCCCCCAGTACTTGCATCGTATGTCATTAATGCTCCCGTTTTTTTATCTTTATCGTCAATAACAACATCCGACAATTCTGACAATCTTACCCCTCCGATTGCAATGCCTGCGACATCTACCGTCGAACCTGGGCTAGCTAGCCCAGATAATGCATTACCCTGTGTTACCGTAGCTGTAATATTCTGTGTAGCCATTTTTATCTCGTTACGTTAGGTATGATTTCCACAATACCCTCAACAACACGGTATACCGTCCCTTGAGGTGAAACTGCTTCCACGTCGTATACATAACGTCCAGGTCTTAGACCGTCGGTATCAGTAGGTGACAATCTTATTTCGCAAACACCGTTAAAGGCATCGCTAATAATAGTCGTAAATTCAATATACGTGGTTGAAGTATAATTTTTGCGCATTTGAGCGCGCAAAGAATAATTAGAGAGGTCAAATGCCCCTCCCGAAATATTTTGCAGGTTCACGATTGCCGTAAAATCAGTTCCCTGATCTACATAAAGGTTGGATGATACAGCCATTTATACTCCGATATTCTTTCTAATATTTATATGATTTAAACAATCACTCTATTTGTGCTTGTTGTAATTTATAGTATTCAGCTTCTTCTCTAGCTTTTTCAGTAGTAAAAACTCTATCTTGCAATATTGGAGGAGGTTCTGGCAATACCATTTCGGATAAGTGTAATTCTTTACCCAACGCCCTTTCTTCTTTCATTGCGGCTCTGAGAGCTTTTCTATATTCAACAATCTGAGTAAATTCTTCTGCAGTAATCGTAGTATCGCTGCCAGCCAATGATTCCTCAGCATGACGAGTCACTAGATAATCTGTTTCATCTAATGTCGCTATAACTCTCTTTTCTACTCCATATTGAATATCCTGTATTTGGAATAAAACCTCCTCATAACAAACGCGCTTCAATGCATCTTTATTTTCTTGGATCCAATCCCACTCAATGCATATTCTAGAAGTATCTTGGTCTATTATTGGATTATCAGGATATTTTCTATGAACTACAAATTCATCTCTAATTTCATAGTACTGAATGTAGACCACATTCTTCGCATATTTAAAATCAGGAAATTTTTGATAAAACACTTCCGCATTGCAATTAAATCTGTGGCCTACAATTGACATCATAAATTGCAAGGTATCAGCATCAAATGTAAATGATAGACTTCTTTCTTCTATTGGAGGAAGACCCTCAATAATATCGTTTTCGGATTCCATTGCTATTCCTTTATAGTGGATACTTAAATTGTATATATTTGAATTGGTATTTTTTTGTCGTTAATGGATCAGTTACCGAGATATTTGCGGTGGTGCTGGACCTGGTATGCTGGTGGTCATAATTTATGGAATTATGAAACGTGCGTTGGCTCGTGTACTGTAGCTGCACATTGCCTGCATAAAATGAATAATAAGATCCAGTATGAGCATGGCTAGTTTTAATTGGGGTAGGATCGTCAAGCTGTGCGTACGAGTAACCAGAAGCACTGCGTTTAGTATCATTTGCATATCTATTTTCAGAATTCCAACACATTATGCCACCTCTTAAATCTGGAGTACCATTTAATCCGTTACAAACTTTCCAGTTTCTCGGCAAGTCAGTAATGTCTCCATCAAATAATACAATCATGTCTGGAGAAGGTCTAAAATATTCGTCCTGTACAAATGCCTTCCATATTCTAGTGGCATTTACATGTTTTACTTGATAAGATCCAGTGGCTTGATGTTCGTGGGCGCCAGCGTAGCTCTCGTTGCTACCTGACTTGTAATAGGCATACGAGTACGTTTGACGGAACCCATAGTAATTACCAGATGCATAGGTATGAATATGCGATATTGCTGTGGTATTGCTATCAGCTGAATTAATCAGAGTGGTATATTGTATTGAATTTGCGTCATCTGATGACACATAATGATTAGAATCGCCTTTATTCCATATCGTGTCATCTCCTGGGGTAAATGCTACATAAAAATCTCCGATCATATCCGGATATAACTCTCTCAATTGTTTGCCTCTAGAATTTGAATTAGCGCTCATTATCACTGCCCCCGGAGGACCATATTTTGTCGGGGCTCTAAGCCTTTTAGGTTTAGTATACAATGTTTGATATGTTATACTAGGAAATTTCCAGGATGAATGAGAATGACTGTGATAGCTCGACGCGTAATTTGTAGTATACACATAGCTGTTGATGGAATACCTGGTCGCTGGTGTTTGATAGCTGCTCAAATTGCCCCCAGAATGACCCCCGCTATTATTCGTAGTAGCGTTTACATAGGCATTTCCAACTTGCGCGCCGTAGCCCCTATTATTATCGACATTTATAGTAAAAGTATTATTTTGAGAATCACCCCCAATATAATAATGGGACGGCAAACTATACGTAGTCACATAATTATATCTAACTCCTACTGAGTAGTTATAAGAAAAATATTCGTTGGGTATATCTGACTCAGGCGGGGTGCTAGTAGGAGTAATATTTTTAAACACGCTTAAAAACACCGTACCTTCAGGGAAAACCAATAATTCATCAGGTATATCCTCTGCGGTACCTGGTGCCCACCATGAAGAAGTGCTACTGATAGAATCTAAAAATGGCATAATATATTCCTATTAAACTGTCGTATGCGCTAATCCCTGTCCAAATACTAGCCATACCGGGCTAGTATCTGTTCCAGTATTTAGTAATGTAAAAGATACCGTTAAATATCCTCCTGGATTTTCATCCGGTAATCTACCGTTTAACCAATAAACAGTTCTAGTAGTTCCGTTAATTTGAACCGCAACAGGTCTTGCTTTTACCGGACCAGTGTGATCTAATATTAAAACAAATACCGTACTTGTATTAGCGGTGTTTGGTACATTAGTAAATGAAGCAGTGAAGTTAGAAGATAACAAAGTGTGATACCAAATAGTACCACTAGTATAGTTATGTTGCACCGTTCCAGTTGCATTTGTTTTATAGTTAATTTTTTCCTGTACACTATTTGTGTACAAGCTTTTTACTATTACATCTTCTTCAACTAAAGATGGAATGTTGGCAACAATTACGCCATTTTCATCAATAAACGTAGTGTTTCCTACCACGTCGGCCTTAACTCCGCCAATAGTTACATTACTGGCTTTTGTAGGAGGAAATTCAGTAGGTTTATCCGTAATACCGGTCCAAGATATAACATTGTCCGTCCACTCTGGAGCAGTACCACTTTGATTCATTACTAGATACTGTCCGCCACTTCCCTTGCTGAGAGTCGTCAACTCACCATCACTACCCGCGTATAGTAAATCCGCTACATCATAGCCGTTATTTTCCAACTTAAGTTGGTTAATAGTATTAAAGTTATTATCAATATCGGCATTGCCGAGACCGTTATCCTTAACTACATCTTGTGTATTAATTAAGTGCGGTGCAGCGGTTCTAAAATTTAAGTAAGCCATCTAATATTCCTGAATTCGGTTATTACTATTTATACAGCTTATTGAACGATTCGTGATGCAGCTGCGGCACGCTCTTGTTCTAACGACAAGTATTCTTCTTCGCTCAATGATGTATCTAGTCCAAGTGCTAGTTCACGAATATGGCGCATCACTTTCCAATCAGTAGAATTTAATATTTCTCTATTCTGGGCATTAGATTTATCTAATGCCTCCTGCGCAGAATTATCAACTGGAACCACGCTAAGAGTAGCTATGTCAAACTTCTTGGTTGGATACTGCTGATGCATTTCATCATAATCTTCATCACTAATTTGTACGGCCGTTATCGTGTCCGGGACATTTGCTTCGTAATTTAATATCGAAGTAATTTGCGAATCTTCTAAGTATACGTAATACATTTTTACCTCAATTGTTTAATTAGGACCAAGCAGCAAACCAGTTTGCTGCAGGATTTGATCTTTGTTCTGTGCCTTGCACCCATACCCGGATTCTATTTGAGTAATATTGATATACGCATCGTATTGAATCGTTACCATCAACACCACCGGCATAATGAATAACGTGAATTGATGCAATAAAACCACGCAAATTTGACATGGAATACCCAGATGGTGGATACACATCAAAATAGTTATAGGAATTATGCCAGTTTCCTACTATATTCGTATAACTAGCAGTATAATTATAACCAGATGTGATTTTTATAGATGGACCGGCCGGACCCGTTGGTCCTCGTGCTCCCTGAGGGCCTGTTGGTCCAGTAAGACCTCTAGGACCTGGCAACAACGAGACATTGTCAATAGAAGTATCAACATAGCTTTTTGTTGCTGCGTGCAATAATGATGTTGGATTTGAATGAAGCGTCAAAAATCCAGTCATAGAACCACCGGCTTTATCTAGCTTGTTATTTACATCTCCAATAACAGCAGCAGCTAAAATTTGATCCGCGTCATCCACCTCGCCGAAAACCTTAATACACGCTTTCATTGCAACGTTGCGAGGGCGTGTTTCAACTCCACCTGTTGGTCTAATTGTATTTGGTTCTCCAATTTGCGAAGCGTTTCCTGTAAATCCTTCGGCATCGTCTTTGTACAAACCAGGTGCGTATTTTTGATTACTAGCTGTACCGCGATCATTTCCCCATAAAGTATGAGTGTGTGACTTAAATTCATCAAGTTGATTTGATCCGAATATACGACTAGGGTCAACGCCTCTTCCGTTGTCATGACCTCGAATAAACTCGCCCCTTAAATCTGGGAGTCTAAACTTAGTCGTAGTTCGTCCATATGTTCCACCAATAACTTCATATAATCTAGGATATGTTAATTGTGAAAGCCATGCACCATTAGCCTCTAACCAACCATATGGTACTGAATTAGCGGCAAAGTATACTATACTACCGACAGGAATTCCAACATTAGCTAAAGCATCTTGTACATCATTGTCGATTTGTTCAAGGGTTCTGGTTGATCCGCCCTTTAGATTTGAGAATGTTGTATCAATCTGTGCCTTAGTATAATAAAAATTATTATTAGTGACGATTGAACCATCAACGTAAGTCTTTGTGGCAATCTGAGATGTTGAAGTTTTTCCAATATCCGGAGCCTTTGGAACACCAGTCAAAGTTGGAGACGCGATAGGTGCTTTAGTGTTTATTTGTGTCTGTAATCCAGACTCTACCATATCTAAATTGTTTTTAACAAAATGTGTAGTGGCTACGGCTTTACTATCGCTACTAGAAGCTGGATTATCCAATAGTGTTGGAGTTACGATTACTGGCGACTCTAAGAATGCAACAGTCTTAGTTTGGAGAGCTGCATTAGTATATTTGAGCTGATTATTTTCAGCATACATGTCACCATGCACTTTTAGTGTTGGAGCAGTGCCGCTAGTCATATTAATAGAGGCTCTATCAGCAGTCGCCGCGGCAAGAGTTAACTTGCCAGTCATCGCCTCAGTACCCTGGGTACCTAATACTAATAAGTTTGTACGCGCAGTTGCTGCATTGGTTGCTGCAGTTCCACCATGTTCAATTGCCAATTGGCCGGATGTAATATTATTAACGTTAGTGTAGAATATCTTGTCTTCGCCTTCTAACAAGGCAGCACTTCCATCCAAATCGCCAATGAATGTATTTGCAAAGATCTCGCTGTTTGCAGTTCTTAAAGCAACTGTAGTTTGCTCTGGATAGTTGATGTCTAAAGCAGCTTCTGACGGGTAATAACCATGCACGCGGTTGGCATCAATATTCGCTTGAGCATAAGTTAACTCTGCGATTTTACCAACGATAACTTCGGGAGTATAGTTTTCAATATCTACTTTTTCTGATAAGGATAATCCTAAATATTTAAAGTTATTATCTAATTCATCGTTGGTTAGTGGATAACCTTTGTCTCTACGTAATACTAAAGTAGATAATACGGCATCGCCAAGAGCTACGTTTGGATTAATAGTAAATCTTACAAACGTTAATGTATTTGTTCCAACCGTAAGTGGCGTATCACCGGCAGCAGGAGCCGAAGTAATAACCCAACCAGTATCTGCAAATAGAGTGCCTTCTTGAACAAACACAATAGTGGATGCAAAAACATCTGCATCTGCCAACATATCATCCGCTCGAACTAATACATTACGAAGTTGAGTTGCACCACCAACTATTTCAGTTAAACTAACGGATGCTACAACATATACTCCGTTTTCTACCGCACTGGTCTGAGATTTAAATAAAACTCTATCATCAAGGTAGATATTGACGTCATCAATTCTTAATGGCGAATCAATATAGTTGCCTTCCACATAAGCTGTTGCAGAAAGTGGCGCATTGGTAGCAACTTTAACTGGGTTTAAGATAGCTGTCATTTATCGGCCTTTAATAGTAGTGCACTTAACATTTGTTTTATTTCTGTCATATCACGTCTAAGAGAATCGATCTCTTTCACTTGATTCTGGATCTGTGTGTTCTGACGTACCAATACATCTTTTCTACGTCGGTATTGCTCATACTCAACGTCATTATTATTTATAACAGCATTGGAAGATACGTCCCGTATCAGAGACGTATTATCTTCTACCTGTAAATATTGAATATTTACGCTGCGCATGCTATTGTCCTAAAGTCTTTAATGCGTGGAACCTTGGCAATATTACTCGAGCGCATCACTATCTTAACAATCAAGCTGGTGAATGGTTCTAGGTTTTCAACATCAAATGATAGGTCTGTCCACTGTGAATCTGACTTAACATATCCACTAGTTGGAGCCGCACGGTAATATCTAGATGCAATAAAATCGCTATCGATCGATTGACCGGTTTTGTAGTAAATTTCGATGTCTGCATCATTAGGAATAGATGCTGCCATCATAATTCTCAACATTTCTGAAGGACGTGCCAAGTTAATTTTCTTGGTAACATACTTAGAAGTGACTGACCCGTTATTGACGCCAATTTCAGAATTGTAATGTGATAACCAATGGATATCTACAGTTCTACCAGATGGGGTTTCCATTAAACCTGGATCAGTAAAGTCTTCGGTATCAAATTCAATAACCAAATTGCCATCCGGATCAACGAAGTGTTGAGCCACGAATACAATCTTAGTTGCCAAGGAATTATCTAGATTGGTGTATCTAAAACGAATTGTATTGCCAACTTGCAATTCACTGAATGTGTTAAACAATTCTGTTTCCGAAGCAGCAATAGTGATCGTATTAGTACCAGTCAAACTCATTGGCGCAGTAGTATCATTGATCGTGGTAGTATTGGCCAAGATGTACTCGTCCAAATCTGGATCATTTACTGTCAATGCACGCGGACTATCAACCTTGTTATTAACCATCGTTAGCGCAATTCTACCTACGTCTAAGACTGGAGATACGTTAGGATTTGTGCTACTTAGTTTTGCAGTTACAACAACATCAGTAGTATTTTCTAGAGAGTGTGTTAATACACGTGGTGTATTAAAGCTAGTGTTTTCTCCATTAACTAATGTATTGAAGTAAGACTGACCGGCATGATCTACAGTTTTAAGAACATAACTAATTGATGTACCTGAAACTGCTGTAACTGCCGCATTCAACATTGCCGTAGAGAATTCATAATTCTCTGTTGCGTATATGTATGCTCCACCTTCGCGACCAGTTGCATCAGCAGCAGTTGCAGAAGATGTCAATTCAATCACATATGAATCTTCTTCTGCGGAAATGATTGTATGGGTCTTGAATATATCAGCAGCTAAGAAACCATTAATATCAGTGATAGTCTGGCGAGTTGAGATCTCGACAGTTTCTCCAACTACAAAACCATGGTTTCTATGGGCAACGCGAACTTTCTTAGAACCCTGTACAAACGCAAATGGATGGTAATCCAAGTTTCTCAAGTTTGTCTTAGGCGGAACCAATTCAACTTCGTATGTTCCTGAAGTAAACTGTGATTTTTTCATCACAAATTTCAAATCTTCCATCTGAGATGCGGTCCAAGTGGAAGCATTCTGTGATTTGAAGAAAACGCCATTATATGGCTGAGACGAAATCTTATTGCCGTTGTAATCTTCTGCACCAGTTTCTGCAATGTGCACACGGAATGCAGCAGAGTCTGACAAGACAACCAAAGCATATTCAGTACCTTCTTGCACGTACACCGGTGATTCAAATCTGAACGTTGTTGCCACTGTACCAGTTGCGGATGTATACACATCAGCAGGTTTCTTAAACACTCTAGAGAATGGTAAAACAATCTGACCTGGATAACCGTTAACAACTTCACGAATCTCGATACGAACTGGAATGTTAGTATCAACGGCAGAGAAGAACAAATCGACTGAGGAGATAAACGCTCCTCCTTCTTCTTGAACCATAAATGTCTGAGCCAATGGGTCAAACCATCCGGTGTCACGCGTTAATCTATCAGTTGTTGTGATGATTGCATTGCTTTCTGGATCTAAGTCTTCAACCTTCAGTGAACCAGTTCTAGTAGAAATCACGGTACGCTGTTTAACTGTAACCACGCCGTTTGCTTCGTATACTGCGGTAGTGCTAGTATTTCCGCTTTCTTTAGGATTTCCAGAATCGGTGAATACTAACTCACGCACGCCAGTTCTAAAACGATCTTTAGGGTTATTTGGAATTCTAAAGATACCATGCAACTGACCTGTCAATGAAGTTTTAATTTTTCTAGCTGGATTTTCTGCGCTCGGTGTATTAACATACTTAACACGTGGCTTTCTTCCACCGTTGCCATCAGTATTTGTATACTGTCCTTCTAAGAATGCAGCTGATGCTGTACTAAAGGCGCTACTGCTATTTCCCTTTTTAATGTTTAAAATATGTAGGTAATAATGTGTAGTTGTTGCATTGATCTTATGCGCTTCTTGTCCAACGACGATGGCTGTTGCACCAGTTACACTATCGCGAATGACTTCGCCGTGGTTAAACGCAACTTCAACTTCAGAGTTTGCAACGCCTGGAATTCGACGTTTATATGCAATCTCGTCTGCAGTTTGTCCAGTATACGGAGTTTCCAATACTAAGTTTGTATTATCGGTAACTTCAGCAATACGATATTCAGTACCATCGATGATGATAAAGTCTGTCGCGATGAATTCACTCAAAAATCCTGTAGTATAACCAACAACAGCGGTTGAGTTATTAACAACATTAATTGTGCCTTGACCATAGGCTGGTTGTTCGATCAAACGTTCTATTTTAGAAACGTCTGAACCACAGTTTCTTGCAGTATCGAATGTGCTTCCGTAACCAGTGATTAACTGAACACGAATAGTTTGTGCACGTGTAATATACTGATCAACTTTAATACCATCAAAGAAACCATTAACTTCTGTGGATGGCTTCAAGCCGCTAGCGGTAAATAGAACCGCTCTTGGACGGATATATGGAACAACGCGTGTTTCCACAACCTTGTCATCAACAACTCTTGAGTCGATCTTATCCTCAATAAATGTTCTCTTACCTGAACGTGAGCTGATTGTTTCCACTGCATCAGTTTCAATTGTCAACACGCGTGAACCTGCAACTGAAGAAGCAGTTGATGATCTTAAGTATCCCCAATTTCCTGCTTGAGCTGGATTTAATCCAATCGCACCTAATTCTTCAGATGTAAATGACGCACGTGATCTCCAATATGGACCATTACCAACGCCACTACCACCGGAGTTAATCAAATCAGTATCAATTTTTGCAAATCTATTACTTTGAGCATTGCTAGAAATAACATCTAGTTTACTGCCAATTGTAACTGGTTCGCCCTGAGATACTAGTTGCCATGCATTCCAAACACTACCCAATACTCCATCGGATTCAGCTTTAGCAACCAACGCGTTATATTGACCATCGTCGTTGATAATAATATCTGGACGACGATCTGTAGAGAACCATGTGTCTGACCATGGGTTCAAGTACATGATACCTTTAAAGGTAAACAAATCATATGGGTTAACTGAGATGTCTTTACTTGCACGTAATTGACTAATCATGTCAATTTCAGAAGAAATTGGCATCGTGATGATGTCACCTAAGATGGAGTAATCACGTGTTGCTTTATCTACGTTTTCTAACAAATCAACTTGTCTTTGAGCAAAGAATGGGCGCAATTCTTTCTTCTTAGAATCGATTGATGCATTCCATTCATTAGAAGCAGTGTTACCAATACCTTGTCCATCAAATGTATCTACCAAGAAACCGTTCTGGAATCTATCAAGTCCATTTGAATCGACAATACGCATGTTGCTGGTATCAGCTTCTAGCATAGACAACGATGTGTAATATTCTAGATCTTTAATTCGACGCTCTAGCTTACCGATATCGCGCATGGTGTAACGTTTGTTTTCAACACGACTTACTTCTAGGCCGTCGCTAGAGAATGTGTATGGTTCAACGTTCACTACCGCTAGCTTCATTGCTTCGGTTGGAATTGTTGGCTCTTGAGGATTAATATCATCAGGAATGCCGTATGAAACTACATATTGACCCTTCGTGTTCAAAGACAAACAGTCGACACGAGCTAAGTATGCATGATACTTGAATACTGCATTTCTGCCAAATTTAGGCATGAAACGTGTATAGAATGTATTAGCAGAATCTAATGCATATGGTCTAAAGTCTAAGCAGTCTCTTAATTGATTTAAGCTAAAGCTAGGAATGCTGGCATATGAGATATTAGAATTTTCTGCTATATATGAATCAACAGTGAATAGCTTGCCGCCTGAATCACCAGATGGCATAATATATTCATATGTTACCTTAAGCGGTGCAGTCGGGGCTGGAGCATTTGGTGCCAATGATAGTTTACCAACGGAAATATGTGTATCACGTTGGCCGCTATCTAGCGTGTAGCGGTTAGTGATGTCTACTCCGTAAGTTCCGGTTGGATTATCAAAGTCGCCTGTATCTTGCATAACAGAAATCAATCGGGCAACATACGATTTCTGTAAAGTTAGAACCCTAGAAACTGGAGCAGCCAATTCTTCAGTCATGAAATAATCTACCCTATCCTCAGGGATAGATAATGCAGTGCTAAATCCACTATTTCCATTAGAAATAAGCGTTGCAAATAGAGTGTAAACCACGCTTGATTCTAGAGCGGTAACTTCCAATTGTCCTGAACCATTAATAGCAATTTGCGGTTGGCCAGAAGTATTATATTCAATGTAAGAACCGTTTTCTGAACCGCCTGACTTCATGATAAGTACATAGTTACCAATGCCACTCACTGAGTCAAAAGAGAATCCTGCTGGAGGACTGACGATTTGTTCTGTACCAGTAATTGTTAATGGGTAAACAACGTCGTAATTAGCTTCAATAACTTCTTTGATTGCATAATCAGGTAATTGGTGAATCAAAGAGAAATTATTTGGATCATTTAGCACCGTAAAGTTATCAACTCCGGCAACCATGTCACACTTGAATTTAGTAGAGCTATCATAGATGGCAGCAACCTGATCAAATGTGTTTAATCCATTCATTTGGATGTCAAACAAGAATACTTTGTATTGGTCTTCAGCAACAGTTGCGCCTTTATCATGTAACTCTAGACCGCGGACACGAGCCGTACCGATGACAGAGCTAGTGCTACCAATTGTACCACTAGAAAGTGCAACATTGCGCAATGTAACTTTCTCAAAGGTGGATAGATCTGGTGCAAATAAAAGATTTTCAGCAATAACATATGAACCCATAGATAGGTCCAATGTTGCGGTCTTTTCGGCAGAGACTGATTGATCAATTTCAACTAATGAGCCGTGTTCAACGCCAAAGTAATCACATAAGTTATTACTTCCTGCTGGAATGTATCGTGACTTAAACGCCGGTACATATTCAGTTGTAATCTTGCTAATCTCGTAACCTTTAACATAGGCTTTACTTGGCTCAATTGCGTATGCAACCATAGCCGCTAGACGATTGTGGTCATCCAATGTGAAGTCGTATTGACCAGACTCGAATTTATATACGCCATCATTAAAGATTGGGTAAGGCATATACTCCCATGTCGTGGTACCGTCGCTAATGGATGCTGCAGTCGTGCTCCATGTAGGCTCAGTGGCAGCATCTGATGTGCCATCATCTGTACACATGAAGTAATTTAGGTTAATACCATTCGTGATGATACTAATCATGTCGCCAAAAATATATTTTTCTGCGGCAGACCATCCACCACGATCGTTACTGCGGTAGTCACGTGGTTTAATTGGGAATGGAGATAATGTATAATCGCCAGACTCGTCAAACGTTCTACGAGCTAGTGTCTTTTCAATTTCTGCGTATTCGGTTCTTTCTACCTTGAAAATAACACGGCCATTTGACAATCTCAATAGATCGATGAAATCAGTATCCGCGGTAGTGGTCAATGACAATTTTGTCAATTGTAAGTCGATAAAGTATCGAGCGGCACCTGGCGCAGAATAGTTAGGAGAGCCTAAAGCATTATCCAATAATGATTCATCTGATTCTGGGTAAATAACTTCTTCAACTAGCTGAAGACCAATGCGATAGCTTGGAGTATTACTGTATTTGTCTAATATGATTGACTGTTCAGGAACTAATACAAAGTGACCACGAATGTAATATACACCACGCTGAACAGAAGCGATACCTGCTTTTCCAACAATGGCCGCCTGGATTTCATCCGGATCATCTACAAAGATATTATACGGAGTTGAACCATCAATCAAAGTTAATTGTTCATTAGGAGAGAATTCAGATAGTGGATTGCCTAGTTCATCTGAACCTGAAGCAACGAACTTAACAAACAATGTATTAGGTTCAATCGTGCCTTCTGAGTTTGCTTCGGACAGAGTATAGTCGATGACCTTGGCTAATGTACCATTACTATCCTGAATGATCTGGTCTTTCATTGCGGCAAACGTAGCAGCAAAGTCAACCGTAGGGTCATCTTTCAACTTAACATAGCTAACATCTAAATCATAGGCAACCTGACCAGGAATGATCATCGAACCTTCTTTAAAGATATGATCTCCATGGCGCTTAATTTGCTCTTGGAGAATAGTCTGCAACTGAGTTAATTCACGAGCCTGTACAGCAGTACCTGGTCTAAACAGAATTCTATAGAATTTCTTGTCTTCGTTATAATCATCAAAAAACGGTTCAGTGTTGAAGTCGATTGCCATATTACTCTCTTATTAGAATTTAATAGATGTTGAAATTGCTACTGCTTGGTCTTCAGAAGCTGAGAATGAAGTTCTATTTTCAAGATAGATCATCTCTCCAGAGTATTTATTGATATTTGGGGATATAACACCGGTGATACTCATGTTATATCTATTGCTTATCGTCGATGACGAATCAATTTTATACGCACCTTCTGAAGTTTTAAATAGCGATAGAGAACTACCGGCAATTGGAACATAAGAAGTGTTTGTTGGTAATACTAACAAATGATAACTATCATCCGTCTCGTACTTTTCAACAATTAAAAATTCATTAGCATAATCACCAAAATACAAATATTGATCTAGTGATATATTTATATTAGATACTGAAGCTATGTTTACATCATTTTTAGAAATGATACATGTAATTAGAGAAGTACCCGTCGCATTTTGGTAGATTGAATCTGAAGAATATTCACGAATATTTTTCAACATAGCAACACGGCGATAGCCTGATGTCAGTGGAACTAGATTATTAATCTTCTCATTGTAAATTTTGCTTGAGAATAATAACGTACTAGCATACAATTCATCGATGGCATCTTTACCATGCCCTCCCTTAGGAGCAATAATTGGTACAATCTGAGCACCACTACCGTTTCCAGTAATCACGACAGATGCACTCTTATAATTTTTACCTGGATTGGTTACCGCAACATCAATAATTGAACCACCAGGACCAATAGTTGGAACTAGCTCACAACCAGATCCGTCGCCATCAACGGTTAATACTGTATTTGAACTAAATCCATTTCCTCCTGATACAATTCTACACGCATAGATTGCGCCATCGATTGCACCAAGTTCTACATCAGATTGCTTACTGTCAATACTACCCACATTAAAGTCAGTTTGAATTGTAGCTTGACTGAAATTAGGATGCGATGCAACAATATCAGATCCAAGTGTTTTGACGCCAGTCTCTGTTGTAATTTTAGACACCACGTTTAATGTAGCATATGTGTATGCTGCACCAGGTTCATTTACTAGAATAGCTTCGATTTCACCTGAGTTATTAATCAGAGGAGCAAATTGAGCATTATTGCGCTGTGCTTCAACGTTAAGGTTTAGTATTAATGGAGCTTCAACGTTAGGAGCTGTAGTTAATGCATCTGATGTGACATTATTCCTAGCGGTACTTGATCTCCAATAAAATGGAGAAGTATAACCTTGTCCTGGATCTATAATATGTACATCAGTTACTGTGTACTTCGTAACGCCTTCATCCAATATCGTACCAAATTCAACCTTAACAACAGGTCTTGTTCCAGCAATGTTTGGATTAGGGAAAGTAATTAACGTTTCACCGGCAGGTTTTGTAGTGAATATACCACCATCTTCAATAGTGATACTATTGATACTGTACGGATTATCGGGGATATATCCATCTCCATCAACCACGATATCAGTGAATGTGTCTTTTATATAATACGGCTTGACTTCAAAATCAGAACCGTTTTCGCCAGTGATAATTGGGACCGGTGGAGTAGTATAACCTGCTCCAGAATTCTGCATGATGATTCGCTCAACCGTACCATTAATGATAACGATTGCATCAACCACGGCTCTAACTTTAATACCTTCTGAAACTCCACCAGGTGGGACTTCAATTGTAATTAACGGGTTTTGTGTATAGCCGCTACCAACTTCAGATAATGTGATTGCGGTAACATCGCCATCAACAACAGTTGCGTATGCTAATGCCTGAGTACCACCAACTTCATCTGGAGCACTAATTGTAACTAATGGAGCAGATAGGTCATTATAACGGTGTCCACTGTTTCCAATAACAATTGATGCCTGGTCTAGTGTTCCGTCAACGTTTGCTGAAATAGTTGCCACTGCCTGTTCAGGTGGAAATGGGAACGTAATATCCAAGTCGCCATCAGAGTATCCAGATCCACCACGGACCGGAACTAATTTCTCAACCGAGTATGAATCTCTGCGTACATAATCACTACCACGGTTTTGGATCGTGTATCTAGTAATACTACCGTTAGAGTAGAATTGCGTGGTCAATGACGTGGCAACAGGAATAACTGAAGACGTCATGAACTTGTTACGTAGATAAATTGGGATGGTATACATGTATTTCCAAATATATCCATCAGATAACTCTTGAGGTTCTCTAGCAGTGCCTGTAGGCTTAACTGTAGAGTTTGCGCCACGATTATTATCGAGACATTTATATACGTTATATTCGTCAGTAACTACATAGAAAATTGCAGTTGCTAATGATGTGGCACCTGAAGCTGCAACATTATCTGCACTATATTCGTCATACATGTCATAAACAATGTTTGAAGACCAATCATAGCGTTCGATAACTGCTGCCACATCGTTAGCATCTAAAGCTTTAGAAAAGATAATATCATTTCTCGCCTCTAGCTCATATGGAAATGAGTCGCTAACAGACGGGGGATTAAATTCACTAGAAATTGATTCCCCCGTATCTGGATCTGCGATTGCTGGCCACCGCTGCTTGCGTCCGAACACATAGTGGTAACGCGAAGTCTTCGAAATGATTTCGAATAGCAACGATTTAACAAGATTTGTTCTAAAAGTGGATTTTAGGATAGAAGTGGCCATTATTCAGCGCTCGATCAATTAGTTGATTGTGATAGTCCAAGTGATGGTGATTGTATCACCAGCTTGCTTAGTAACGATTGGGAAAGTCGTACGGCAAAGCATGTTACCTGAAGTTGTGGCATCAAAAATACCAGCTTCAACCAACGCAGCATCAGAACCTGGATTACCTGGCGCGAATGTAGCAACATACTCAACTTGGTTGCTATCTGTACCAACTTGGTTTACGCTAGCCTGAACGCGTGAGTATCCAGATAGTGCAACTTCGGCTTGCAATGCTGTAACGGTATCATCAGAAGACAATGAATCGTCTGTACCCAATGCCATAAATTCCATAACCGCAGCACTGTTGTCAATCATACGGCTGGCAATATATTGCTTACCGACCACAACAACTAGGTTAGGGACGTAGATTTCGTTAGTCACTTTGCCTGAGGCATCGCGCGTAACGACTGAAAGAGAGCCGTCTAATTCGACTCCGGATTTTTTGAAAATCATTTGATTTCTCCTATTTTACGTGAAAGTCGTTCCCGACTGGATTGATCCCGTCTCAGCAAAATAACCTTCTATACTGTACGGGTTAAAAGTAATTTGTCCATAATCATTATTATTTATTGTTTCAGTTATATCCTTATCAAATGGTATTGGAGATACTAGATCTAGAATTCCGATGGATTCTTGTTTACCGAACTCAAACTCGCTTCCATACTGATCCAGGATATTGACAAAATCAGGATCCATAATAATACCACGAGCAAAGATAAATGCTTCGTCTGTGGTAATAGTATCATTGAATCCCTTAACAAAGAATAATGCGCCTATATATTCTAATAATGTAATTGAGTCAACTTTATTAATCGGGAATGATTTGCCGATTAGATCTGCCAAATTGACATCTTCAACAAAATTGTAATCTCTTTCCCATCTTAGATATTCAGAAGATACAATAGAATCATCAATATTTTTATATGGTCGTCGACCAAATGCCGTCTCAATTGCACCCACAATATCTAGCGGGTTTAATCCATAATTTAAACTGCTGACATCCGCAGTTGTATTAGAATCGGTAAAGAAGAATGGTTTAAACAATGCATATACTGAATCCGCAGTGGCCGAATCATCAAATGCACGTTCGATGTCAAATTCCTTACCATTATCTAACATGTTTATAACGCTAGCTAAATACCGTTTTGCATCAACAACCCTAGCAAATTCATCAGAAACTACTGATTCTGATGACAAAGCTTTATTCATTGAATACAGATCAGTATCAGATGTAGTCGAGTATGAATAATATTTAGGAGCAAATAACAAAGACGACGCATCTGCAGCAGATGCGTAAGAATCTATATTGGCTCTATTAAAATATTTACCAACCACGTTACTTGTGGTTGCGGTATCGTAGTTATATCTAACGAGTACTTTGCTATTAATAATCTCTGAAGATGCTACTGATGAATCTGCAGATTTAGTGAAGCTATTTGAAGATAGATCACTAGAATACATATCATCTTGTACCGGCGGAGATGAGAACCCTTTACCCACAGTCTCCGTAATTGGCGCAGTATCTAAGAATATACGATCAATAGAGAATGCAGCATTACTCTGAACAGCAGTCAAACTATCAATGTCGTAAATCTTGTTGAAGCTATTGTTTGACTCGTCGGTCGGAGCATCTAATGTACTACTAAAATTATCAAGCACAAATCCTTTGGAGAAATTCTCTTCTAAATTTGCAGTTGTGTATAACGGCTTAATTTGTACGCTGTATGGTTTGTTAACAGCATAAATTGGAGAACCTACTGCTGGAGATGCGTATGTAAATCTACCATCTTCTCCAAAGTTTAAGTCCCATTCTGTATATGTGTACTGTGTACCTTGATCGCTCATGGCGATAAATGAAGATAGCGCAAACAAACGCTTGAAGATCTTCTCTTCGAAAGATACAACCAAGTCTCTATGAATAGAGTACTCGGCAAAGTATTTCATACCGGCAGGATGTAATAAGTTCTTAATTAAACTTCTATACTTGTCTAGTTGCTCTTCAACTTTAATTACATACGAATAAACCTGATAGTAACTTCCATCATGGATGTACATCTCGTCTGAAATAAATCCGTCCTGAGTCTCATAGTAACCAGGATACTTAGCAACAGCACCTAGTTCAATCTTAATAACAGCTATAGATGAGATATCTTCTATCTCTGAGCGTCTACTATTATCCTCGTAGAACTGTGCAACCGGTTCAGCAACATAGTCACCAGTCACGAAAAAGTTCTTATTTCCTTCGGCTCCATATAGTGAATCATACGACATATAGGACTGCTTATAAGCATAACCGTATTCGATGAATCCTAAATTTTGTTCAGTATAACCAGGAGAAGAAAACGCCACGGATCCATTTCTAATTAGTTCACTAATAGGATGGAAATACTCCCATGCGGTATCGTATTCAGAAGAAAGATAGGAGTAGAATGTATTATCATAATCTAAACCAAACGCAACAACCTGAAGATCTCGGATTTCGCCATTGGTACCAACCTTAGTTATCTTAATCTCGCATCCGCGACCTCTTTCAGTCTTTAGGAAGAAGATATCGCCGACTTTAAAATTTGAGCCTGCTTTATCGATCGTTAACTTTGATGGACACTTTTGAACAACACCACTATATGCGACTCCGTCAATTTCAACAGAGAAGACTGATCCAACTTCGATCTCATCACTATAGTCTCGTTGAATGAATAACTCATATGTTTCAGCATCATACAATTGCACACGTTCAACATATGTTGTAAATGATTTTTTACTTGTGGTGATAGTGGCAAAAGCCTGATTAAATTTAAATAGGTCTTGATTACCGGTGGTAGGATTTAATCCAGAGCTTTCATCCGGTATTAAGAAGCACGATACATCTTGTTTCCATTTTCCGTCAGATACTCTAAGAATCTGGGTTGACGGATATACAATTTGTGCTTCTTTTTTAAATAATGTATTGAATAAAAACTTAAATGAGGCTTCTGAACCACGAGTCAAGTAAAACTCACGAACCCTACGTAAATATTCACGTGGATCCTCAGTCATACTGATAGGAATGTCCTTAGCTACCTCATTCTTGAATTTCTCAACGAATGCATCTAACGTAGTATTAACGTCACGGATACTCTCGAGCTGTTGACCTTGAGACTCCTGTAAGAACTGATAATACGCTTTGATAAACTCAACGAATTGAGGATACTCCGAGCGGATATTCTCGGGTATCTGTCTACTAAAGAGGTTAGATGATTTGACTTTAGCCATTATGCTCTGCTACTTGTAAACGTGTAATTGCTAGAATTTCCAATTGAAGTATTAGAACCACTGCTATCTACCAATGAGATGGTAATTCTAGAATCAGGAATCGTTACGATCTGATCTTTAGCAGAGACTACGTCATATGACTCCGTCTTAAATCTAAAATAAAAATTAGGTTCTGATAAATTAGTTATATAAAGATTATTTATTGTTACAGTACCGGTAGAATAATTTACCGTTCCATAATTTCCTTTAACAACCTTTTCACCAGTACCAGAAACCAAACTAAACATCCGGATATTACCGATACCATCGTCATCCAAATAGTAAACTGTTTCAGTATTATCAATATAGAAACCAGTTGTCAAGAATGATTCTTCCGGAACGTTTGCACTATAGATTGGGTTATTGATAGTAATTGTATATTGAGATTGTACGTTATAACGAGGTGCAATCTCTTGCCAAATAGTAAACGTTGTAATATTACTATCAATTGATTGGTCGATATTATCAATCATCGTACCAAACTTAGAAAATCTAAATGCTCCGTCAAACTTTTGCAAGTATGAATCACGATAATTCTGAATCCCAGATAATACTGCGTTCTTCATCTCGTCGTTTGATCTGGTAGTTCTAGACTGATTATAGTATACAGTCACATTAACTTCCATCTCGTTATATGTAGGATCGACGATCACCGGAGTGATTGATACTACACCACGCTTCTTGACAATATTTTCAGTAATATATGCCTTTTCAGCAGTGGATAGATATGGAGCACTAGCTGGTTTAATACTAATATAAACTTTTCCGTATTGTGGAGGATTAGCATCTTCACCACCCCATACATTAATAGACTCTACATCAGTGTAATAGCGCTTAATAATGTTGGCATAGTCTGTAGGAGTTACAGCTCTGTTTTGATCGTAATATTGCTGAGACGCATTACTACGAATTTCTTCTTTATCTTCTTCAACCTGTCCACCAAAAGATTTAAGAACAGTTCCAACAGATACTGTACCAGCTAAACTTGCACCACCAAACGTAAATAGTGCAGCACCATTGGCTGCGTCTTTCTTGGTGGTCAAATATTTAACTTGGATAATATTACCAGGAATAATCTCAACGCCAAGACCATTAGTTCCGAATGATAACTGAATATACCTATCATCCATTTCCTTTAGGTAATATACTTCATCGCTAGATGTCAAATCAACAACATTAGATGCTAAAGTATATCTGCTGTATTCTGGTTGATCAGGCGTAGGTTGTACGGTAACTCTTAAAGTCTCCGTATCTAAGTCAGTATTGGGGAGAGTAAACTTCTGACCAGTTTCATTACACGCAAAATATACTTCACGTGGTTCTCCCTGATATACATAGACATTATTAAATAGGTATGTATCACCGTCTCTGGTTGCAGAGTAATCTGATAGGGTGTAGAATGTATATGAATTTCCACCAACAGATGTACTAAACGGAGAGTACGCAGGGATAACTAAAGTCTCTGACGCAGTATTTGGATTAGATGCCACGACAGTGACATTTAAAATTGCCCTAGATGTAATAGCAGATCTTGGCAAGTATCCCATATTACTGGCAATAGATACGATACTATTACGCTTTGAAGCAGAATCCAAAAACATCTCATTTAATGCCATGTTTGTATACAATGCATTATAGTGAGTGTTATATGCAAGAACGTCTAGAAGGACGGATAAAGCCGAACCTTCAAAATCATAATCGCTAAACTTGTCTTGACCCTGCAAAAATGCTTTCAGATTATCTCGAATATCATTGTAATCGAGGTCTGTGACTTTTATCTTATTATTAGTGCTCATCTAGTTCTCTCTAGAATTATGTTGACAGTAACTGGGTTCTGTGTATTCTTAATAGAATATATGATCGTAAGATGCACAGAATTCTCATCAGGCGAGAAAATGACCTGGACATCTAATAGATTAACCCTAGGTTCAAAGTTCTCGATGACATCTGATATCGATCTCTGCATCAATGCAGTAGTCATGTGACTAATGTTTTCAAATAGTAAATTATTTACTTGCGAACCGATATAACTTCTGAACGGCCGTTCAAAGTTTCTAGTGAGGATTAAATTCCTCAGTGATTGGTTAATTGCCGCCTCGTCAGACTTTACGGTAATATCGTTTGTTACCGGATGCCTAAAGAAGTTTAAATCCAAATCCGTGAAGGTGCGTGTATTTCTTGCCATAGTTATATTTATATTAGTTTGCAAAAACTCTTGAAGATGCTGACGATATTGTATTGGCTCCGTATGGATCACCAATCCTAGCAATTCCGCCTCCTTGTGCAAATACTCTAGAGGAAGGACCAGACATTCCTGGCGCTTCGTCGCCACACCCTGAAGTAGGATGAGATGCTACAGGATTTCCGGAAATAACAACAGTACCCTTTCCATCCAAGAATACTCTTAAAGCTCCGGCCGCCGTCGCGGTAGTCATCGGCGATTTACATTTATATCCAGCCCCATCTTGAGATGCAACTGTATCGACTCCACCGTTCCTTGCTACTCCAGGCATTAGATAATTCCTTTAGATAAAACTTGTCTAAAACCAGCTGAACCTACATAATAATCCCACATCACTCCCTGTTGAAGGGACAAATTAACCGTGTTATAGGATGGTGTCCCTTCAAACAATGTTTCATATGTTATGGCAAATGAATAACTGTATTCTTTTCTAGTTGGACTAGGAGGAGTCCATTTAACAATGGTTGCAAAATCTACAGTCTCATCAAATAGTGGTTTAGTGACTATAGTTTTAAGATCCTTAAGTAGAAAGTCAGCAGTTTGATTTGTAAACAACTGAGATGCTTTGCCCGTTATTAGTATAGTTTTATCGGACACAGAGACATTAAATCCAGGCACACCGCCCGAACTGGAAAAATCAGTTATAGTCCATGTCTCGATTTCAGGAGCTAACACAGCAATACTTGCGTTATATGTTGCAGAATCTCCATCGAGTACCGTCTGTAAATACGTATCTCCACGAGACTCTGCTCCAAGTCTAGTTGCCCAACCGGATTCTGACTGTATAGCAAGTTCAAGTGACATATTATCCGCCTAAATTAGCAAAGCCTTTTGAGTGTGTTCTATCATTTAAGAAGGTTAATGTTTGTTGTCTACCATTTCCATAGTTATTAAATGATACGTGTACCCAATTAATACGTTGTTTGCCTCTATTTCCGTTCTTTCCTGGATCACGGTACTCTAATAAGATCTGGTCGTATGGTAATATGCTAACCAACTTCTGAACTGTGTCATAATTAGCCTTGTAAGCAAAGTTATTGCCTCCCATCACGAAATCAATGGCACAACCATATAAGTGTTGTGAGGTTGCAGATCCGCCGGATGGAATATTATTCCTATAACATGAAGTCATAGTCCAAACTTTGCCGTGTTCACCAATATTTTCATTAATTGGACCTAAGATATTCACAGCCAAGGCTTTTAAGTTGCCAACAATATCGGCCTCACTTAAATCACGGCCTACTTTATCTGAACGACCCATATAATAACGACCGGCTTTAATTGAACGTCCCTTAGTTAGCATACCTAAAGTCCATTTATATCCAGTGGCATCAGTATGTAACACTAAACTATCTGGATATGAAGGCATCGACTCAATTGATGTAGTATCAACGGCTTCCTTAGGTACATTATTAGGTTGAATTGCGGTATCGGGAATAGATTCGGTTGCAACAGGTGGATTTGTCGCCGTATTTTGAGTCTGAGCAGTAGCTCTTTCTTCATGATATGCTTCAGCGCCCTCATAAGCGTTCTCGTCTGGAGTCTCGTACTCTAATTCGTCTTCCAATCTACGCGGAGGCGGTTTTAATTGAGTCATACTAGGTGCAACATCGGCCTTGGCAATAGGTGCATCAAGCATACTAGCATCAGCACTAGCGGCGCCTTCAGCAAGGTGGACAGTTAAGCCTTCGATATTGGCTCTTCCAGATGCATTAACTTCAAAATTAGCACCGGACGTTAATTTATTTGCAGAAGCTGCCACAATATTAACATCACTATTAGATTCCATTTTAATATTATTGGCTTTAACCTTAAATTCACCGCCTACATTTACTTCAAAGTTCTCTGCGACATTTAAATAGGCATTAGATCCCGCATCGATATGCGCATCGTCTTTACAGAAGATTCTTGTTTTGCCTGCCACTGTAATATTACATTCACCGGAAATTAAAACGTATCCATTACGCTCGGTAATCATATAATTATCGCCCACAATGCGATTAACCTGTGTTCCGTTTGAATCTATTTCAGTATATGTACCTTTACGGTGATAAACATGGATACGTTCATTGCCCGGAGTGTCATCAAACTCAGTAATGTGTCCAGACTCGGTCTCTGTTACTTTATTATATGGGTATTTTGCATTATATGGAATGTCAGGTTGGTCCCATGAGAATCCATTTGCGGTGGCAACACCTTCTAATCGCTTCTCATCTTTAAATTCGACGATTGTTCCGTCAATACGACCTCTTGCAAGTCTATTAGTATCAGGTTCACCAATATATTGGCGCAGTGGATACTTCATATTAGGGTCACAAAAGCCCAATATTAAATTCTGTTGACGATCTGCAGGTAAACCATTAGAAGCTATCGGAATACCCTGTACTTCATCGCCGCTATTAGTCGATTTATCCGTCTGCTGTGGTGGAATTGCTTCACCCAAGAAGTATTGATAGTATGATTGCTTCTTACCCCAACCAGATCTAGCTCCACCCACCGCTTTAAGTGCAGATTGGAAGTAACCAGGATCAGATCCATCTCCAGGGACCTTGTCTCTAAAGAATGCAACCGCCACTGCGGCCGACGCATCGATATCATTTACCAATAAATCCGGATTATTTAAAATATCCACGCCTGATTCTCTGGCGTATCGGGTATAATTATATCTACCGGTCAATTGAACTAGTCCACGGCCGTAATATTTACCGCCATCTCCCTGTTGTGTATTGCCTAATTGCGAACCATTGTTTGTTGGTGCGTATAAAAAATCAAAGAAAGACTCTCTAGTACCTTTCCAACGTGCATATCGCGTTACTGCTTCTGGATTATTTTTAAATGTCTGTGGGAATACTGATACTAAAGCCTCTGCGGAATAATTATATCCTTCAAGCTGAGGTATCCATCCAGATTCACCTCCACAAATACCAAGGATTGCGGCTCTACCATATTTACCAGTAATTCCAGCAGCATCCATTGCGCTTTCTAACGCTTTAATACCAGGTGCCGCGGCAGCGGTTGGTGGTTTTGCAGCACCAGGTTCAGGAAGTTCAGGTTGTGGCACATTTGATGTGGCAGTTAAACCTTCTGTTGTTATATTACCCGAGTCATCGGTATAACCTTGTCCAGATGGCACAATATTACCTGAAGCATCCGTCTGCGGCTGCTGTTCAACCGAGTCTAAAAAGACTGTTTGACTTTCCTCTTGATTAATTACAGATGATTGCTCTTGTGGGATTCCGCCAATTGAACCTAAAATAACCGGTTGCTGAAAATCTTCATCCCGGAACATAACAATAACCCATGTTCCCTCGACAAATCCAACTGGAGAGATACCGATACCACTAATTGCAGCTGAATTAATTGGCTGCATTGGATATGCCCATGGTAATTGCTTCGTTGGCAATTCAACTTTGTCGTGTGTATGAATACCTACTACACGAACCTGACATCTACCAAGTTTTAATGGGTCTTGTCTGTTCTCTACGCACGCAGTATAAATTTGAGACATCTTAAACCTTTTCTAAATCAAATAATACAGAGTTTTTAACCAATTCCATTTTGCATGTATGTTGGGATCTGTTAATATAATGCGTAATTGCTGTAATTAAATATCTACCAGATAACATTTTATCCTTAGGATCAAAGTCTTCTTTAGTAATTTGTGATATTCTAGGTAATTCTAAGTCAACAACTTGACCAATAGTGTAATCCGATCTACCTAAAACCTCTAATTCTACTTTATGCTGCTCTAAATTCTTAAAGAATGATATACGACGCTGAATCATTGCAGAATCGGTAGAGTCTGGATAGTCATTATATGAATAATAATGCTTAGGCCTATTAATCATTAACGATCTTGGGTTTGCCAATGAGTATTTAGAGTATACTAGGTTCTTATTTAATAAATTAAATGGAGTCTGTTCCGCTTTAATGTTATAATCATTAACTACATACTTCTTTGTGACAATATCATATGATATAAGTTCAGATTTTATCTGTCCTTCTTGGATATCGTCAATATAATTGGTCACCAATGGCACATCGACATCGATAATTCGTCTATAATCTTCGGCCGGATCTTTAACTGAAGACATACTATTGCCACCACTCTCCTGTCGAGAATAATTATCTTTAATAAATGACTGATAACTGGCTTGTTCTAATAGTTTATTCACAGAAACAAAGTTAAATCCACTTCTGTTTTCGAAAAACATATATGACGGGGATCCAGATACCGAAATAGCTCTTTCCGCCAATTCATTTAAGCTCTTAACTGGACTCCAATAATTAGAAACGATTTTTGTTCTATTTAATGTAGGCTCTACATTAATAGGTTTTTTAGTTCTTAATCCATCCACGGCAATAATATTTAATGCACTATCTGAAATTTTATCCTCAAATACAGCAGTCATCTTAGTATTAACATCATTTAGGAACTCTTCAGATGCCGCTTTGATCGTATACATTATTTCACGATCTTTTGTTTGAATTCTATCAGCTATTTTGTAGATATAAAATCTACCTGCGATCTTGTGTTTATCAATTCCGGGAGTATATATTTTAATGTCTATGTATTCTTCACCAATAAATGGCAATAGATTTAAGAAGTCCTGTGATTCACGAAGAACTATAGACATAGTAATAAACGGGGATAACATATCCTCATAGATTTCTATGGTCTGAACTTGGTTTATTATATTAACAGTTTGTCCATTTAATGACGTTAACATTAATCTATCGATTTGAACGTCGCCGGCAAACTTTAATTCGCGGTTAATCATAGGAGATCTTCAAACTCTGTAATTAATTGACCTGCTAATTCAGGTGAAATAAGTTTAATTCTACGCTTGCTCTCATTAATACGCATTTCAACTTCTTCATTAGTAATACCTATGATATTTTCAGTATATCTGATTCCGCCAACATAGTATTCAACTGCATATAATGAGTATTCGTATCGATCGACACCTTCATTAAATCTTAATCCATAAAATTGTAATTCTTCGTCCACAACAAATGGAGCAGATACTAATTGGACAATCATTTTAGCTTCAGGCTGATTTAATGACACAATAATACCACTAGCTCCGCTAATTAAACCTGTAATTGTATCACCAACTTTTGCAAGATTAAACAATGAATTCATTGCAGTACTAGCACGAAGCGTTAATTCTTGTTTAGGCACCACGATTTCGTCATCTAACTCATAATGATGGACAGCATATCTCTGATTGCCATAAGTCTCGTCAATATATGTATTTAATTCCACTTCGGTCATTGGATAATCATTGGCATAATTATACTTTTCATTAAGTAGCATAATAATCCAATGATATTCCGGATTGCCGTAGATTTTCTCGGCAATCATCTCAATAGTTTCACCTTCTTCGATGTCATATTCATCATATAGAGTAATATTCTCGAATATTTGTTTTCTGAAACGAACGTTGGCTGTAATGTCCTTTAAGACCTGGAGCTTAAAGTCAGTCCCATCATTTGTGGGAAAGCCATAATAGATATCTGGAAAGTTCTTAAAATACATATTAGGTATACTTCTCGATAGTTTCTTTGGTTAGGGTCTGCAACTCTCTAAATGTTAACTGAACATTAATATTAGTTGGCATACCATCAGAAAATGTTGTGAAAACTCCGTTTGGTGCATAATTGACATTCATCTCGGTCAATACACAAGAAGGATGACGATGGATCTTTAAGTTCTCTGTATTGTTTTTGTAATAAACCACATCGAATTCTGATGGATATATGTATAAGAACTTATCTTCAGATTTAAATTCCGGGTGCATATGGTATTTAAATGCCTGAATAATATTCATGACGTTAGATGCCTCTGCAGAATTCCTAGGAGCAAAGCTATAATCCATGGTGAACGTTCTAAAATCGACGTTCTTAAATGATTGTTCTTTCTTTGGGTTCGCCGCAATACCAGCAGCAGTTGCATATTGATTCCCCATTGGTGATTTACTAATACCCAAGTTTGCCAGTACTTCACCAGCAATTCCAGTAGCTGCACCAATTCCAGAACGATTACCTGGTTCCTGAGCCCTAAATGCTTCTTCGCCAAGTTTACCGATAGCACTTAATCCCATCATGTCCTCTTCGCCCCAACCAACCGAATATCTGATTTGTAAGTTATTAGGAACATATAGAGCGACCGCAGCCTTTAATCTTTTTTGTGGTCGTGCAAATGTAGGAGCTTTAGCTTCAGCTGCAGTAATTTCTTGATTATTGGTGGTGGCTGCTAAATAACCTGCCGTAGCTCCAGTTGCAAGTCCTCCAGCTATTCCAACACCACTTCCTAATCCAACCGCACTTCCGATTGCACTACCTGCAGCACCAACTGCAACGCCACCGCCCACAGCCGTGGCAACCGTACTAGCGGTATTTGATCCGATTTTTTCTCCAATTAATGTTCCACGCATATCGCGTTGGACATTCTCAACTGTAGCAAGAGCGCCAGCATCGTTACGCAGGACTTTGGAATCTACGGAGACATTAATATAAAACACAACTTTATTCCCACCATATTTACTTGAATCCAAGTCTTCCGGATAGGTTAAACCCTGAACTGAATATTCGGGGCTAAAAGTCGTGGCTTTATATGTGAAAGATGGTACGGCTGAAGTCATTCCGTAACCACTTCCCATGGTTAGTCCCAATCCTTCTGCGTTGTAGGGGTCGAAAGTGTATGCCATTGGAGTATATAAATAAGAGTAGTAAGACTATATCTATTTATATGTACCACAAGCGGATATACAAACCATTATACCCCGAGAAATACGCAGGGGATTATACCAACATCGTTATGCGATCTAGTTGGGAAACGCGCTTTGCGCTTTGGTGTGACAAGAATCCAGATATAGTTAAATGGTCATCAGAAGAAACTATTGTTCCGTATATCTCTCCAATAGATAACAAACCACATCGTTATTTTGTTGACTTTAGAATACAGACCAAGGGAGGTAAAACGTTCCTTGTTGAGATTAAACCTGAAGCCCAGACCCGGAAGCCGGAAAGTACTAAACGTACAAAAAGGTTTCTGGCCGAAGCTCAAACGTATTTGGTAAACCAAGCCAAATGGCAATATGCAAGAGATTACGCAGAGCGTAGGGGCTGGGAATTTATTATTATAACCGAAAGAGAACTAGGTATTAAATGAAGAATCCACAAGATTTAAATTCTTATTTCGTAAAGTACCAATACGATAGGAGTATCGCTGACAATTCCAAGACTTGGTTTCAGCAACAGGCCAGAGTATTGGGTGTTAAACGATTACAAGAGAGAAAGCTTTTCTCAGAGCAAAGATTGACTTCTAGAGTTATGCCTGGTAAGTTGTATATGTTTTATTATGATCCTAAAACAAAGGACACTCTAGCGCATTACGACACTTTCCCATTAGTATTTCCATACCAGAAATCAAAGGATGGTTTCATGGGATTGAATATGCACTATTTGCCGCATTGGCATAGAGTTCAACTAATGACTAGATTGATGCAGTTTGCCAATAATAAAAATTTTGATGAGACCACCAAGATTAAATACTCGTGGAACTTAATATCAGGAGCCTCTAAGTTTAAGTTTGCTGCTCCATGTGTTAAACACTATTTGATGGGTCACGTAGAATCGCAATTTATTGAAGTTGCACCATCAGATTGGCATACAGCAATGATGCTGCCAGTTGAAAGATTTGTGGGAAATAATAAAAACAAAATTTGGACGGAGTCTATTAAGAGATGAGTATACAAGAATTTAAAAGCAACATCCGCGCTAGCGGTCTGTCTAAATCGAATCGATTCTTGGTCGAGTTAAATGCTCCTCCAACACTAAATTCAAGGCAAGAACCGTTCCTATCAAATCTTCGAATGATTAGGTTGATGTGTGATACTGCGCAATTACCAGGAACATCTTTCGGAACTAACCCGGTTCGTTCATATGGAGAAACCAGAGAAGTTGCCTATGAGAGAATATTTGAACCTGTCACATTGACATTTTATATGGATAAAGATTTGTTAATCAAGAGAATGTTTGACGTATGGGTTGAATCTGTACAGTCAATTACTACTCGTGATTTTAACTATCCATCTGATTACATATGTCCTCAGATGTCTATCCATGTGTATGACACATCTAATGCTCCTGTTTATACTACCACATTGTTTAATGCATTTCCAAAAAATATTGGTGCAGTTCAATTGGACTATGCAAACAGGGATATCATGAAGTTAAGTGTTACTATGCAATACGAATGGTTTGAATCAGCCAATAGTGCATCAACTTCCGTGGGAAATGCTACTGTTGTTGATACACTACCAGCTTTAGGCAAAGACGCATTCGTTAACAATTTCGTGGATTATCAATCTACAATATATAGTACTAGTGCTAAACCAGAACAGATAGTATCTTCATTCTACACCGCACCACAGAGACTAGAACCTCTTTGGACTGATCCGTTATCTATTGCCCCATAACTATGGTTTTTAAATATGAGTAAACTTGATAAAAATTTGAGTAGCGTCTTTGACGTTGAACCTATACAAGGTAAGAATACGGAGATCGTTGATTATACTGAAACGACTCCAGAGGTCGTTAAAGAAACCAAGATAGATGATGATTATGAGAATACTCGTAATAATCTTTATGCCCTTCTTAACAAGGGAAAAACTGCATTAGAACATGCATTGGAAGTTGCTCAGAGCTCTGAGCATCCTAGGGCGTTCGAAGTGGTCGGAGGTTTAATGAAACAACTATCCGATATTAATCACCAACTTGTGGATCTTCATACGAAGAGACAGGAGTTAGAATCTAGAGGGAAAACAGAACAAACCACAGCGCAAGCAGGTGGAAATATAACTAATAATGCTATATTTGTTGGAAGTACAACTGAACTTAGTAAAATGATCGAAAATATGAGAAGAGGAGATTGATGTGGCTTTACCTATTATAAACACCCCAACGTACGAATTGACTGTACCATCCACAAAGGAAAAGATTAAATTCAGACCTTTCCTTGTGAAGGAAGAAAAAGCTTTGCTTATTGCTCAAGAGAGCGAAGAAGCAAGTACTATGCTCGAGACTATTAAGTCTGTCATTAGGGCATGTACATTTGAAAAGCTCGATGTAGACACTTTAGCAGTATTTGATATTGAATATATCTTTTGCCAACTACGTGCAAGATCTGTTGGTGAGGTTGTTGAACCGGTGTTTTCATGCACCGAATGTAACGATGACAAAGCCAAGGTTCAGATACCAATTGACTTAACCAAGTTAAACGTGAAGTTTGATCCCGATCACGTCAGCTTAATTAAGCTATCTGATAGTGTTGGCGTTAAGATGAACTATCCAGGTTTAGCGATGCTAAAGAAGACAGAAGACTTTAATGCAGGAAATGTTGAATTAATTTTTGACATTATCGTAGATTCTATCGAATACATTTATGATTCAGATACAGTGTATGCATCTAAAGAACAATCAAAAGAGGATCTAGTTCAGTTCATTGAGAATTTAACACAAGATCAGTTTGCAAAAATTCAAAGTTTCTTTGAAACCATGCCTAAACTGGAGCAAGACATCAAATTTGATTGCCCAGTATGTAATCACCACCATGAACTAGTAATAAAAGGGCTCGACAGTTTTTTTTAATAAACCTTTATCATGAAACGCTGGCAAGCTATTATAAAAGTACGTTTGCCATGATGCAGTATCATAAATATAGTTTGGAAGAATTAGAATCTATGATACCCTTTGAACGTGAGATTTACGTAAGCTTATTATTACAGTATCTGGAGGAAGAACGACTACGACTAGAAAGACAAAATCAATGAAAGCCTTATTAGAAAAGCAAAGAACAAGCTTGTCTGCTGTGGATAGATCTGCCGGCATCCAACGTGCCGCAAAAACTAATTCCATTCTAACCTCTGCTCAGGAGAATAAACAGCGGGAAAGCCTTCTTAGCACTCAGGCGGGTGTTGCGGTTAGCATATCCATGAATTCGAAGATGGAAAAACTAGTTGGCTTATTCGACAAAGTCAATACCAACATGGGAAAGCTTCTTAATGAAACACAGAAGCAGTCTGGGTTTTTAGGCAAAGCTCTTACTAGTGGTAGTGCCGCCAACATTACTAGCACGGCACTTGGTCGTGATCAATATAAAACCATTGGTGAACGTATTGGCGGAATTAAAGATAATGTAAAAGACTTTTTCACGCTAAAAGGTTTTGCAAATAAAACCGGCATGGTAAAGGGAGATTCAGGTGGTATTATTTCTACGGCCCTTAACCGTAGACAGTCTAAATTGGATTACATCAAAGATCAGAAAATGATCGATCCTTCAAAATCAGAAGCTGAAGCGGCTAGCGAATTTAGAATACAACAGGCAACATCGCGCAAGATGCGTGCCAATGAAAAGAAGATTAAAGCGCTAAAGGATCGTGGATATAATGACGAAGATATTGGTAAGACTGGACTCCTAGCAATACGCCAGGAGTTGGCAAATACGATGAGCAATGCAGATCCTAGAATGAAGGATCTTATTGATCGTGGCGACAAAACAGGAACTGAAAATAAAACTGGAGGTCTTGAACCAGGTTGGAAAGGACCCGGCACAGATCGTCCAAAGGGGACGTCTGCAGCAGAAGCCGAAAGAGAACATGCTGACTGGCGCAATGAACAAATTACATTGTTAGGAAAGATCGAAGAGAATACTCGCGCGACTGCTAATGGAGAAGAAATTTCCAAAGGCGGAGGTTCTGGTGGAAAGGGCACAGCGGGTGGTGGAGCTGGTGGATCTGGCGGCGGCTTTGGATCTAGCTTCAATAATTTCTTTGATAAAGGTGGTTTTAAAAATATGCTAAAGGCGGCAGCAGGTATCGCTGCATTTGCCGGTGCTTTATGGGTATTATCAAAAGCTCTTAAGGGATTTAACGAAGTCGATTGGGGATCGATTGGAAAAGCGACTATTGCATTAGCAGGATTAGTTGCTGTCGGCGAGCTGATGGGTAGAAATATTGGTACGATGCTGAAAGGTGCATTAGGACTTGGTGCAATGGCTTTAGCTTTGTATGGAGTTGGTGCCGCACTTAAGACATTCAGTGATTTATCATGGGAAGATCTTGGCAAGGCGGCAATATCTATTACTGCATTAGGTGCCGCAGGAGCTATCATGGGATCACTAGCTCCATTAATGTTTACCGGTGCTCTTGCTATTGGAGCATTAGGTGTTGCGCTAGTACCATTTGGATACGCAGCAAACCTAGCGGCCGACGCTTTTGAAACGTTCGCAACTAATATACTAAAATTAAATGATGTAGATGGATCTAATCTATTTAGCGTGGCAGGTGGATTGACTGCACTATCAGCTGCAATGGTTGCATTTGGTGCAGCAAATGCTGTGGGAGGCGTCACTAACTTAGTATCCGGATTGTTGTCTGCAATCGGTGGTCAGAAATCACCAGTAGAACAGCTGATCGAGATCGGTAGAGTTGGTCCAGGTGTTCAGGCTGCTGGTGAAGGTATTACAGTTCTTGCAGAAGGATTGCGTCAGTTTAAAGATATTGACGAAGATCAATTAAAGGCAATCAGCAAATTACCAAATGAAAAGATCGTTGCATTAGGCAAAGCCATTGGCTCTGCTAGAACTGATGCTAGCGGTGGTGCTGTTAGTAAGTCTGGCGGATCTGGCAGAACTAAGACTGTTGGCTGGAAGCCTAACGCATCTGGAGAAATGAGTGACGCTGAAATGTCGATTGACATGCGTAAAAATGATCCTAAAGCTTACGAAGAATTCCAGAAGCGTAAAAACGAGCTTATCAACGAGAAGGCAAAGAAATATAAGGGTAGAATGTCTACCATAGCACGCAAGAATATTGCGCGAGAAGCTGAAGCTGAAGCTTGGGCTGAAGCAATGGCTAAGTACAAAGGTAAGAAGGCTGCAGAAAAGGCAGTAAGCTCTCAAGAGAAAAGCGACGAGTCAGTTTCAATGCAAAAAGAAGCTAAGGCCGATAGCGCAATGGAAACACGAGAAGCGGTCCAGCCGGCTCCAAGTGATGCTTCAAAAAGTACTTCTACCCTGAATAGGCCGAAAACATTTGGTATGTCTGGGTATATCGCAAGTGAAGCAGAAAAGACTCCAGAATGGCAGAAGCTTTATAAAGAACAGAAGAAGGGTGCTACACTAGCTAGCAAACGTGCAGCTAGAAGCCGTGCGCACATGTTATATCGTGATAAGGTGGGAAGTGGAGAAATCAAGCCACCAAGTAAAGTAATGCAATCTGATATTGCAGATAGGTCACGTGATAATGCACTCAAGTCTAGATCATCAGTACCTGGTGCAGATATATCAACCCCGTCAGCTCAGAATGCTGAAGCTTCAGGTAAAAAGCAGCAACAAGCAGTGGTAGTTAGTGCTCCGACTAATGTACAAAACAATAATAGTAGCACGAATGTTGGTATGTCAAAGACCACGCGCAATCAAGACAAGTCGTTTGGTAAGTATATTACTAAAGCTGCTTGGTAATAAAAAAGGGGCCTTGCGGCCCCTTTTTTTTAGTCTTCTTGAGCAATCTTCTTAAAGAAGCTCATCGCATCCTCATCGTCATCATCAGCGGAAGAACTAGCCACGACCTTATTAATAGGTGCAGACTTAGGCTCAGTCCATGGTGCTTCATCCTCATCCATACTTTCAGCAGTCATTGCTGGAGCAGGAGCGGCATTAAGAACCGATTGCAACTTCTTAGATAGTTCGTCGTAAGACTTGAAGTTTGCTGGATCCAAGAATTCTTTCAGAGCATATTGCTTGTTAACAACAGCTAGAATATCCTCATCGTTATCAGCAACTGGACAAGGCTCTGAGAATGTGGATTGATCGTAGTTAGGATAACCTTCAACCTTGCGCATACGCAATTTAAAGTTAGCGCCTTCCCACAAATCAAACACGTTGATTGGATCTTCATCTTCAAAAGTTGGTTTAGCTTTATCCATGAGCTTATCGAAGATCTTTTTACCAAACTTAAACAAGAACACTTGACCCTCATTCTCTGGATGCTTAGGATCAGAGATAACCAAGATATTGGCGGTATATTGCAAACGACGCTTTTGCTTGCGTGCAACATCCTTGTCAGAATCAATACCTGAATTCCACAGACGTGAATTCAACTCTGATACTGGATCATCTTTACCAATGGTTGTAAGGGAATTTTCGATGTACCATTTGCCTGTAGGTCCTTGGAAACCGTGGTTCCAAACTTTAACCCAAGGTAGTTCATCTTCCTGGTGACGAGGCAGGAATCGGATAACGGCTGTTGCGTTACCTGCTTTATCGGCTTCCAGTTTCCAGAAGCGATCGTCTTTATATGACTTCTTTTCACCGCCTGGTCCAGAGTCATTATCAAATGCTGTAGCAATTTTACCGAAGTCTGAATTGCGCATTTTGCGAAGTGTATTGATATCCATTTTATTTTCCTTTGTATTAACGTTATGTTGTCGATGTATATTCGTCGTATTTGTCATTAGTTTCATTTGATTCTTGTAAATCGAAATCATCATCTGACATACTATTTATAACACGCATGCCTTTGCCTGAAATATTTCGCGAATGCTTTGGTGGCTTTGCCTTAATTTTACGCGGGGCATCGCGGTCATCGTATTCGCGTTGATTAGTGTATGTGCGTCCCATGATCTGGCTCCAAAAACTCCTCTTTAAATGATTGATATTTTGATTGTATCACATTTTCATTATATTTTACGAACTTTCGAACTTTTCGAATGATTCTAAATTCGTCTTTCCATAACATGATTAACGGTTCCCATTTGTCAAGATAAGGATCTAGATCATTGATGATAGACATAGTCTCCAATGATATTGCCTTACTCAAATATAGATTCAACAAAGGAGGAGAGCAATCTTCCGTGTCGAACAAATATTCATATGGTTTGCGTTCAGTCTCCAATACTCGTGATAGTGCGATCAGATCGACCTCAAAACTACGTGTGATAGACTGCTTTCTGTTTTGCCAAGATTCGTATAGGTCATGTGATTCGCTTGAGTAAACGACTCCATTATTACCGTATGCAAAGTTAGCAACAAAGAACTGAATCAAGTCTTTGTCTGATGAAAACTTTTCTGCAAGCTTCTCAAACAATCCTCGATCCCTTCTTTTATCGAATGTGGATCGAGAGCCCATTACTCTTCCACCACTTTCGAATACGTCATACTTATCAGTAGTGAAGTGTAACCTCACCGCCATAAAGTATTTGTATGCTTTAAATCCGTCCATTATTCAATATCTAGTGTTGCACGCTTTGGTAGCATGTTCTCATTAATCATATCAACTTCAATCTTGTCTTTTAGAGACTTGTTGATTAGGTGTTTAATATCATCTGGGTCAACATAGTTGTCAGCACAATATTGTATTACTGCATCCATGTGACTCATTCGGTTTGCTATCGCAGACTTCTCAATATACATTGAAAACTGTGATGCACTCTTAAACAATGGTTGTTCGGCTTCTGTTTCTAGATTTTCAGACATTTTGTAAATAATATTCCACTGTGTTTAATTGAATCTTAAGATCACTATACTCATCAAATCGTTGGTAGTACTTTTTCCATACTGGAGCAGTTTGCTTTTCTGTATCCATAAGATCTGAGAACTTGTCAATGAAGACATCGAACCACTGATCTAAAAAGATGGTATCTTCAACAAGCTTGTTCTTAAGTTCGGTTAATGTAACTGCATCACGGTCAATGAATGCTTCGGATAGTTCTTTACGGTAGTTCATAGTGTATTATATCACAAATAAGATTTATCGGCGCATGTTAGCCATTGCTTTGGCTTCTTCGTCACAAAATACTGGTACGGCGTTGGACTTATGCAAAGTTCCAATACCAATCATTTTACTGCCCGTGTATTTTGGAGATTCTTTTTTAGCTGCAAATCCACCAGTATCGACGGATTTGTGCTTAGTAGTTGCGGCTCGTCCTGGAGGTGCCGCTAGAGAATACGACCATGAGTCGGATTTTGATACCACTTGTTTTTTGGGCTTATGCGTATTCATGATAGCATCCCAAGAAGCTGCTAGCTCGCGTTGAGCTGCGGTGGGTTTACGTGCTTTTTTCTTAGAACGTTGATGCGTGTAAATTAACATAATGAAAGGATCTCCGCTACAACATACTTTGCTTCATGTACCGAACGACATGTGTCACCGTTGACGATAACCTTGCGAGTAGAATGAATCTTCAGCTCAAGGTTATCGGCTTTCAGGATATAAAAGTTAGGGGTTTTTTCTTTGACCGGACGTTGACCGGTAGCAAAGAACATGGTATCCCATAACTCGTCTACTGCTATCTTTCTAAGGAAGTGTATATTTGCCATAGTACATTAATCGTTGTGATGGTACTATTATACCACAATATACGATTAATGTACATATAGTACTAAAGTATTACTTTTTAGTACTATCTACTGGTGTAACCGGAGGTTTAGGTGCGGTTTTGGTGGCAGGTTTACGTTTTTCCTTAGCTTTCACTTCAGTAGCTTTCGTTTTTCCGTTCAGGATGTCATTCCTTCGAGTTAACCGTTTGGCTACCTCAATACCATCCATCCAGTAATCACGGTTATTTAACATGTTCTGGATCTCTTCCGGTGACAAGAAATCGCGGTAGATCTCATTCATAAGGCCTTCGGACCATTTACGTTCATGTTGCAACTGATCGATCATCTCACCACCCTTACCAAATGTTCCACCTGAGTAATTATGGAACATAAAGACTGAATGAGGAGTCACTTCAAATTGTGAACATCCTAAGAAAATCATTGTTGCGGCACTCATACAAGCACCTTCTACTGAAGCAATCACTGTCGCGTTAGTCTCGGATAGTACTCGCAAGAATTGAATCGCAGTGAATAAATCACCACCATACGAATTGATGTACAACTTAACAACATCACCCTCATCCGCATGACGAATCATATCGAACCATGGGATGTACGCGGAAGCCTCTTCAATATCGCCGGTAATATACAACTCGTAGAATTGTGCAATAGGTTTTGGTTGTATATAACCTGTATTCAGCATATTAAATACTGTTTTTTCCTCAGCTGACATCGCAGTTTTTTTCATAAAATCCTCACTTGTAAAATATGTGGTCACCGATTCTGATTATCTTTTTCTTTTCTGAAGCCCATTTAGGGTTTACATACGTCGCATGGTAATATATTGCACCACTAGTAATATCAGTCATTTTGCTAGCTATCTGCATATATGTATATACTAATACTTTGATCTCGTTGAATGCTTCCCAATCTCTAACCTTATCAGACTTACCGTCACAATACCAAGAGAATTGGCATCGATTTAACCTAGTGCCTCCTTGTGTGACGACGTCTTTAATATTATCCGGAAACCTATCGTGAGAGACCCTATTAAGAGTTACCATCATTACTGCAATTCTTCCTGCAGTAGCTTGATTTGCCGCCTCGAAATATATATTCTTGGTCAACCAGGTAATATCTTCTTCAGTATATACTGAGTACTGTGGAAATTCTGGTAAAGCTTCAGCCTTCGTCAGAGTTGCCATTATTAGCGCCATCGATACTATTAGCTTTTTCATCAGCCATTTCTCCTTCTATGCACTCAAGTATTTCTTCTCGAGAACGATTTAATGCATTCGCCGCAAGAGCAACGAATGTGCTTACATCATCTATTGAATTATACCTAATCCAATCATTGAACATAATGATAAGATATCCTCTCATTATATCACGATTTGCATATTACCACTTCGGGTCTAAAGAAGGGTTAATAGCATCTATATTTATTCCGAAATTTTCTCCGCTAGCAATAATACAGTAATAGTCAGAATGATTTTCGAGCATGGTCCAGGTACCAGATTCTGGATTAACAAAAATCACCATAGAGTACTCACCTTCATTACGAATGGTCATACCCTTGATAGTCGCGTATTCTTCAAACTCATCTAAAAGTCTCAGTGCTAGTTCTGACGTTGCGCACTGTGACTCTTGCTTAAGAATTTTAATATCATCATTGGCTGCATGCGAAAAGCTTAACGCGAAAGCAGCAAATAATCCTATTAGATATTTTTCCATGATTTATATTCCTCTCTAAGATCGATGAATCCATTAATCCAATCATCTCTATTTTCAACAAATACTATTGGATCTTTCTCATCATCTACTGCCATTAAGACGATCAACTTAGAGACAGGTATTTTAGTTCTTTCTTCAAACATTACTGCATAAGCAGCAGTTTGCATGAAATAATTATGAATATCTTCACGAGACTTAACTCGCTTAGAAGTCTTAAAGTCGATCACCGACATTTTACCTTTATATTCGGCAATACAATCAACTGTTCCAGCAACCTGGAGATAGTCTGAATATAGCTTAGTTTCGAGGCAATGAATGTTATCAATATTATCTAGCTCTTTTCGGATTGAAGTATACGCTTCTAAATCAAACATTGAAACTTCGGGGGTTTTGTTTGATAGATAATCTTCGCAGAGCGTGTGTATACGAGTTCCTCTGTTGGCAGCACGGGCAGAGATTCGGTTTGCTTCCTCTTCTCCGACCCGTTTCCTCCATTCGAGGATTGCTTGTTTCCCATGAAGTCCCGTAACGGCTGTGACGGATGGATAGGATTTACCTTCCGGGGTCTGATATACTCTACCAGCCGGGGAATCCACACGTTTAAGTTTAGCGATATCATGGGAAATATGAGTGAACATTAAGCAATCAATCCAGTCTTATATACAGTTTTGCCATTTTCTTTCATGGCAGTCAACACTTGCTTCTTATTATCATCCGGATTATATGATACATGTACCCAACCAGAATCAGGAATACCTGGTGTGTAGAACTCGAGGATCACTTGACGGAAGTCGCAGTTTTCAACAATCCATTCAGCAAGATCGGCATTAGCAACGCCTGGGATCTCAATATCAGCAGCCATACCTTTACAGTGATCAGAAGTCTTAGAACCTCCAACTGCACCGTTCACATCGGGGTGACGGAATCCAGAATTGACCTTAACACCTTTACCAAAGTGATCACGCACTTTTTGCAAGACGTTTTCTGCAAGCGCAGTCATATTGGCGATTTCTTCATCGGCCGGTGTATTGTCCATATCTAAACGAAGGGCGGTGTCGCTCTTCGTCATTTCCGCTAGGGAAAAATTTGGGGATAGTTTCATTCGTGTACTCCTTCTACGTGGTCTTCGTATTTAAGTTTAGCTAAAATGTAGTCCTTAACCAAGGAACTACGCACAATGTCAGCAGGCGTAAATTCAATTCTAGTGAATGCTCTCATGTGCATTGCAATATCAAAGAACTTTAAAATGCCTGACATGTCATTTTTCTTTTTATTCAAGTCAGTCTGACGATAGTCTCCACACCAAATAATCTTGGAACGGTAACCAACTCGAGTCATAACTGTATCAATTTCTTCGTACGTTAAGTTTTGCATCTCATCAACAATAATGATTGCATCATCGAAACTCATACCGCGAATAAACGAAGTGGAAATAAATTCGATATGCTTTTGTTCTTCTAGACGCTGATATGCATCTGGACGACCAAACAGTGTTGTACAAATCTGTTGATATGGTTGGCGATAAATTTCAGTTTTCTCATTTAGGTCACCTGGCAAATGACCGACTTCCCTTGATGGAACAGCTGAACGTACAATGATTATTTTATCAAATGGATTTGATTTATCCAACACTTCTTCCAATGCCTTATAAAGGGCAATAAAAGTTTTACCTGTACCAGCTACTCCATGTAACGCAATAAAGTAGTCTCCTTGTTTATAAGCATCATAAAATAACCTTTGATTATCGGTCAATGGCTCAAAAGTTTTAAGATCATCAATTCGAATTTTTAAACTATGATTGACTTTTGGCTTTGCGGTGCCATCATCGGCTCCACTATCAACTGTAGTTTTTCTTTTTGTTACCATGAAAATCCTTAATTTACGTTTAAATATCCATTTTGCTGCCTGGATTCCTTCGATGAATGTTCTGTAATACTTCTTTAAATCCTCCGACGTCGCCCCGGCCTAACCTAATTGGGTCTCCGATCATGGGCGAACCATTGATTCGAGATTCTATATGTGGGTTTTCGCTCAGGTATTTGTCTCGTGATGAGATACTCATGAACTTCTCAAATTCTTCATTGGTCACAGTATCATAAAATTTATATGTAGGCATAGTCAAATATGGATTGTTGAGGTTGATATTGTACGATTATTTTTCATAAAAATGTAGCAATCATGATCGTACTTTTTATTTATACCTTCAGCGAACCACTCTGGCATAGGTCTGTTAGTCCATCGCGACATTTCATGCTTAGATCCTACGTAGTAATTGTGATATGACTCAATAGAATTACCATATACCTTATATTCATCAGGCATCGCCGGAGTAGGACCGGTAAATTCTGCTTGAGGAATATTGGTTGGCAATCTAGATAGTGCAATTTCTAAACGAGAAGATGCGTGGACCTTACCATAACGGTAAGTATACTCAGACATCAATTCTTGGAATAAGGAAAACAGCCAATCGTAGTTTTTATCTGACTGTCTTGCCCAAATAGCAGACGGATGATTTGCGTGAGTAGCACTATAGAGTAAAACGTCACGATGATCAGGCAAAGTATGAACTGTTTTGCGTCGTCCTTTGTTACTGAGAATCACAGAAGGAGTGCCATCAAGAATACGATGAGCGGTAGAGAGAAGTTGAGCATATTCTAAAATCATTTTAACGACATGTTTGTCATTATGTTGTTCTGCGCATTCGCGCGGTGATTGGTGTAGATAAAAAATGTTCATGTGAATTCCATTCCAAATGCAGTTCGTGTAACTTTTTAACTGTTGTATTTAAATCGGTGTGTAATATAGTAGTTCCGCCAGCAGCTCTATACAACTCCGTCACATACGTAGAATCGTCAATCAATATATTCCATGGTGCAGCAAACTCAGCCTTTTTATCACCACCGGGCACAAAATTACTTTTGAAAGCAATGTTATTGCGTCCAAGCCAAAAAGCTTTTTGACAACTAACTGCCCGGTGGTCATCTATGTTACTTGTTGATGATAGTATCTCGATCGGAACATTCAAAGATTTACATTCTTGAATTAGTTCTAATGCACCTGGCATAAGATCTAGGTCCATGAATTGGGCGGTATTTACAAACTGCTTCCAGTTCTTGTTGAAGTGATCAAGCTTATCGGCTTTGTTTTCAGGACGCTTGCCGAACATCTTTTCAAACCGGCTTTCAAAGTCAGCCAGTACTCCGTCCATATCTAAGTAGATTTTCATAGACCTATTATACCACAGTTACTTTTTATTGAATGCTGCTGCTGAAGAATTGAATAGAAGATTGCATAGGATAAGAATTGCAGCTCCTTGTGCCCAGGTTAGTTCTGCGATTCCAGAAACGGCGACAGCAATGGAGACATTCCACAACATAGCCACAACAGCACCCATGATCAATGCAAAAATTATATACAATACAACAGCTATAACAAATACACTTATCATACCACCAATAGATTTAATTTTCATAATCATCCTCACATAATAACGATTCATAGAGATTTAGTAGCTCTATATTTGATAAAGAATTAATATTACCGTATTGCATAGAAACCTCTGTATCCAGATCTGGATATTCTTTCAGGATTTTAATTATACGGCAAATTACTAAGTTACGCATTTTGTAACGCCTTGGCGTAGTGATTCATTAATGCATAATAACATTGTAACACGTTTCCAGGAATCACTAAACCATATTGTTGTATTGTCGATTCAATCTCTCTCGCCAAAGCGCGTGATAGACGCAACTCAGTTGCGGTTCCAATTTCATGTGTTTCGAAGTCTGACATAATATTTCCTTATTAACGGTTAAATCGTGCAATACGTCGACGGCCATCTCTATCAGTAAACGTGATAGTTGAATGGGAGTATACTTCCTCACTAACTATGCTGTACGTAGTTTGATTCGTGCAACGTTCTTCAGTGCGGTATTCAGTAACTCGTGCACGTTGTTGCCCACGAGATATTTCATTGCCAGCAATACCGCCGATAATAGTTCCAGCAGTCTGACCTCCACTCACTCCCGCAGCACGACCAATTGCATTACCTACGATTGCACCTAGTATCATGCCTCCCGGACCAGGCTCTGACGTATGACCGTAAACTGGGACGCTTACTTGCTGACAAACTAGTTGAGTATTAGGAACTCGTCGCGTGACTGTGCGATAGTGGTCCAATATTTCTTGGGCCTGTGCGACAGCGGCTGTACTAATTAATAATGTCGTAAAGATTAGTTTTTTCATTCTGATTTCTCCAAAATTCCATTAATTAACTTAAAATAAGTCAATCTACCTCCAGATCGAATATACTTTCTACCACCATCAACCATGCTTCGATCTATAGTAACAAAGTCGTGATGAGATCTACTATAATGATAGTTTCCTTTTGCATCTTTAATCATCCCAAAATCAAAGCTTTCCACAATATCAGCATTAGTTATGTAGACAGCTTTAGAAGGCGTGACGTGTAAACCGAAATACCTATTACCGAATTCAGGATGTGGCGTCTCCCTATAAAAAATATCAAATACCTGATCGCTTACATTAAGCTCTGTAGTACAACAATACTTGATATTTACGCCGTCTTTATTCCCGTAATGTTTAATTACGGCTTCGACATCCGTCGTTGGATTATGCGTGATCATCATCAGTCAACTTTACGTAAACACGCGATTGGCCTTTCCATGTAGGAACCTTCACGTCAGTAGTAAAAGCACTAAAATCGTATTTTGCATACGAGTCTAGACGAGGACGGCCACGACCACGCTTTGGTGCGTCATATGCCTTAACTTCGACGCCTTCCTCAGCCGCACGGCCGGAGTAAGCACCTGAGTGCGGAATATGAATTAGGCCGGTTTCAATATAAACAATTTTACCGCCAGTTGATGACTTTTCTGATTTTTTCATACGTATTCCTTTTTATCGCCATACAGTTCATTATACTCATAACCTGCCATATAGTCAGCAACTTCCTTCTCGCTCATATCGACCTCTTCAATTCGAACTGAGTCATATGTAGCACCAAGATAATAGTGAGGATAAACGCCACGATTATACCAACTGTCAGCTGAACCACGATCGAACGGACCGCCGTGACGATTATTGTATAGTTTACCGTTAAACTCTTTCATTTTTTAAATATCCAATCGTTTATTGATACGAGCGCGATCATGATAAATGCAGCCAATATTGGCGATGGATCATTTGTAATTGCGCCAATAATAGAAAAAATGATGGCTAATGAATAAATGAGTATTACCATTACTGTTCCATTGTAGTATTAACTTCAACTGCAGAGATTGCTTTAATATCAATCTCACAACCTTTAAACATGTCCATTAAATTATTAATTGCAGTATGCGAACGTGCAATCAAATTCAATTCACCGGTATTTGTTTTAATAGTTACTTCGTACATAATATAGTTTCTTTTTTTAGTGAAAGTCAATCAAAATTTGAAAGAACGTATTGATTGAATTTGATCGAAAGATCCGGAAACGGTAATTTCGGGATTTCCGCCCCCTGGACCCATTGGGATGAAAGATTCCAATTTTAGATTGTTGTCGTGGAGGAATTGAAGGAAAATTTGAAGTGGGCAATCGTAAGAGACATCGAAAGTGTGGGTTGTTTCGTTTGACATTATTTTGTCCTATTTGGTCAGTACAGTACTATTATACCAAAATATCGAATTCTTGTACACTATGCAGCCACCTTAGATTTGATCATTTCAGAGAGGATGAACTTAGCAATGTTCATCTGCTTGCGAGCCGTGTCAGCGTCGCGAGGACTTACCGGCTTCAACCAACCATCAGGACTTTGGAAAGCCAAGATCTCTTGAGCATCTGACAAAATGCTCATAACGACCATTTCCAAGCCACCGCACTTAGCAGTGATCGATTCCATGTACTCTTCGCGGATATCGGCTTCTGACATACCATAGCACTTTGATTCGAATTCAGTCATTATTTTGTCCTGTTTGGTTGGTATGGTACTATTATACCAAAATATCGAATTGTTGTACATAATAGTATACTGTTTTGTGTGTCTATTATTGTAGTACTAAAGTATTACTTTTTCATTCCATATAATTTCCATATAGTAACCAAATACTTAAATACTTTAGGATACTGTTCTGGATTAGGAACATTGTAATCGTAATACTTTAGAAAAGCTTCATATTGATCTTGTGGTGACATATATTCTTTGTTTGTATCCAGAGATACATTATACCACATGTGTGGTATTTTTGTACACTATTTTGGAAGTTTTAGGCAAAAAAAGGCAACCGAAGTTGCCTTATATTAATCCCATAATGCTCGGTAATATTTACCAAATAGTCTACATCCATTATTTACACGATCATTATCATCGGATACCCAGACTTTATCTTCGTCATTCAAAATACTAAATGCATATATCATCTCATCTAAAACCCAATTCCAACGCTCTTCTTCAATACTGATATATTCCGGATTACACTCTTCTTGATAATCAAATAATGATTGTTGACCATAATAATCATAATCATTTCTTTTATCAATAAATCTAAGATTTTCCGGAACATCTTCCAAATCAATGCAATTTGAATATCCATGATTAGTTGCTTTTAATTGCAATAACATAGGATATACTATTTTTGCCAATGTAGTATCCATTGACCAAGTATCCCATTTATCAATATGGATATTAATTTTCCTAGAACGTTTCTTTTCGCGCCAAAGAAGGAACTTATATAACAAAGTTTTCTTTTCTTCGTCCACAGCAAATAAATTATTTTTGCTTGTTGGAATCTCGTCGATACCACGCCATTTGCCGCACGCAAGCCATTCACCTAGCTTAAAAACGTATTCGGGATAGTCCTTATATCCGTATTTATCGACTACAGATTTCTTTGCCCAAAAACAAATCTTCTCTGCTAGATGATATGGTCCAAACCAATTCTTATATGGTCCGATTTCGACTTTCATTTTTCCTCTCCCCAGCAATGCCCGGTACCTGTAATATTAACACGATCATAGGACATTTTAATATAATCTAATGCTAACTCGCATTGCGCTTGGGTTGTAAAATTATCCATGATAACAGGTCTATTAAAATAATGATTCTCGGGTATCGTAAACGTATAAATTAAAATCCATGTTGCCATATCAATCTCCAGTTGTAATTGCTAGAATGATTCCACCAATCCAAAGCAATATTAATAATTCTATCATTTCGTAATCCAGTTCTTAAATTGATTTACAAATTCATCTGCGTGATACTGATGTTCAAATCTATAAGTGTGCTCGTAAACATCAGTATATGATTCATGAACCCATTGCCATTGTCCTAAATGTGCACGACACCACTTTTTGGCTTCCCAATCCAAATCAGAATGAATAGACACGATATAACCAGGCGCCCACTTTAATTTATATTCAAAAATTTCTTGGGGAGTCATGACTCGTTCTTTTCCTTGAGCTTTGCTTCTACACGTTCAATTGTTTCTGCATATGTAGGCGCAGCACACCAGCCTTTTTCCTCATCAGTCAGCCCAACCCATTCACGTCGTGCTTGTGTGTCGGTCTCATTTAAGAATTCTTCTGGATTTAGTTGTTTAGCTTCATCGATACCTGCTTTAATAGCAGTCATGATCCCAAGCCTAGTCAATGCATCTAAAACCTCTGGCGGAAATATAAATTGGTAATCTGCACTACCGTCTTCATTTTCTCTAATTAAGATTACTTCTCCAATTCCTTCAATATTGCTCATATGATTTTTCCTCAAATTTTGTCAGTGCAAATACTATTATGCAATGCCATGTAACCACAATCCATACCACGAGTATACATGTCTGGACCAAACTTAAAGACATCATATAGTACGTAGCGATATGAACCTCTCTGCTTTATATCACCATCGAAAAGACGAGAAACAACAGCATGGAAAGCATTACACCTATCATCATACGATAAAGAATCCCAAAAATCGTTAGCGTTTTTTTCATCCGCAATCCTAGCTTCTTCAAATGATTTTGCTAAAGCTTCATTAGCTTCCATGTATTCTGCCATCTTATCATCCATGAGTTTTTCATTCTCTGGATTCAGAGGTTCATGTTTATCTTCCATCATTCAACTCCGAAATGTTTTTGGATATGAACTACGCCTTCGGCTATACCATCGTTGAATCCAAGATTGTTTCTTAAGGCAACATCATCAGCAAGGACGGCACCCCGAACACAGTCAATACATCCGCGAACAATCAACTCGGCGAACTTTTCTTGGTCAAAATGTACACCATCTAATCGAGTATCCCAGCATTGTTTAGCAAGGTTTTTAATTTGTTGGTTCATTATACATCTCCAAATACATCATTAGCCCAGATTATCTTAGAGTTGTCTTTTTCGTACAACTCGACCAACTGAGCAAGAGTCCATACATCATCCGTCTTAACGGTATGCAACCAATCACTGAATCTAATATAACAGTCATCTCGCATAATTGGCAAGCCCATCTCGTCACCATAAGGACCAAGACCCTCGCCACGAATATCGATCCGGCCACCAGCCCAATGCTGAGTTATTTCCTCTACCTCGTAGACGTCACCTTTCTTACGGCTGGTGAACTTAGAATCTTCTTCCTGAACCACAGTCTTTATCATGGTAAGGTTTCGACTACGATACCAATCCGTGTTGACCGGACCCATCCAGTTAGTAGAGTATGTAATCATCATTTTTATCCCCAGAAAATATATTTAACTCCGGCAACAATAACTACAAGTGATACAGTCAATTCGATAATCAAATCAGCTACATCTGCTAGAAATTGAATTTTTTCATTACTCATATTTACCTCTACTTAGTTATAAATGGAATAGCAATTAATGCAATAATAATGATGGTATATGCAATTGCATTCCAATCAATATATGAAATATTCATTTCTGTTCTATTTGGGCAATCTCGTCCCTGATTACAATCATTATTGCAGCATTTCATTTTACATTCTCCATAGTTCCAAGTACTCCATTTGTACCACGAGTATAATTTGAAACGCCTTGAGTCCATGCTGTGTATTTAGACTTATCGACGTCAAATGTCTTTTGAGCTTTTTTAGGAGCTCGGTATTCGCACATTGTAACCTTAACGCCTGAGGCGTCGGTGAAAGTTGTATCTTTGTATTTCATATCATACTCCAATTTCAGTTTCTGTTATTTTACCACCATACACGGTGGAATAGAGCTCTGCGCAGGCCTTAATCTTAAATACCATCACGGAATTGTTTTTCAATATTAGAATATATCTCATAACTTGCTCCTCAAGACCATTATACACTAATCTACCATATTTGTACATATGGTACCAAATTATTAGTTACACAGCATGTATTCGGCAAGTTCTTCCCAATTCTCATTGGTTGAAGCAATCTTAGTAACACTGATCAAACTGCGCAAAGATAACTCTTTAACATCAGATTGGATTTTCTTAATAAACTGAATCGCATCACTCTTGGCTTTTGTATCGTACTCAGGCATAAATTCATCTGATGACGCAATGGCTTCCATACGCTCTACTTTTTGATCATCAGTCATGCTCAAATCGATCATCATTGAACGTGAGCGGATAGCCTGATCGATCTTTTCTTGTCCCATGTTAGAGATAAACACGATACGGCCGGTGAACTCAAAAGACTTTGGCAAGTCATCATCACGCATATCGGCATTCCAGCTGATAAAACGACGATCGTATGAGTCTAAGGCACCTTTGAGAAGGTTCAGGGCAACTGGGTCCTTTAATACTGAATCACAGTCATCAAACACGATCACTGAACCGTTATTTTCGAACAAAGTACGGTACAGACCTTTAGGAGTAGAGTAGCCTTTTACGATCGCAAAACTACGTGAACGGGCAACTGACATACCAATCTCGAATTCATCCAAACAGGTAACGTCGTTTAGACCTGAGTCCTTGAGGGTTTTCAGAACAGTGTAGGTTTTACCCAAACCGCCCTGACCTGTAATGACTGCGGAAGGTTGAACCCCAGTCGCAACCATTTTTACAAGCTTTTCCACGAAGTCAAAACGCTTGTTGATGCCAAACTTTTCAGACTTAGGCTCAGACTTGACGTTCATCAGCTCGTTGATGGACTTCTTGACGCCTGTGATCTGCTTATGCATGTACTCTACACGGTAAGCATTCTTGGTTGAGAAAGTTTGGCCCTCAATGCTACAAACGTATTTGCCTGAGGACTTGTCGAAGGTGATGGTATTTTGTGTGTTCATAGGTGTATTATACGCATTTTCGCAAATACTGTACACACTTTTTTAATAGTATACCCGGTTGTGTGTCTATTATGTCAATTAGTACTAAAGTATTAGTTAAAAATGCACCACATCGGATCTTCATCAACTCAGATAGGTATTCTACCACAGAAACAAAAATGGGGACCGAAGTCCCCAAAATTAGTACTAAAGTATTAGTTTTTTACATCACAGAGCTCAGAGCTGATGCAATATTTAATACCAAGGTTTTATTTTCTAAGCTAGTAGCTTCCTCATTCATATCATCAGAGTGCTCGATGTCCTGCAGAAGCTCTACGTATTCCTCAACAGTGAGAAGTCCGGATGCATATGAATCGACGATCTGCTTTAATAATAAACCTTTATTAATTAACCATTCATCATCTGAATTAATTAAGTTTTGAATTTCTTCCATTTAATATCTCCCTAATACTGATTCGGCAAATCTATTAGATTGCGTAATTAGTATCTTCTTTTTTAATTCGCAATATGTATTTGTCATCTTATTAGTTTCTACTTTCTTGTCGAAAGTGACTAATGTTTCTTTTAACGGATTGATGATTTTAATTACGTCTTTAGTTTGTTTAGATTCCGAATATGAAATAAACCAATTGACATCTCTCAATATTTGCTTAGTATTAATATTGTCTGATGTACAATCGATTATACTAATATTATATTTAATATCGATTGCTACCTTCGATTGATTATCATCCCAGAAACTTGGGACGATATCACTAATAGTTGCACATCCGGTTAATGTCATTACTGCAAATATGGCTATGATGTATTTCATATCGGTTCCTTAATTAGCTAATGGATTATCTAATGCACGTTGTAGTTTCTTATTCAATCTATCCTCAACATCTTTAATCTTCTGGTCAGTTGCATCTCTCAATGCATTTGCCTTTTGATCATAATCATTTTGCAATTGGTCACGTTTATTTTCAAAACGACCTTCTGCAATCTGGATCTGTTCACGCACTTTCTCTTCCGAGGCACGGACCATATCTTCAACTCTATCACCTTGCTTTTCAATACCCAAGATATCATCTCTTAAACCAGATTTAATATCACGTGTATACTCAATAGCATCATCCAACTTCTGCTCGATTATCTTATTGCGATTTTCAATTTCAGTTGTGTCGATATTCTGGATAATCTCTTTCATATCCATATAGTCTTTGTATATTTCAAAACCACCCCAAGCTGCACCACCTAAAGTAGATAGTGCAGTTAGGAGCGCAAACATCTTACCGCCGGAGAATTTCATTCCACCAAATTCGATTTCTGTTTTTTCGTCTGACATTTTGCTTCCTTACTTCTTGTTAGCGTAAGCATTAGCACCAAAGAAGGCAGCAACCAAAGCAGAAATGGCAACAAAATATGTTGGTGCAATATCACCAATAATGCCAGCGGCTTTGTCCAAACCCAACCATGAAGTAAACATGATTGTTGTTGGGTACAGTAACATACCAAACAATGCAAACCATGTCATCTTGCGCATCGCATCTCTTTGAGCATCCGCATCTTCTAGTTCTCTGCGCTTGAATTCTAGGTGCATATTTAATTCTTCTTTACTAATATGGCCGTCACCATTGGTGTCTGCACCTTCTAATCCGCTTCCGGCTTCTATTGTAAGTTCTTTTTGTTCAGCCATTTAAGTCTCCTTAATTATATTTTAAAATTGCCAGTGTCATATACACTGCACTGATTGCTAACATTGTCAACAAGACACCTAATGCTGTCCAATTGAATATGTTAAAAATCATTCGTCTACGTTTAGCTTTTGCTGTTCGTTGTTCCTTCTCTTCTTGTTCCTTGCTACGTTTTATTTCAGCTTGGAACTTCAACCAATCATCCCACATACCTGGTCGACCCTGGTAAATCATCATTTGTTTTAACTCTTCTTCTTGTGCAGCTAACTGCTCTGAAGCCATAAAAGCAGCAATGTCACTCTTATAGCCATGTTGATGAGCCTTCTTTTGTATCTCAGTTTTTAAACCAAAATACTGAGCCATAGCTTCACCAGCTTCGTAGATCTCTCTTCCATTAACTAGTGTTTGCTTAATGACATCAAAGGCAGCATTGGCGGCGGCAAGTTCAGCAAGCATGATTATTCCTTTACTTTGGTAAAGTAACTATGCCCTCAGCTATCAATCTTTGTCTATTGACTGCGTGTTGTGCTTGTACTTCTTCTTTGGATCCACCGAAGTACGGAACGCAATGTCCTTCTTCGATCATAATCTCAGTAACCATACGACCATCAGGCGCAACGAAGTCACCGAGAATACGACCAAACTTTCCTTTGGCATCGTCACCGTCTTTTTCAACTTGCGTTCTGAGAATGCCGGTTTCACCTAGTAACTCCTTCAAACGATTCTTGGCGGCAAGACCGAATACCTTTTCGACTGCGTCACTAGTTCTAGACTCAGGAGTATCAATACCCATAATTCTAACTCTTTGGCCTGTTAATACAATATCGAAACCCAATTCAATATCGACGTCAACGGTATCCCCATCAACGACCCTATTAATCTTTGCTCTATATTCATACATATGTTATCACTCCTTATTATTGTTATATTGTGATTCTACCATTTTATTATGAAGAATTTGTTGGGCCAAACCATTCCGTAAACCCCTTTTGGTTTCTGGAACAATGGCGTTGACGTATATTTCCTCTGATGCATAAAAATCTACACCAGGAATACGGAACTGTCCGTATGCTGCAAATCCAGGATTATAGTTCATAATCGCAGTTAACTGTGCCTGTATAGCTTGTTGCGCTTGAAGTGACGCAGCACCGCTCATCTCGTTAGCTAAGTTCTGAGCTTTCTCAGTCATAGCTTCTTTTACTTTTTCTCTAGTAGATTTTGATTTAGAGGATGATTCAGATTTGGAGTCCCCATTAGAACTAGAGTCTCCACCACTTTCTGATTCCCCTTCCGATCCACCACTGTCTCCTCCCCCAGCTTCTTCCAATGGCTCGTCCACAGTACTACTGGTGTCCTGTATTGGTTCATTAACTGCTACCTCCATTATTATTGTTACTGGTGCCGATATTACACTATCAACGACGGCATCACCCGTTGAACTAATTGTGGTCAATGATGCAACTGGATCGACATAAACAATAGATGCTGTTTCAGTTTCTACTACAGGATTGGAAGTTTCCTCCTGTTGTCGTTCTAATAACATCTTGGTTGCATATGCCTCTTGATATCCTGGACATCCGGTATCATACAGTGCGGTTATAGTACATTGTTGATTATAGTATGCGGTAGCATATCCTGGGCATGTTGCATCGTATAGTGGATTCAGCGAACATTGCTGATTGAAATACGCTGTTGAGTATCCTGGGCATCCTGAGTCATACAACGGATCTGCTGTACATTGTTGATTGTAGTATGCAGTAGCATAATCTGGGCAATTGGCATCATACAATGAGTTCAACGAACACTGTTGATTAAAGTACGCAGTGTCATATCCAGTACAACCGCTATCGTAAAGAGGGTTCAACGAACATTGTTGATCATAATATGCAGCAGCATATCCTGGGCATCCTGTATCATACAATGCAGTTATGGAACATTGTTGACTATAGAATGCTGGTGCATATCCTGGACATCCGGTATCATACAGTGGATTACTTTTACATTGTTGATCGTAATATGCCTCAGCATAACCAGGACAATCAGAAGCGTATAGCGCATTTAAACCACATTGTTGGGCGTGGTAAGCTTCTTGATATCCCGAGCAGTTGGTTGAAAAAAGGGGGTTAATCGAACACTGTTGGTCTTCATATGCCTGAGCATATCCAGGGCACTGCGAATCGTATAATGGGTTTGCCGAACATTGTTGATCGTAATACGCCTCAGTATAACCAGGACATGCTTGATTGTATAAAGGACTGAAACTACATTGCTGATTGAAATACGCTGTTGTATATCCAGGACATCCAGAGTCATACAATGGATTTGCAGCACAATTTTGGTCATACAATTGTTTGGCAAATGCTTCTGCATAACCAGCACAACTTGGATCAAATAATGGGTTGCCGGCGCATGGATCTACAGAGTAAATCAATCGTAAATCAGTATACGTAATTTCAGGCCCATAGTAACCACCCCAAAATCCACCATCCTTACCACGTATTTTCAATGCAATACTTTGAGGATCCGTATACGATTGATTGAACAGTTGCACACCATCTTGATGTACATCCAACCCATCGGCTGGACCTGAGTAATCGTATGTGTAAGTTTCGACCACTTGACCTGCAGAATCTTTTACAGATACTTCAAATGTCAATGTGTCAGTTCCACCACCATTGTTTGGCATCAACTTATAATGCCAGTGGTATTGGTATCCATCAACTTGAATACCAGTTGCTTTCAATGCTTGATTAATAGCAATAGTCTGTGACACCAATGCATTGCCATACGAAAACATAATCGTATTGGTCGTAGTATCAAATAGAGGACCACTGCCAGAGATAGACGCACAACAGCCGCCTGGATCGGCACCATAAGTGATACCTTCCCAAGCTTGTTGATCTATGAGGTTTTGGCTGGTATCTGCTTTAGAGACCGATAAGCAGGAGAGTAACAATACCCCAGCCAATATACGCAGTATTTTCATTCTTATCCTCAACAACTGGTTCTACGCTACTAGTCTTGCCTGCTTGCTTCCAGGCTTCTTTAGCTTCAGGACCAATCTTACCTTCGTACGGACATGGCGTTCCTGCCATCAACATTGCATCAAAGACTCTTGGGTCTTGGCATAATGTAGAAATGGCAGCAACCTTCATACCCATATCGTAAAGGGTCTTGGATAACTTTAATCGTTCGCAATTCATATCACGCACAGTAGTGGCACCCGAGATACCTAGTATCTGAGTCTGTACTGCGCCTGATACACCGACCGTACATAGGTCAGTGTTACTAGCATTTATTGATGGTGATATTGCACTTGGTGGCGGAGACTTGACGGTAGTCTCGGCCTTTGATGTCGAATTTACTGTGCTGCTTGAAGTCGAATCAGTGACGATTGGTTGAGCAATCGTGATGGATGTAGAAATAATAAAGCTAACAGCAATTGCTAGCTTCTTGTACATTATGTTTCCTTTAATGCAAATAAAATATAGGGTTCATCTTATTTATAAAAAAAGGAACCTTAAGGTTCCTTTTATTGTTTTTTCTGGGATTCCAGATAATCCTCAACGTTATCCTTTAATGTTTGAGGCAACGGTTGTCCGTTCTTTTTAGTTTCGTTACCATCGCGACCAAATATTGCGTCCCATCGTTCAGCATATTCCTGATTACTTACACTGAATGGTCGAGGTGCTGAACCTTTTCCACCATCTGACATAGTATTCTCCTTTAAAATATAGACTTATTATATATCAAAAATGAAATGGGCACTTGCTTTTAGATTCCATTGCAATTTTTGCTTTTTTAGACCTATTATATGTGCCACCAAATGTATTCATCATGGTCGTTATCCTAGAATATTCTAGGCTGTCTACTAGATGACACCGCATTTCGACTTCGTCTTCCGTCTGAGGAATTATATAATACATCGGCGTTCCAGCAATAATATTAAATTGCGGAATGTCATTCTCAACGAATACGTTAATATTTGTTGCATTCTGATAGTAGAAATTCAATGTACCTGGAAGAATAGTCATCTTGTTCCAAATATTCATTGTATGATACGTTGCTGGTAGCATTGTAAAATATGTTTTACTTTTAGAAGAAGCTAACCACGGTGATGTAAATTTATGATGTTTTTTAGATCCAAAATAAGGTTTATCGATAATATCATACTGCAATTCCGGATGCGAAACACCATGAGTATTGCCCTGACCATCTGAAACCTCTAGTCCTGTTTCATTTGTTGCGATTGCGACATCTGCCCAAAATGGAAAAATCCAAGTATTTGCAAACATCGTATTGATGCCTTCGCACTTTTTGATGGATGAAGTTTTTGAAACAAGTGAAGTTCCAGATATAGGTTGCGTCAAAGTTGCTGGAAGACGTTTCCACCAACCAGGATAATCATCTTTGCCAAACTTTCTAATCTGGTGGAATGTGTACACAGCCTTATCTGTAGTATACCAATCTACTACTACTTTTTTGCGTTTAAACCAAAACATCGTATATTCATCCTTTAATATATTTTAGTTGGAACAACATAACTTTTTTTATTTAAAATTAGTTTATTCTTATCATCTGTAATTTCAAAATCTTTAATCTGACTAATGCCATGTAAGTGTTTTGCCCAACTATTTATACGTTGATTAGATGGGAACATCATTTTTGTTGTGTATTCAAATCCATGTTCCCATTGAACAAATATATTTACGTATTTTGCATCCATGCTTTAATATTATTGGTACACCCACTAGGACTTGAACCTAGGACCAATGGATTATGAGTCCACTGCTCTAACCAACTGAGCTATAGGTGTACTGTATTAATCCCTCAGAAGTTTAATCATTCGTTCGGCCAGTGCTTTGAACCATGCTTCGTCATGTCCACGAGTTGTCTCTGCAGCAACTCCAATACGTACACCACTGGTTTCAACAAAGCCGCGAGTATCACCAGGTACACCATTCTTATTTGCGGTAATACCGTTTGCTTCCAATAAGTCAGCAAACTGACGACCACTATATTTCTCTTTGTTCAAGTTGATTGTCATCATGTGGCATTGTGTTCCACCTGATACAACATCAACACCGGCATCCATAAATGTTTGTGCCATTGCATGTGCATTGATACGTATACGTTTAGCATATAGCTTAAACTCAGGCTGGAGTGCTTCATAGAAACATTGTGCTTTGGCAGCAATAATATGCATCAATGGACCACCTTGAGTTCCAGGAAATACTGCGCCGTTGATCTTCTTGCTAAAGTCTTCTTCATCCCACATAATCATACCACCACGAGGACCTCGCAATGTCTTATGTGTTGTTGTAGTCACTACATCTGCATATGGGAATGGACTTGGGTATTCGCCACCGGCAACCAATCCTGAGTAGTGACTGACGTCTGCAAGTAGAATAGCACCAACTGAATCAGCAATTGCACGGAATGCTTCCCAATCAATGACTTGACTGTATGCACTGGCACCAGCAATAATCATTTTGGGTTGATACAAATTTGCTTTATCAGCAATGTCTTGGTAATCAAGACGCCCGTTACTATCAACACCATAGCTATAAGACGTAAACCATCTGCCGCTAACGTTGACACCAGCACCATGTGATAAATGTCCACCACTTGCCAAGTCCATACCAAGGATAACATCGCCTGGACTCAAGAATGCTTTGAACACTGCTAGGTTAGCATTGGCACCAGAATGAGGTTGGACGTTTGCGTATTTACAACCAAACAACTCAGTAGCGTATTCAATCGCAAGTTCTTCAACCTTATCAACTTCTTCGCATCCATTGTAATAACGTTTTCCAGGAAGACCTTCGGCGTACTTATTGGTAAGAATACTACCGCATAGTTCCATTACTGCATCGCTAGTGAAGTTTTCGCTGGCAATAAGTTCGATTGTATCCTGTTGTCTAACACCTTCGTCGGCAACAATTAGTTTAATTCGTGGATCAATCATTTTGTTTTAAGTACCCATTCTGCCAATTCTTTAACCTGGGCATCAGTTAATTGAGGTTGTGCAGGCATAGGAATTACACCCCATACACCACTACCTCCTGATTTAATTTTCTTAGTCAAATATTCAACTGCGTCTTTGCGTCCTGCGTATTTAGCAGCCACATCTTTATATGCTGGCCCAACCAGTTTCTTGTCCACAGCATGACAAGCTAAACACATATTTTTTTGTGCAAGAGCACGGGTATCTGCCATAGATACAGTTGCAGTCACGGCAAGAGCAATTGTTAATAATAGTTTTTTCATATCGATTCCTTATGTGATTAAATGACTAGTATATCCGTCTTTAAGACTTCTATTAACTTCCCAATCGCCAAGATCGTTCCATTCTCTTTGAGAATTTATAGATTCTGTATTGACGTATTTTAGGTTCCTATTGATCTGTGCATCGGATCCAACATTAATAAATATCGATCCTGGCTTTGCGTCACGCTTAAATAGATACCAAGCTTTTGCATCATAAGCACCAGTCGTGGGAAATGGCATGGTATCTGCGTCAGGGGTCTTTGTGAGAAAGGGGATTGTTGCGGACTCTATAATAGCTTCACCCTTCTCGCCATCTTTAATATTGCGAGCAACCGCAACGCCTCTTGGAGTGGCATTCGGCCAACCGAGTTGAAGTGCGCGAATCATCGTACCAGTTGATACTGCGCAATAGATTTCTGCAGGATCCTTGCCAAGATCGTTGGACACTGTTCGACACATGTTGATGAGTCCAGCGGTAACAATTGGAGTCTCTTTAAATCCAAATGGAATGTATCCATATCCGCGTTGGATAGCCCACTTCTTTGCATAACCATTTAACATAGGCATTGCTGCTGTCTTAAAGAACCGAACTTCAACGTTCTCATAAGCAAATACAGATCCTTGGTGATCTGATACTTGCTTAGATGCTGGCATAAAGAATACAACCTTCTTGCCGTATTCACGAGCAATAGCAGCGATTGCGTCGGGAGCGTGACCTTGACGTGGAGCTACGTATACAAATGTATCGCGAGGAGAATCAGATATCACGCGCTCACCGCCGAAAGCTTTTAGTCCGCCTGGTGCAAGATCTGCACGTAGAATATATTTGTCTTCATACTCTTCTACTACTGGTGTACCAAACCTAGATTTATATGTACCCCACATATCGAGGTAGTAGTCGCGCCCATCTGCACGATCCATACCTAAATATAAATCTTTGTTAGTTTCACTCTGCGTAACTTGGTATAAAGCTTTACCCATAATTCTACCTTTTATAAATGGAGCGGGATAGGAGAATCGAACTCCTAACGGAAGATTGGAAATCTACAGTTTTCCCATTAAACTAATCCCGCATGGCCTGCCCTGAGAGGTTCGAACTCCCGACCCACAGCTTAGAAGGCTGTTGCTCTATCCAACTGAGCTAAGGGCAGGAATCTACCTTATACTTATGTTACCTGAAGGAAATCTAACATCCACAGAATATCTAGTGACTGCACAAGAAGCCATCATAAGACTAATAAAAATTATTATAACATTTTTCATAATATAATTCAGGGATTATTGAAGTATAGGTGGGGAGTCCGTAGACTCCCCGTGCCTTCACACGGCAGTATCTTATACTAGATTTGCTACAGCTTTTAGATAGTTAACAACTGTATCTGGATGTGTCTCTCCATATGGATCACCTGGTGCAAGATCCATAATACCTGGTTCCACAAACGTACGTTCTACGATGCAATCTTTGATGACTGCCGCATAACGCCATGAGCGGTAACCAAAGCCGAGATTCTTTTTGCTAACAAGCATTCCCATTCCGGTAGTAAATTCGCCATTACCATCCGGTAGCGCTTTCAGCTTTTCTACTTTTTGGTCGATCATCCATTTACGCATAACGAATGCATCATTAACAGATACGACATAAACTTCGTCAATGCCAAGAGAACGAATCTCCTCGTATGCCGCCTCAAACCCAGGAACCTGGAATGTAGAACATGTAGGAGTAAATGCTCCTGGAAGTGAAAAGATTACTACGCGCTTATTTAAAAACAAGTCTTTACTTGTTTGCAATTCCCATCGGAAAGGATTATCTCCTCCGATACTCTCATCACGAACACGCATATAAAATGTCGTGTCAGGCACAAATTTCAAACTCATTATATTCTCCAAATGGTGCGACTGGCCAGAATCGAACTGGCATGACTTGCGTCGACAGATTTTAAGTCTGTTGTGTATACCAATTTCACCACAGTCGCATTGTTAATTAACGGCCTTGACCGCGATATTTTTTGTGATCTTTACGACATTTATTTGCACTGGCAGTTTTACTACCATTTTGGCAAGTTCCTTTATGCACCTTGCGGCGTACTTCTTTTCCTTTTACAGCTGCCATTATAACATACTCCTTAATAAAAATGTATGGTGCGGGTGAAGGGACTCGAACCCCCACGTCTTTCAACGCTAGAACCTAAATCTAGTGCGGCTACCAATTACGCCACACCCGCTTTTGTTAGTGACGGTTACGAACTTCCGTCGTGATTTTATCGTAATCACCGTAAAAATTGACTAGAGTCAACTCGATTTGCACGTTCAACTTTCGTTGAATTACGCTGCGAGGCGTGTAATAATGGTCGGAGATGTAGGATTCGAACCTACGATTTCTCGGTCCCAAACCGAGCGGATTAACCAGACTCTCCTAATCTCCGAGGCACTTGCATGGGTTCTTTCTTATTATAACACAATTTGTATTATATACATCTTTGGTGGAAGTGATAGGGATCGAACCTATTGTGACTTACGTCGGCGGAGTTACAGTCCGCTGCCATACCATTACGGCGGCACTTCCAAAAATGGCTCCTCGAGTAGGGCTCGAACCTACGACCAACAGATTAACAGTCTGCTGCTCTACCAACTGAGCTATCGAGGAATGGTGCCGGATGTCGGGTTCGAACTGACGACCTACCGCTTACAAGGCGGTTGCTCTACCACTGAGCTAATCCGGCTAATCAAAATCAATTATACACTTTTTATTATTTTATAGATAATGCATTCTTCAACGTGCGAAATATTTATACACATTTCATCAATAACGTTCGTATACATACACATCGACGTGTGATGCGTTTCTAAGGCCATCGACAATATTGCCAAAATAGTCATAAGAGCGCAAAGCATTTTTGCGCATTCCAGTGCCATAAGGATATACGTTGACAGACTTTTTAAAAAAAGGTTTGCGGCCGCGCATTACAACGCGGTATTTTTTCTTTGAAATTTTATTTAAAGCAGAAATATTTTTTTTCAATTCACCGATTTGAATCATATCAGAAGCAGACATTGTATCGGCAGTAAAACGATAAGATGCGGATTGACGAATCATGTTAATAGTCCTCTGTTTGTCTATGGATTAATTATAACAAAATATTGAATTCTTGTACATAGTAGTACACTAAAAAAGTATACTATTTTTGTAATACTTAGGTACTAAAAAGGGGTCCGAAGACCCCTAAAAATTTAATACCCTAGTATTATATTAATCATTTTTAAGTATCAACAGAGCTAAGTCGCGACGACCTAGTCTGGTTAGTTCAGCGGCAGCTCTAGCTTTACCGATAGACGCAAAAAACGTTTGAACATTACGTAGAATCTTCATACGATGAACCCTCCATTTTTGCGCTCGTATATACGAGCCCAATATTCTACTTCTGCAGAAGACTGTGGGTTTTTACTGATAATGAATGCTTCAAATTGATAGTGGGGTGTCGGCGTTAGTGCCGCCATAATTTTTTTAATTATTGTTTTCATATAATCCTTTTGAGATTTTACACGCGAAAATGCCTGGGCAAGGATCACTCACCCAGGCGGCGATTTCTTATTTGTAGATGGGACCTGTAGGCTGATTAAACCAAGTTTCCCATTCCTCGTCGGAAACGGGCCACATGATTAGTCTTTCTTAGATACGAAAGAATAAAATTCCGTAGCCTTTTTCATCAATTCATCGGTCGAATAAGGTGCCAAAGCAGCCTGCATTTCTTCGGCTGTTTTCTTACCTTGTTCAAACATTTGCTGGGTGAACACATAGTTCATTTCCCACTGTTTGTCCATGTAGTCTTTAGCCATATGAAGCATTTCAGAGCGGATTTCGAAGGGATTTTTAGACATGATCGACTACTCCTTTATTGATTTGCTTAACGATATCAGCTGTTTTTTGAACAACTTCTCCGCCTTTAGCAATCTGATCTTTATAGAAAGAGTAGGTATATGCGTTGAATGCTTTTTCGAAAGCTTTCCAGCCTTCTACTTTAAGATCAACAAATGAATTGATGAATTCGGCATTGTGCTGCGCCACAGCTTTTAATGTGTACATATGTACCTCCTTGTGTGTGTGTATGGAACATTAAGGCTGTTCCTGTGCCTTCATACTATTTATATAATCTGCACCCTTCCAGAGTACTTCATCAGTAAAATAATCTCGGACTTCAAATAAAGTTATATCAAACTTGTGTTGAAAACATGAATTAATCACATTGTTAATTGCACCATAGTCAGACTTGGCCCAACCGACCTCTTTGCCGTCTTTGAATATTTTACTTTTTCTTTTCATTTTATATCTGACTCTGTATCCGGGATCGTTTTATCTTCTCGAATCTCAATAAACCTAGGAAGGAATAGCGACTTCCCACCTTGTTTATTCTCAATCTTGGCATTATATACTACTGCCACAATCCTACCAATGAGATTATCGCGGTCGATCCAAAGACTATCTCTAAGACTATCGCTAAACCCAGAACCAATAGAGACGGTGATAGGGATAGTGTCCGATTGTCTGGAGCTACATATAAGTGCGCCAAGCTTTCCAACATATTTTCCAGTGCCTTCTTCATAGCCAATTATCTCCAAATCACAGTCAAGTTCGGCTTTGAATTTTAGCTGATGCTTAACTCGTTTATCTTCCCATGGACTGTCTATGTCCTTGAGTATAATTCCCTCTTGGCCGTCAGCAAGATAACGGTCAAACGCCGCTCGAGCATCAGCAATCTCTGAGACAATTTCATGTTCCACCAACCTGACGGAGCTACCATGAATAAAGCTCTTAAGATACGCAATACGATTCCTGTAAGGAACACTACTATAACCACTAATAAAATCTTCATAGTCAATCACATCCCAAATAGTCGCACGAACTAATTTAGCTTCTGATGCAGTAATCGTGCCTTTCACTGCTTTGTTGAGGATGCCATTACCAGTTTGACGGTCACATACTGCGCCATCATCTGCTTCAATTAAAAGTTCGCCATCGTATACTTTATTCTTATATCCGGATAATGCAATAAAGAATTCGTCTAGATGTGAAATCCCTTGGATTTCTTTTCCATTGCGACTACGATAATCTACTAAGCCATCTTTTACAATAGCGTTAAATCTCATGCCATCCATTTTAAGTTGGACCATTGCAGGCCACTTCATCTTTCCAAGTGTTTTCTCATCGGCCGGAGAACATAACATGCATGGGTATTCATGAATTAGTTTAGGCCAGATCTTATTTGCTGTAGATGCTGATGCACCGCAACGTAAATCTTTACCTATAACTAATTCAATAACTTTTGCAGTGGTTTCTGGTACATTACATAAAATATTACGTAAATGCTCTATACCAGCATTACCCGTCACTTTCCTCATAGACAACAGACTAAGTTGATTTAAAGCTTCAGGTAAACCAATATTGACGTTTTCAATTTGCTTGTATTGTGGAATCTTACGAATATAAAACTGGGTGAAGGGATCGTAAGCGAGACGAAAGACTTCTTTCAAAATATTATTCATACTGTTGGCTTTTAGGATAGCTTCCTTCTCCAATCGAGAAGGAGTAGCTTCAATATCCTTAAGAATTTGATATACCATCTTTAATCTTTCTAATCACTTCAGCGGAGTCTACATAGTCAGAGGTTAACATCAGCAATTTGTCCATCTGAAATTCAACCTTTTCCAATAGTATCTCTACATACGTCATGTATTCTTCTGGTAAATCTTCCAACCATGCTTTGAGTTCATTGTCACCCATTGATAGAATGAACTCAAAGTTATTTTGATCTTGGTCTTCCACGCTTTTTTTCCTTTACCTGCCTTGCAATGAAACCGTAATCTGCTGCAAGATCTGCAGTAATATTCTTGTATAGTTTATCTAACTTCTGGTCTTTAATAGCACATAGTACTTTTGCCTCAGATGGATGCACACTTTCCAATAGTTCGATAAACAATGCTTCGCGACGAAGTTGAGCCAATGGCTGAGACTTGGTGAAGATATACAACCTACGAAGTTCCTGATTAAAACTTGCAGGAGACATTCCAAGCGGGCCGTCATCCTTTTTAAATGGAGGATCACCTTCAGGCAATTCAAATTTTTGTTCTGGGATAAAGGCGTATTGGAACAAATATTTCAATGCGGGATTATCTCTAAACTCTGCTAATTTAGATGGGTCTTTGTTGACCGTATCTAAAATTTCTACTACATATTCTCTTGACATTTTAAAAATCCTCAATTTCATTTAGCAGCAAACGACACTTGTTTTTAATCAAGTAATTCATGATAGAATTCATGTCGCCTTGTGCTGGTTTTTCATATTCCGTAATGATAGAAGTTTTGACTTCCTCAGGTATATATTCAAAATCTACAAGGGTAGAATTGCGATGCCAGTTACGGCGTTCAGTATCATTTTGACAAGCATCAAATCCTTTATCCATAAACTCAGTTAAACGCTTAGAGCTTACTGATTTTTGGCGCTCTTCTATAATGAATACATCATCGGCAGACATAATATTAGGAACACCGTCACCGGAATCTCCCTTAACAATATGTTCAATCATCCATTCACGCAATTCTTTCTTTGACACTTTCATTTGCTTTTTAAGCATAGGACTGAACTGTGCTACATTGTCATACTTCTGCAATTGCTTAAAGTCTTTATCAGAAGAAATAATCATTACATTTTCGTGCTGACCGAACTCCTGAGTTTGAAGAGCTAATACTGCAATTACATCATCGGCTTCACACTTGTCTAGGCATACTACCTTATATGGAAAGTGCTGTCGTAAGTCATCACGAATCTCGCCCAAAGTGTCGAAGATAAATTTCCAATCTAAATCAGACTTGTCACGATTCTTTTTACGACTAGCTTTATAATTGGGAAAGAAATCTTTGCGCCAGTATCCACGTCCGTCAGATGCGATTACGATTTGTCCGTAATCCTTGGCATACTTTTTCTTGTATGACTTGATGGATGATAGAGCAATATGACGAATTAGATCTTTTTTCTTGGCGGCATCGTCAGTTTTCAGTTCACTTTGCATCGTCATGATAGATGCAAGACACACTTGGTTGAAGTCAATTAAAATCACGTTAAAATACCTTTACAATAATACATTCTTCATTCAAGCGACCATTCACTGCAGCTTCTTTAGTCGTTAGACTCTTAAATGCTGATGCAAGTGTTCGCTTGGTCATGGCGGCAAAGTCTTTGATTTGCTCCGGCTTGCGCATTGTTTTAGAACCAGAAGACGCAACATCATAGTTAACGATACTGGTACCTTTCACACTTAATGCTCCATCACCGAAAGCACGGTACACCATAGCTTTCTTATACTTTGTATTATACACTAATACTTCTTTTGCACCTACGATTTTCTCTGGACGCTCAGATACGATAGATAATTCATCGAATTGCTTCATGAACTTAACTTTTGCAGCCAAGACTGATGGTGGTTTCTCCTTACGAGCACGTGGTTTACGTGCTGATTTGGCAGCCACAGCACGTTGAGCGCATGCACCTTCAATCTCTTCAATTAGTTTACAGATCTTTTTGATCTTGACCTTTTTAATATTGGAGTAACCTTCAACTAGTTGCTTATCGGTTCCTTCAATAAGATCTTGAAGTTCATTCCAAAAGTTAACAAAGGCTGCTGGAATAAGTTTTGCAACAGGAGCACTAACGTTGTTAGCTTCTAGATATCCACTGAAGTTTGGTTGTTCATCAGATGTAATGAAATCATCGATCATTGCATTGAATTCAGCAATGTGCGAACTAGCGGCTTCCGCCATTCGATCTTGAATAGTCACTACAGGTTTTGCCGGTGCCGTATCCACAACAACAACTGCTCGTTTGGGGATAAATGAGCTCAATCGCTTGACTTCAGACTCTAGATAGTCGAGTTCACGATCCGCCAAGTACTGATCACGCATTTTCAAACGTGCAATAGTACCGGCAGATCGGAATTCTAGATCGCTGGCAACATTGGAAAACTTTGCAGCTTCCTTCTTGCCGACATACTCCATAAACCAACGGCGTTTTTCTTTGTTGTCATTTGATGCGTTGTAGAAATTCAAGGCACTCATCAGCGATTCAACGTAAGCATCCTTGTTAATAATAGGTTCATCTGATCCGTATCCATTGCCCAAGGCTTTAAGTTTCTCGCGCTTGTTCTTCAATGCAACTTCTTTTTTAGTCAACGCCATATGGTTCTCCAAATGAAAATAGGTACTCAGTATGGTACCTATTATACACTAATCGGGAATATTCGTACATATAGTACTAAAGTATTACTTTATTCCCCGGATTTAAGTTCCACCACCTCAGTATAGAGGGTCTCAAATTCCTCATGAGACTGTTGCTCATTCTGGAAATTCTGTTTGTGGTATGTACGTGCCATCTTAGAAAGGATTTTCTTAGAGATTTTAAACTGATCATTTAATTCAGCAATTGCTTCTTTTTGGAAGTCTTTTTCTGCATCAACACGAGTCATCGAGTTGGAGATTTCTTCCATGGCATCTTTAATTTTTTTGCGGTCTGCGGGTGAGCTAATCATATATTATCCAATATTAAATTCAATAGTTTTTACAGATTCGGCGTTGAATGAACGCCAACCGTTGTTTTCCAAATCAAATACACGAAATGCACTTCCTTCTTTAATTTCCTTTTCGCCGGAAGGATGCATAGTAACAGGAATCTTAGATAGATTTTTAGTACATTTCATTACACGAGTAGAACCATCTTTTTTGGTAAATGTAACTAATGTAGGTGTTTCTTCCATTAGTAATCCATTTAGCCAATCTCGGAATTCTTGGGTTTTTAAGAATTCTTGACGATTTTCAAATATATTATCGTTTTCAGTAATATCAATCATTAATAACCTCAACTTTCACTTTAACAATCTTCTGATCTCCATTTGAAGCTTTTGCGACAGCTTCAGTGGGATAGATTCTACATGTACGTTGATTGAGGGATCCCAAATCCGAGTATACAATATATCCAAATCGATATCCAATCTGGACCGATATAGTAGCTTCATCGGTAGTAGCTACTTTTGCTTTAAACAGTGCAGGCACTTGTCGTACTCCTTCCATATCACACCTCATTAACAAACATGATATCATTGTATCATAGTAAAGAATTATAATTTTTCGATTTTGAAGTTTTCACCACATCGGATACGTTCACTCATTTTTAACCGAGTGCCGGCATCTTTAGTTTTTTTTTCTTCTACTAACACCGGTTCCAGAATAGTCTCTAGAGTTGGTTCTATAGACTCTGGTTCCGGTTCCGTTGTAGTTTGAACTACTTCAGGAATAGACTGTTCTTTTTCTTTAGACCGCATTACCGTCTGATTGTATCCTATGAACATCAGTACAGCTAATGGATCAAATACTCCTACGATCATCAGTGTGACAATACGTACAGCCTTTTCTAAGAAGCTAGGATCAGTCTGTTCGCCGTAAATTAAGGCTGCGATGTACCTGATTGGTCCGATTTCCGCTTCGACCTTGCGCGCTTCTTGGGCAAGGGGGATTCGCTGGTTGGTGTACTCACTGACTTTGGCTTGCGCTTCCTCGATGGTTTTGTAGGCTGCGGCTCGTTCATCTCTTTGGGAGTCTCTTGCTTTAACTCCTTTTGTAACGGCACCGAGCTCGGTGTATTTTTCAATTTGTTGATCCAGTTGATCAAGCGTTGCACGAGCGTCATTAATAATCTCCCTTTGATACTTAATTTTTCCGTCAATCAGTTCTATCTTAGACAGAACATCACCAGTAATCATTCCCTGATCACTATGAGCCTTTGAAAGATATCCAAAGATTCCCATACTGGTCAAACACATCAATACGATAATGGCTGTGACAAAATAAGTTTTTAATAAAATTGAAGTCTCTTTCCAGTTTCTGTATAACCAAGAAGCGACAACAAGCTTCGATAATTCCAATGCGCCGCCCATAATTGCTATGGACATTGCAGCACCAGAAAAGATTGCCATCAACCCCATGATGGCGTAATATGCAGCAATCGTTGATAACGATACAGCCGACAAGAAAAGTAGAGTTGTCATAACTTTACGTGAGTCCTATGAATTCTGCACTGAATTTGGCCGTTATACCATTCAGCTGGTTTTTCTAATACTTCATAATGAAATTGAAGTTTAGCTTCTAGGTAAGTCATCGTACCTTTATTGATACAAAGATGCAATATTTCACGTGTAAAATTATTTTCCCCAAGTTCTGCAACATCTTTCTTGACATCATCCGAAGATGACCAATAGGTCTTCCAATCAGACGGTACCTTTTCTTTCTTCTTTTTTCCTTTAACTTGACGAGTCTTGCTAAACCAAAAAAGCTTCTTTCCAATGTAACGCCGATTGGTTGTCTTATTGACTATAAGATAAACGAATCCGATATTTTTTTCAATCAAGCCTTCATCAAATTCTACATCTTTATATAACCACATACTATACCCATTTTTGTTTAGATATAGTATTTATTCAAAGAGTTTCATCAACCCCCTAATAGTATTGAGGCGATGTATGATCAACTTAATCCTCTGAGTCCGACTCATCTTGGTCATAACGTTCATCTTCATAAATGTCTCCACCACAAAACGGGCAGTACGCAACCTCACTGGTTGCAATACCGCTTTGCTCTTTAAAAGTGATTTTGCCGTGGGCTCCACATGAATCACAATCAAAATGTCGTATCATTAGGCTTTCCCCCAAACATCATTCCATGTACCAGACAAAGCTCCCTTTGCGTAGTCAGTAACACGGTTCTCAAAGAAGTTGCCATGAACTGGCGCGTTAATCATTTCTTCAACCCATGGCAATGGATTCTTCTTACGTTTGAAGATACCTTTCATACCCATGGAGATCAAACGGCGGTCAGCAATATAACGGATATATTCCTTAACATCGTGTGCACTCAACTCTCGCATATCACTACTTGCGAATGATAAATCGATGAACTTATCTTCTAGTTCAACCATCTTTTCTGCAATGGAATAAATACGACCTTTGAGTTGGTCATTCCAAATCTCTGGATTTTCTTTAACATAAGTCTTAAACAATTGGATCATTGACTCTGCGTGCATAGTCTCATCAACAATAGACCACGTGACAATCTGACCCATACCCTTCATCACACCATGGCGAGGAAAGTTCAATAACATAATGAATGATGAGAATAATTGCATACCTTCAGTAAAGGCAGAGAATACCGCAATATGTTCAGCGGTAGATTGAATCGTACCGTTGTTGGATGATAACTCTAACACGTAATCGTGCTTGTCTTTCATTTCTTGGTATTCCAAGAATTCTTGATATGTTGACTCAGGCATTCCCAAGGTTTCAATCAAGTGAGAGTAAGCAGCAATGTGTAGTGCTTCACGGGCGGCAAAACCTGATAACATCATACGAACTTCAGGCTGTGGGAAGTACGGCAGATAGTTTTTAACATAACCACCAGCAACATCGATATCTCCCTGCGTGAAGAATCTAAAGATATTTGTAAGGAACAACTTCTCTTCAGCAGTTAGTTTCTTTTTCCAATCTTTGGAATCTTCCATCATTGGAACTTCTGTATGTAACCAATGTGCTTGTTCATGCTTCAACCACGCATCGTATGCCCAAGGATAGGCAAATGGTTTGAAGTAATTACGCTCGTCCGTGAGTCTAGTTTTAGATTTTACCATATTATTCTTTCAAGCCAAAAGCTTCTAGTAGTTGTGAACGAGTCATACCGTTACCAGTAATGCGACGTATTACTTTGTTATTGTTATCCAACAGAATCAAAGTAGGAACACTGCGAACACCACGGTTCACAACTTCATTACGGTTTTCTTCTTCATCGATATCGATTGCTTCAACCGGCCATGGCAAGTTCATCGTCTTTAAAGTTTCTCCCAATTGCTTACATGGTTGACACCATGATGCTTCGAATTTTAATAGTTTCATTATAGTTTTCCTGATGCTAATACGATTTTACAAATATGCTCTAATCTCTCTATGTGCTCATAAGCACGCCATGGCGAAGAATCAATGGCAACGACGCCGTGTCCTTTAATACCAATTATATCATATTCAATATTTCCGTTCCTATTAAGTCCGAGGTTTTCGAAACAGTTATCTGCCAACTCTTGACTAATAGGTGGAACATCTGGTACATTCTTTGCAACTCTTGTATATCTATTCAACTCTGGAAAGTCCTTGCAGACATTCGATAAATCGATTCCAGCATGCATAGCTGCAACACAATAGGTAGGATGAAAGTGCATCACTACACGAACATCCAAACCTTGTGGTAATTCTTTCTGTAAACCAAAATGAAGAGGAATCTCTCCACTAGGTTTTAAGTTCTTGCTAATATCAGTATATTCGGCTTCTTGCCAACAATATAATAACGACGCACTACCTACTCCACTATTGATACCAGCGATAATATCGATCTTTTTAAATTGATCTGGCTGTAGTGTTTGTTTACGTACACCGCTTGGTGTAATATAAAAATGATTTCGATCGTGATGGCGGATAGAGACGTTTCCATCCCTACTAGTAATCCAATTGCGCTTGTACGCTTCCATCATTGTGTCACATATAGTTTCTAACATATTTTTACCAATGTCTGATAACACCAGCCATGATGAACATATTTGTTACAACATAGCATAATATTATTAATGTTCTAATTAGAGCGATGGTATCAGCTTCTTGTACGTTCTTTCCTGATTTCTCACCAATCGCTCTTGCCCAAAGTCTCCAGAATTTCCTTAACCTTCGCAAGCGATACATACATCACCATCACCGGTTAATGCAGACAAGTCAAGTTCATTAATGACTTCTCGCTCAATACGTTTCGAAACTCTATCAGCTTTTGCAATTTTATCAGAACGACAATAGTACATAGTCTTCAAACCTTGCTTCCAAGCTTGGAAGTGGACTGCATGGATATACTTAATATGTGAGTCAGGTCTAAAGAACACATTCAAAGATTGTGCTTGATCGATATATTCTTGGCGATCTGCTGCATGTTGAATAACCCACTGCTGATTGATTTCCATACCAGTCTTATATACATCTTTATCCCAATCGTTCATCCATGCTAAATGCTGAACTGAACCATCATGAGCAATGATAGAAGACCACTGTTCTTGAGCCCAAGCATCTGGATGATTTTCTGCTTCCTTTTGAATGATCTTATCTAGATGGCGATTCTTATTTAGCGAAGAACCCGATAGAGTGTCTTGGCGATAAGCATTGGCGCGATAAGGTTCAATAGAAGGGCTAGTATTGCCCATGATAATGGAAGAAGAAGCATTGGGAGCAATAGCCATGAGATGACTAAAACGATTACCAGTACCCTCTGCATCTGGAGCTTCACCTCTCTCCATCCCCAATAATTTATTAGCCTCATCTAAGTGCTTCCTCACATGTGAAAATATTTTCTTGTTCAATCCAACCGCCATTGGGTTTTCCCATGGTAGATTCTGTTTTTGCAATAGTGCATGCCAACCTAATGCACCGATACCAATAGAACGCTCACGCATAGCAGAGTACTTTGCACGTTTAATTTGCTTAGGGGCATTATCAATGAAGTACTGCAATACGTTATCGAGCATTTCTGCCACGTCTTTTAGGAACATCTTGTTCTTTTTCCAATCATCATAGTGTTCCAAGTTCAATGAAGATAGGCAACATACAGCTGTACGTTTCTCATTGGTTGGTAGGATAATTTCAGAACACAAGTTTGATTGATTAATGCGTAGGCCTCGATCCTTTAACCATTGCGGCATTGCACGGTTACTTGCATCGATGAAGTGGATATACGGTTCACCTGTCTGCATACGCATTTCCAGGATACGCTGCCATAGTTCTTTTGCCGATACTGTTTCACGAACTTCATTGGAAGCTGGATCTACTAAGTCCCATGAGTCATCCACATTATCATCCAACATGGCTCGTTCAATAATTTCCATGAATCGATCTGGAATATTAATACCATGGTGCATATTCAAACAACGCATGTTCTGATCACCTGTTGGCTTACGCATTTCCAAGAAGTTGATAATGTCTGGATGATCGATATCTAGATATGCAGCGTAAGATCCACGACGAGTGCGGCCTTGACGATATGCCAAAGATGATGCATCATACATCTTAAGGTGTGGCATGACTCCAGTGGATTTATCATCAGCAGAACGAATGCCAAATCCTACACCAACACCGCCTCCTAGCATACTAAGCCAGTTCGTTTCCGACAAGTTTTCTACTAAGCCCTCGGCGGTATCTTCGATGTAATTGAGAAAACATGAGATAGGTAAGCCACGCTTACTACGGCCGAAAGATAGAATAGGAGTAGAATAGCTAAGCCAATGCTTGCTAGCATAATCATACAACCGCTGAGCATGCTCAGGATTGCTACCAAACTTCGAACTAACATAGGCAAACCTTTCCTGAGGAGAAGTTTCGTCCTCTTTCATATATGACTCTTTAAGGCGAGTAATACCCAAACTATCGAACAGACTATCTCTACTGTAATCTACTTTAATTCCATGAACAATATTCGTCATGCTTTTCTCCATTATTATCTTGAAAATTCAACCCAACCGGTGATTATATACTTATCATTGCTAAGTGGTGGATTGCCCCTATGCGTGTGCGTATAACCCGCCGGCCAAATAACCAATCTATTGCGAATAGCATGAATTCTCTTTTTTAAGTATAAGAATTCAGTCTCTCCGCCCTGTTCAACATCATTCATATACCAAAGAAAGACTCCGAATCTATTACCAGAGTCGATAGAACCTTGCTCAGTATGCCAAATATGATACCCTTCTCCCGGTCTAGTGCGCTGAATTTTAACTCCATGTACAATAGGCGGACCAAAATCTTTTAATGTAGAATACTGGTTTGCATAATCATCCCACTTAGGCCAAAAATTATTTAAGAATACTTCAGCTTGACTTCGATCTAGGCTGATAGACAAATCATCTTTAATATGTCTATCTTCTGGTCTATACCAACCTTGACTATTTTCATATTCAGCAAACATCTTTTCATAATGCTCTATAACCGCTTCGTCTAGTGCATTATCATATATGCCAACGAAGTCGTCTGCAGTATTATTATACTTAGGTTGTGCCATATTATTCTTCTAGAAGAGTATTGGTTAACGGGAAAATATCGGCAATTACCTTAGCACAGGCCTTAGCAATTTCCATATGTTCTTTTTGTGTACCATTTGCTGCACGTAACTGAATATAGTGAATCCAGCTGCGAATAGTACCATTCATATATACTCGTGTTTTCGTTAGACCTTCTGGTAGAACTGCACGAGCCTGTTCTTTTGCAACACCGTTATCGATTGCCCATTTATAAGCACTCTCTGCGGCTTCAATAACTTTTCTCTGCTGAATCATCCATTCACGCTTCAATTCTGAGTCTTCGGTCTCTACGGAATTTTGGCGATTCTTAGCATCTTGTAAACGAGCTTCACGAAATGTAAACATATCACCAAGTTCTCCCACATTAGCATAACGCTGTGAGAATTCTTGAAACGAGAAAGAGCGATGTCTTACGATCTGGTGAGCAATGTCACGTGTCGTATCAATTTCAATACATGCATTTGCCATCTCAAGAGGTGACCAATGAGCATGTTTGATTAGATATCCGATTAATTTTTCTGAGGTTTCAGTGTTAAACTGATTTGCTGGGTTAGAAACACGGGCACAATATGCCACTAGTTCCTGAACATCGTATAATCCCTCTTCAATAAGTTCACGTGAGGGTTTTGTATAAGAAATAAGACGTACTTGCACTGCGCTTCTCCATAAATGTATTCAAGTGGTCTACTATATATAGACAACTGGTGACGAAAATGGGCTTTTTCAAGCCCATTCAAAAATATATTTCTTTAATAAACTTTTAAGGTTTTATTAAGGGTATCAGATTGGATAGGGCATAACCAATGGCTGCTCCAGCACCCATTATATACCATTTCCATTTTTCTAGTGTACGAATTCGATCTTCCATTTCTTTCATATCACCTTGGATTTCATTTTTGATATCATTATGTTGTTGTGTTGATACCACTGCAGCGTGCTTCATACGTTCTTCGATACGCTTTTCCATGGATTCCAATTTTTCCAGGATTTCTCGTGTTTGCGTGGTGATACGTGAGTGTAATTCATCGATTTCACGATCGCGTTTGTCACTGACCTTTTCTAAAGAATTTAGGCGTTCGTCATGGACTGCTAGGAGTTTCCCAATACTATTGGATACTTCAGATATCTTTTCTAAAGAGGAGTCTAGTTTTCCAACCACACTCTTAAGTACTTCTAGTTCAGTTTCCAACGCCATCTTGAATCCCCGCTTTAGGCTCGTAGTATTCTTTATACTTGATTATTATAACGCGTTGAGCGTTAATGAAATTTCTAATTTCTGCCATCAACATCGATAGATCCTGATAACCGTCATCCGTTATAGCGAATAATACTTTATTGCCTTCTAAATTAGCAAAAGCTTCATTTACATTGTCAGGTGTTACAATCAACCACTTGATTGTATTAGTATTTATAGGTAAAGGATTATCAATGTTGAGAGGAGTCTTATCGACTGCCTTAGTTTGTATCTCTACCGGTTTAATATTTTCTTTACCAAAAGATGGCAAGAATGCACAACCGCTGCTAGTTACTACTAGTGAGTAAAGAAGGACATTCCTTATTAGTCTCAGTGCCATTTTTCTCGCCTTCAGTCAAAGGTGAACCAGATGCTAACTCTATACATCGTAAAGCATTCTTGGTTCCAGTATTAATAGATTTTTCTACCAGTGCAGGTTTTTCTGCAGCTAGTTTTCCAAAATCACGCTTGCTTCCATCCGCAGAGGTGTTGAACCTATCACGTAAGGAATTCATATCTTCTTGTTGTGCTTTAATCACGCCGGTTAGTTCACTATTAATCTTACTAATAGCTTCTTGCTCTATACGTATTTGCGTGATTAACTCTTGTTGTGCCTGAACGGCATCGGTCATTTTCTTGGTATTCTCAAGGCTAACCGCAAGATCGGCCTTGAGAGATGTTACATACCAACCTGCCGCCGCTATGATAACGACTATTACAAGAATAGCGATAGCACGGATAGCTGCAGTGATTCCCATTACTTATTCTTTTGTTTGTCTGCAACTTTTTGTAAAGCTTGACGTGCTAGATGACGAGCTGCTGACATGCCATAACCCTGTTTACCTGGAGTAGCAACTTTCTTTTTAGAATATGGACCATCAAAAGGAGGATCTTCCTTCTTATCAGTATGCATATCTTCTTTAGCCAAACGATCAACTGCTTTAGATACACCACTTAGTCTCTTTTCAGCACGTTTTTCTTTAGAGTCCATATTAGCAAACCGGTTTGGTCCTCGTGCACCAGCTTCTACGCCAGCAGCACGAGTAGCAGATGCCGCATTGCCGGATGCTTTTCTAACGTATGAACCTAATGTAGACTTGCTCAATTCATCAATTTGTTCTGCTGATTTTGACAGCTCTTCATTCATTTCGCTCATTAAATAATCATGAGCGGTTTGAACATAGTCAGTTGCTAGAGTAATCTTTGACTGAACCCATTCCGGAAGATCTGTATCTTCTTTCATCATACCCATCATATGTTCACCATGACGGGTTAATGTCTTTAATTGAGTCATAGCCATGGCACCTTCGTAGCCATACTCTTGTTTGTCTTTTGCTTCATTCATTGTAACTTCTTCTTTATTCAAACGTTTCTTTGCTTTAAGAATGTTTACATTTGAACGTGTAGCAGTTCTTGATGCAGCATTGACATCTTTCTCTAGTTCACGTTTCTTAGCGTCATGGTCAAATTGATGTTTAAGAGGTGCATCAAGGGAAGGTCTGTTCCTGTTGTGCTGGCGTAGAGCATCACGTGCATCAATCACACCCTGTCTATTGGACTCATGATCATCCGACTTCTTATCTATGTAAGAACGCAATGTACCTTTGCTTAACTCGTCAATCTGATCAGCTTCTTCTTTCATACCCATCAATCTACGAACATGTTTTTTAGCCTCATCATCAGACATTCCATGCTTTTTCTTTAAAGCATCAACTCCTTGCTGCATATTCTTGGTAGGGCCAAGCGTCTTATGTAAATCAGCATCAGAAGGAGTATTTGCTTCTTCAATCTCGACTTCTTCCTTCATTTTCTCTTTAGCCATCATAGCACGAATCTTGTCGACAGTGCTAGCATCCTTTTTAGTTAAAGCTTTTTTGGCTTCTTGCTCCTTGCGCTTTGCTTCAGCGGCAGCCCACGCAGCATCCGATTCGGCAATAGCTTCTGTCATAAATTGATTAAACTTTTTCATATTCTCCATCCTTCTGTCTGCGGAATAATTTTAGGGTTTTCTTTTTCTTAGGTTTTATTGCTGGATAATCAACAGATGTAGCAGTGCCATCACCAACCACATTAGCGATAGCTGCTACAGCATCTTCTTCAAGTGGGTCAATATTTTTTATTAAATCAGCAAAATCCAATTCTTCTTCAACCATGCATAAGTTTTTAGATTCTATTGCATGAATAGTTTCAATCAACTCATGTTCTTTAATTGATGTACGTACATTTAGATTTTCTTTAATCAACCAATATGCTGCCATTACAGAAGCAAACTTAGTTTTTCCACCTGGAACTTTACCTAATAATTTTTTAAGATTAAAAACTAATCTATGTAACGCAGTATACGAATCTCTTTCTTCAGAGTCATCTAAATCTTTAACCTTCTTTAACGCATTACCATCTTTGTCGATGATTCCGAACTTATACGCATCAGTCTTCTCAAATGGAGTGACCAACATATATAAGACCCTGAATGCAATTAAATTGTCAGTTGTGGAATTCATTAAATTTTCCTTAATATACTTACTATGTTCTGATCTAAAGTGACGTCTGTTAGTTCCGACTCTTCTAGTCTACCTAAGTATACCATGAAAGTCTTTAATGCCGGCCAGTGTTCTTTGTCGACTTTGAATAGCAGCATTTCATTTAAACACTCTCCAAAAATATTATACAATACTATTAGATGGTTTAGAATCAATCGCTCTCTAAGTTCGCCCTCCGAATACCGCCTGAAAAGTTTCTTCAAATAGAGAAACCTTCGTAAATCTTCTTCAAATTCCTGTACACTATGGCACTGTGTATTATCATAGTGCTTCATAGCATACAGGATGAAGTTGTCATCAGTCAATTTAAAATTCATAATATACGCGGGTAGTTAACCCGCATTTAATTAAGGTGTAGCTACAGTTAGTGTAGCAGCATCAGAAGTTACATCAGAGGCGCCGTCAGTAGAAACTACACAACGGAACTGATATCCATTTAGATCGCCAGCGCCGCCGCCTAGATCGACATCAGCATTAGCGATGGTGATTTCAGCAGTATTAAATCCTGTTGCCCATTCTGGTTGTGCATCATCCCATGTAGAACCACCGTTTTCAGAGAATTCCCATGCGTATACTAATGTTGAAGAACTTGCAGGTGAAACTGATGCTGTTACTGAGAATGCAACTGTCTCTTCATCGCCTAGAACGGCAGATACATTAGCCGGTTGACCGCTAATAGTAATAGTGCGTGTCTGTGTAGTAAGTACTGAATCACCATCAGTACTCATTGAACCCATTGCGACCATTGTTTCATATGTAACACGACCAGCACGACCGCCGGTACCTTCAGTTTTTAGAACCCAACCTGCAGTCACACCGGGCGTGGCGGCAGTCTCGGCGGCATCAGCGCCGTATGTATTTGCCTTATCGGCGTCTGACAAGTACTTTGGCTTACCAGCTTCCTCGTCTTTATTTGTCCATAGTGCCATTTTATTCTCCTTATTTGGAATGTTATACTTATTTATTGCTTGCTGGTTTACCAGCGTTAGGATTACCCATAGATGCTTTCATAGCTTTCTGTTTAGCTTTTTTGGCATCTAATTTTTTCTTGAGCTCAGGATCGGCGTTGATCATCCAACCTGGAGCATAACCCTTGCCTTCGTCGATATATGATTCAACGAAAGAATCGAGTCCTTCTTCAACTACCTGGTCGAATTGCTCTTCTGTAAGGTCCATTAAAAATTCTAGTGCTTCAGCAAATTGGTTCTTTTTAGGACGGCCACGCCCGCGCTTAACTTCGGAGTTATCTCTCTTGAACTCTTTGCTCATGCCATCTGGATCACGTTGTTTAGTATAAACGGTACCAGTGTCTGTTTTCTTAATATCATGCTTAGTCATGGTAGAAGTCTTTTGCTTTTCAGCATTCTTCTTAACCATCTTTTGCATGTCATCCCAGCCTTCTTCTACCTGATCTTCTTTCATAGCCATCTTGGTAGCAGTAGCATACATGATATTTTTTGCACGATCTTTGCCATATTTGTCAACGAATGATTTATAATTCTTTTTCATGCCTTTGACATAGTCTTCACGTTTTTTCATTTCCGCGTCAGACATTTCTTCTGCAGCTTCAGACATATTATTCTTGCCGTCGTCCTCGCCGTGCTTAAAAACGATCTTGCCGGCTTTATATTTTTTACCGTTTTTATCTAATTTAAAATCTGAAGTATCAACTACATCGTTGGCGTTTTCATCATTTTCTTCAGCTTGTAATTTTTTAAAATCATCAGCATCTAGTTTACCATTGCCGTTTTTATCAAGCTTATGTTGATTGCCTTTTAACTTCTGTTCTGAAAATTGTTTAAAATTCATTTTACATTTCCCCTTCATTTAACTTCATTGAAACACGAAGCATCCATTCGTGCTTCTTATGGATATCTAAACGACCTGCCAAGAAATCAGCAAGTCCTTGTTTGTTCATTTGATTAGCCATATCAAACGCTTCTTGTAAACAACCAATAACAGATGCATTTGCAGCATATGTGCTAACAACCATGGCGTAACACGTCTGTGGCTTTTCTTTGTCTTCTTCTAGTGTAGCATTATTATACAATTCGCTCAGACTAATTGGAGCATATGGACCTTCGATACGAATCTTTTCTGCAATAGTGTCTACGGCACCATGGACTTCTTCGTATAGATCACCGAAGAATTTATGATACTGACTAAAGTGAATACCTTCCACATTCCAATGGTATGAATGTGTTTTGAAATACATTATGAACGTATTTGCCAGACATTTGTTAAGTGATTTTGTTAATTCGTCCATATTTTAATCCGATCGAAGTTTAATTCTGTATGTTTGGTATAATGTATCTCTGGATACTTATTTAGTATAAGTACTATGAACCAAACGATCGTTTTCATACTTGCGTACTTTAGGTACCATACGCATAGCTAATCTATTGATAACAGATTTACGCTTTTGTACTATTTTTTCTAGTCTTTCTTTTTCACCGACAGACAATTTGTTTAAAGGTCTTTTAGCAATTCGCATCTTTAAAGCTTTAACTGCTAATCGTCTAGCTCTAGTATTTACCTTCTTAACAGACGATCTAGTTTTTAATGCGATTCGCAATCTACGTTCACGCTTACTCTTGGTACGAGCAAACCTGATCTTAGACTTGATTCTTTCTTGACGGCTTAATACTTCATTCAAAGTTTCTTCTTTGAGTTCGTCGACCTTCTCGCCAGTTTCGTCATCGATGATATCTAATTCTTCGTCGTCATATCCGTGAAGCATATGATCGTCATTCATTGAATCGGCTACTTTATCCAAATCATCGTCGGACATTTCTTCCTCTTCTTCATCATCATCTGCTTCTTCTCCAAGATGATGCTTAATTTTCAAGACGCGCACTGAATTATCACCGCAGTGCAATGACTTTCCAACAACTTCTTCATCTACCTCAGATTGCTTAAATGCCACGGCAAGCTTCTCATCATATTTGATTCCGGCTTCTTTTGCAACATCTAGCATGTTGGCAACGATTTCTTTTCCGCGGGCAGAAAATGTCTTATTCTTGATTCTACGTAATGCAGTATTGACAAGAAGTTCCGGATTATTACTAGTAGGTTCTTCTAAGCCGAGAGACATTGCAATTACTCTTGCGACTTTAATTTTGTCAGATGCGGTATATTTCATTTCGTTTATTTCCTCGGTGACTTCTTGTGCCACATCTTCAAATACTTGTACTTGATTTAGCCATTTACTTTCCAATGACCCATCCTGCAATTGGATTAAAACATGGTTAGATCCACGTTTCACGATCTCGCATACCTGCTCCTCAAATAGTACCTTATCTCCTACGTTGAAGATATTGCCAGAATGGTATGATTCTCTAATTGTATCTCTTTCGAACTGGATAGATTCTTTAATAGCATCGATACCCATACCTTCACGGATTTCATTCATTAGACGTTTAGCATCTAACTCAGTAATACCATGTGGCAGACCTTTCTTAAACGCGGCAAAGTTACCTTTCTTGGCAGCTTCACGCATCTTAGTACCAGACATTCCCGATGCAGTATCCGAGTCTGGATCACGCTCTCCGGCAGAAACAACTTCGATAGTTTCAAAGTTGAATGTGGTTCCGTTATACTTATCTAATAGTTTCTTATATTCAGCAACTCTATCCGAGCCAGCAATCATTACGAGATGCTTATACTTCTTAGATAACTCGGCAGCCACTTCCATGAATGTGCGCATGTTATCGGTTGCCGCCATGAATTTGGCATGGGGAAACATCCGCTTAAGATAATATACCTTGCGGTTAGCTGGAAGTGGATTTGATTTTTTGTCTTGAGTACGGGATGTGTAAATGACATGATCTGCCTTCTGAGCAGATGCCAACTTAGTTACCGCATTGACTAAAAGTGCGTGACCATTCGTCGGAGGCTGAAACCTGCCGAATGCGAACACAACCTTTTTTGACGGCAATTCTTTTATGAGTTGCTTATATCTTTTCATTTTTATCCATCTATAATAAGTAATATGTATTATTTATATGACTTAAATATTCATAGTGCTATCTGTGTACAAGTTATCGTTGCTGAAGGAATAGCAGGACTGAATGCTGTTACGTCAGGTGCATCAATTATAATAGCAGTATCAGAAGCTGCATACATGATTTGAATGTAATCATCCTTTGCAAGACTAACTGAAAGCGTATAAGCCAAAAGCTGATATACTCCGTTGCCTGTTATAGACTGACGCTTTGCTGAACGAGGAATGTCAACTCCGTTCTTTCTCATCCATACATAGAATGCCTTAGCAGCCGCGTTAGTCGAAGTCAAAGAAATAGTTACATCAAACTTAAAGAAACCTGATTCTTCTGTATAAATCTTTGAATAATCAGGAATAGTTTCTCCATCGGCATGGAATCCACGAGAGATGTCAGTAACCCCAAATGTAATTGGATAAGCAGTATCGACGGTTAATGGATGTTGGTCGATCTCTGAAGAGAATCTAGCATACTGCATCTCCTGTTCGACAGTAGGACGAACTATGATTCGACCAATAACGGCATCTTTATGCACAACCGCTGCAACAGGGATAACATTATTTGGCGCTGTTGGCTTTATATTTGTTAAACCACCTGGAACTAAAGGATTTGCATAAAGAATATCCCCTTCTTCCCACATGGAAGTGTCAACATCATTGACGTAACCAAATGCTGTTACAAACCCAGTCTCTCCATTTACTATGTCTTCTGTCGTTATACCCATAACATAAAGACTTGGGTACGTGCCATTGGCAATCATAGGAGTAATTAGAAGTCTTGCATTATTATCAGATTCTGCACCAGCAAACATAACCAACGTACCATTCGTAATGGTTGAACCTGTTATGTTTTTAACTGGCGGGTAATATTGTTCTTGACCAATTTGTTGCCTAACACTGTTTTTATGATGCAAATTTAATGTGCGATCAAAATTATTCCAGGTGAGAGTTCCCTCACCATGTGTATTATCATCTTCATGAGTAACATCAAATTGAACAGAATCTATTGGACCAATATCTTTGGTGAATTGTACTTTCTTTGAAGCAGCATCGTATTCGAGCACCCAATTATCATTACCAGATGTCATCGTTGAACGCTCAACGTCATCCAAATATCTAAAGTTAACTTCGCCTGAACCTGGACCAGTGGCAGTTATTTTTCCTAGCCATTGTTCCATGAACTTAATTTTATCGGTGATAGCTTTAATATCTTTAGATGTGGGTTCTGGATTGGGCTGTGAGAATGGTACAGCATCAGGCTGCTTTTTAAGCAAGCTAAGTACTTCTGCCTGTTTATCAGCTTCACTTTTAATTTCTGGAATTTCTTCCTGGATAATATCTTGTTCGATCTGCTCTATAGCTTCGATTTTTTCAACTAGCTCATCGATTTCTTCTTTTTCAATTTCAAAGTGTTTTGGAGACGCAGAAGCCAACTGTGCAAAGAAGTCATTAACGTCTTCTCTAACAGTTTCCTTAATCTCTTTAATTTTCTGATGCTTAGGATCTTGGGCCTTAGCTTCAGAAATCAGTTTCAAGAAGTCATTTAATTCGCTCATTAACAATTCCACTTCTTAAGAGCAAGTGCTTTACGTGTTGGTTTACCGTTCTCGTCCTTCATAGGACCTTCAACGCCGCTCATACGGGCACAGAAAGATTTTCTACGTTTAGCATCCTTACTATCAGGATCCATTTTAGATGGTTTCGTAGTTACTGCAGTTTGTAGTTTACTGCCTGGGTTCTCTCTACGAAAAGCATCAACGCCTTTTTGTGTCAATCCACCGGTAGAAGACTTATGCCCTTTAGCATCGATAGCCGCTTCACCAATTTCTGATTCCTCGTTTGCTGATTTAAAATCGGCATCGGTCGGAGCTCCTTTAGATCCTGGCTTACGCATCTTTTCATTGGAACCAGCTTTAATACGTTTGCGTTTAGCATGGATATTGGCCCATAGGCCATTTTTTTCTTCTTGTAAATATTCTTTAAATGTAATCATCGTAATATCCTATGCTAAGTTATCGTAAGCGTCATGACCTAAGGAAAATCCATGTTTTTTACAATACGTGACCCAAGCGCCGTGTCTGTGTTTTTCTTTTAAGTCGTTATATGTATCGACCCACTTATACATACGCGAACTTGGATTATCATTCCAACGGTGCGCATATTTTGAAATATTTTTACTTAAAGTTTCTAATTGAGCAACAATCTTATCATCGGGATTCTTTGCTTCAGATAGCCTTTGTTTAAATTGATCATACCTAATCATCTCTGCCATCCCTTGATAATATCAGCTGAAAAGTTAGCTTTACTAAATTCCATACGATCTACAATTTTAACTGCACCGCCAGATAGGTGGTCTATTGCAACGAATCCTTCGACTCCAGTTACTTTAAAACCGTTTGCAGTCCTTAAGAAAGTATTTATGTGACCAGCTTTATTCATCTTATCGATAATCATCTGTTTGGCTTCAACAATCAGATTCATCAAATCGAATATGGCTACAATCTGATTCTTGTCGTGATGGGCAAAGAACTGAAGAACTTTCTTGCGAGCGTCTTCTTGTTTATTTTTTCCAGCTTCTGTCTTTCTACGGTCAATCATACCCTGATACCTGTCATAGATATAATGGTATAGACCTTCTACGTGTGCTTTTGTGTTTGTGATTTTTTCTGCATTACGAACTTTGGAGTTATTGTAGGTCTTCACAGCAGCTAATAGATCTGCATCTCGTGAGATTGCGTTTAGGGTTTGCGCGCTGATTGACCCAAATAACTTCCCGGCACTCGATAAAACTGCAGTGACTCTATCTGTCTCAGCTTTCGTGAACGTCGCTGTGCCAGAATAATCTCTATAATTAGCATCGTCCATCCAAACGGATTGGACCTCGTTTAACTTGTCAACTATAGTTTTACCAAAACTTGCTTTCATAGTCTCGAATGTTTTTCCGGAATACGTCGTATGCCAAACAACACCGATCTTTGAACCTCTAATCTTCTTGCCTAGTTCACTATTATACGGAACAGCATAGACAATAGTATTTGGATGGAAGGTTATATAATCCTGTCCATCGATATTTTCTTTCTTAAGATCGTTCTTGGTGAACATCAAATCACCTTGGAACACACCTTCTTTTACGCCCAACTTTGAGAATTCTATCAATGCGATCTTTAATTTTGCCGCAAGATCTCCCGAAGTATCTGCATCAATTTCTGCCGCAGTCTTATATACCTTAGGCGATTTATTGAATACGCCTTTCTTTGCAACAAAGAATTTACCATCTCTTGGATCTACGCCAGCAAAAACGGCCGGAGCACCATCCCATTTTACCGTTGCAGTAACTTTAGATGTAGAACTGCCGGCTAACATGTCGCGAAGATCGCGTAAGAATAAAATAGATTTACGTGCACCCTCAACTCCTTCATTGAAGATCATATCCTCAACGTGTTCCATGTGGGTGTTCTTTTCTTCGGCGATGAATTCTTTAAGCTTTAACATATATTAATATTATACCATATCTTCGATTTGTTGTACATATAATACTAAAGTATTAACTTGCCTTCATAGTACCAATTTTAGTATTAACTTGTACTCCAGAGAATGCACCATGAGTCGGTCTGTGTTCAACTGTTGCCACGTGTCTACCTTCGTCGTCGTGGATCTTAACTAGATTACTTCCGGCGGTATGACGCATTTCAAACTTCTTAGACTTCTCAATAGCTTGAGCGTGATCAAGTTGATGGCTAGGAACTGACTTGTTCTTTTCTCCATTGACGTAGTCATATGGTACTGCAGGTTTTTCAGATTTCATAATATAACGTAGATGCTTACGTTGATCTTCAATAGAAGCCTTGTTGAACTGTTTACTATGGTGTGCTGCAGCCTCTGCCTGTGTTTCTTTATTTGCAGCTTTTACTTTAGGATCATTACGTACGGCTTTAATTTCTGCTCCGCTCTTGCCTTCTAAGCCGGCTTTCTTTTTACCTTTTGCCCATATAGAGCCAACCTCAGTTTTAATATGACCTTTATTCTGACTGTCGAAAGTACCGATACCGTTATTACTTAGAGTACCTTGCGTTGCCTTTAAAGACGCTCCATGTAGTTTTCCATCTTTAGTCTTAACAACAACGTCATGCGGGTTTTGAATACGATCAGCTTTAGCATTAATCAAATGATCGATTCCCTTTGAAGTATGATGAACTTCATGAATATCAGCAGGATTAATCTTGTGATTCTTTTTAAGACTTTCAATATAAGACTCGGCGGATGCTTTAGCTGATTGCAAAGCACGACTCTTTAGATGATCAGGAAGCTTGTCAAAAGCAGCTTTACCCTTCGATCCAATCTCTTGCATTCGTTTTTTATGTTCTGGATCGTTGTTAGTCTTAGAACCAGTCATATGATGCAAATGCATCGCTGTTGCAGTTTCATATGCAACGCCAAAGTGTTCATTAGAAGAACTACCAGAGGCTTCAGTTAAAAAGTCTATAAAGTTTTTCATTTATACAAAACATCCCAGGTTTAATTTATCTTTTAAAATAGTAACGCTCTTTCCATCAACTGGAGCAATGTTGTATGGAGATTTAGATTTCATACTAAATTGCATTTCAAACGTAAACTGATAATTTCCAGAGCCCTTGTATTGAACACGGGCTCTATACGTAGCCTTTGCAGAAGCACCGAATGTAGGAACACCTTTTAATTTCAGAGGGTTTGCCTTTCCCATTAAATAGAAACCATGCGTGCCAACATTGACATAGTGTGTATCTTTACGATTATAATACTGCTCTATTTTCGTTGCAGGAATTTCACCACGGATATCGGCAAAGGTATCACGATCTCTTTCATATCTTTGTTTAGGAGTCATCTTACCAGCAGTTGCATTCCATTCAACGTCTTTATCTCTTTTATACGGTTTTTCTTTCCATTGCTTTTTGATAAGGTCAAACAACTTAACCTCTTTAGCAAGATCAGCAATGAACCTTTTCTCATCCTCGTCGGCTTTAATATCACCGAACTTCCAAGGGTTTCTCTTATCTTTAGAATCGTATTTTATGACCAATGAACCTGCTGATGCAGCAGTAATCTTAAGCTCACACCCGGCTTCTTTCTTTTTATGCAAGAGCATTAAGTCAGGCTGGTCATGACCAGCGCCTGCAGGCTTAAACGATTTAGGCACGAAGCCCATTGGTTTAAGCATATTACTTGCATTTATTTCGTATTGGAAGCCTTGTTGAGCGGCCATATATTACTCCGATAATAACTATATTCTATTTATAAAAAAAGGGACCTAGTGGTCCCTGAGTTTAATTGAAAAACCCCTCGAGGGAGTCTTGTTTGCCCCAATTATATCGCCTATAATACTCTGGCGATATATGAACACTAGAACTGGCTTCCATATGCATCTTGGCATACTTCTCACCATCCATATGGTACCACTCCTCTGGGGGCATTATAACCTTGTTTCCACTATGTGTATTTAGTAGTTCAATAAACCTAAGCGTAAGTCGGATCCGATCATCACGTGATCCAAAAAATGGAGTACCTTTGAAATATCCAGACTTAGGAAGCTTCCTATCCTCATATTCGACAGGCACTGGTGCTCCGTAATATACATCCACCCCATATTCACGCTCAAGTTCCTGGCCTTGTGCAACATACTCTGATATCATATTATCTAGATTATCGTCATGACGAAGCAAGTGATGACGGATATCAATGGAACCAAGACTAAATGTGATCTGTCCTTTAGGTGTCATTCCACGGAATTCATTCTTAAGACCGTTCTTTAATGTACCAAACAATGTTTTGCCGTTAGTACGTAACACCACATCATTTGCCTGAGAAAAAGCAGGAGTATGACTGTCACCCACCGAAATGTCATTGAGCCAATCGATATTTTCTTGCTTTAGAGATGGTACGTTTGATGTACACCAACTAGATAGCATATCACACCACTTTTCAGTGATTCCATCATATGTAGTTGCATTTCCGATACGTTTACGCAGTTGTTCACCCCAATTGGGCATGTCGAAATCTAGTGATACAACATTCTTACATTGCATAACACGATCGATTTTCTCAAAAATATCTTGGCCCGCACCGCCAAATAGATTAAGTGTTCCACCAAAGTTTACACCATGCTCGATGTACACTAACGATCCGTTAAGTATGTTGGTGGAACACTTATGATCCACTTCAGCGTTAAGCTGTTCCGCCCACACCTGTGACCATCCCCGTACGTGGGAGTTTGCAAGCTTGGGAATATTGCTAATAGGATTTGTAATTACAGGCTTTGACATTTTGCTTTGTATTCTTCTACCGTTAAACCGGCCTTCTTAATAATATAATCATCGGATGGGTGTTTAGTGATACCATTGAATGTATCTACCAATCCTAATTGTAACATAGCCTCTTGTCTACCAAATGGATGATCTTTAATCTTGCATGAAGACCACACCTTATCAAAGTCCAAATGGTTATACGCTGCTCCAGGTCGAATATAGTTCTCTACCCATCGGATGTAATCACAACACACGTCTTCTGCATTATATGGAAACGATCCTGTATCCAAGTAGATTTGTTGCATGACCTCATCAAGGAATTGGTCCTGATTCATCTTCTTGGTTGGAGTTGCCAAATAAGAAATACATTCACGAGCATTGGTTCCGTAGTAGAACATAGAGTCGCGATTTACATACTGAGGGAACCAATCGGCAATATCTGCAACTGTTGCTGCGTACTGAAAGAAGTATTGGCGCAAACCATTCTTCTTATTCCAATCGAGCATAAACCCACCTAGTTCACGTAGATCTCGCTTACCACCTTTTTCCAACCATTCAGCCATTTCACGTGCAAGTCGTGGAGCATATTCACAGAGGTAGTAATCACCGCCTCGTTTGTAATCACCACCTTCTGGTGGTTTAGGGAATGCCGGAAACTGGTATCCAACCGAAGTATAGAAAGGCTTGTGATAGATCCTCACGATCCTCGTCATATCTTCAATGGTCCGACATTCATGAAGATGGAAAATAATAGTATTATGATAGCCTGATGGTTTAGTTGCGTAGTTAATTGCAGAACCAGTTACACGATGTAAAATGAATAGATAGAGCCATTCCGCCAATTTAAAGTCTGAATGTTTTCCAGTCCAGTCTTTAGCAACAATTTGACGTTGGATGGTGGCATTGCCACTTTCCATCTTTTTCCAGTATGGGTGTTCTTCAGTCCAACCGTAAAAGCAATCGTTGATGATCTGAGAGAATCCTGCGTACTTACGTTCTACCACATCGTATAGCTCAACGTTTTCCATTAGGCTATCACCCATGTTCGACTCACTATGAGGTAACCAACCAAAGTTACAAAGTTCTTGTTGTTTAGTGGCTAACTCAAAGTATCGCAGATACTCTTCATAATGTTTGGTTGGTTCAATGTTCATAACTTAATAATATCTACGCCTGATTCTTTAAACATATTTTCAGAAAGCTTTAACGATTTTTCCCATATATCAGGAATCACTTCATCAGTAGACCAGTAAACTTTCTTAATACCTACTTGAATGATCCCTTTAGCACACTCAGAACATGCAGGCAATCCCCACACAAAAAGAGAAGAGTCTGCCAAAGATACTCCGTTATAAGTTGCATTATAAATGCAATTCATTTCAGCGTGAACTACGTATTGATATTTAGTCTCTCTGTTCGAGTACCGAGATTCATAATCAAATATTCCACGGGGAAATCCGTTATATCCCTGAGACAAAACTTGTCCCTTTTCTCCAATTGCAACTGCACCAATCTTTCTGCTTGGATCTTTACTCCAAGCAGAAATTTCCTTGGCTAATGAAATATATCTGTTATTCCATTTATTTGTTTGTCGTTTCGAATTCATGCTTCTTTTTTAATCAAGTGCCAGTGGCGATCATATATGTGCAGAGAACCAGCATTCCACATAATACGGCCTAAACCATATGATGACGAAGTTCGTGCATTAAGTCCGATTAACAATTGGGCTTGTACAAACTTTTGCCATGCGTAGTCATTCTTATAACCGTAAATTGCATCGTTACTGCGCATATACACCATCGCATGCAGTTGGCCATTCCGAAGAACATATTGTACGTTATTTGTGCACATGAAATCGGACATACCGTTCTTATTATAATCAGTATGCATTGAAGGACGAGTATAGATCATATTAGCACGTCGAGAATTGGGATCACGTGCTAATTCTTCTAACACATGTTTAAACTGATAACCATTCTCTTCAGAGTAAATACACCATCCATAGTTAGAATTAATAAATCCGTCTGGATCTGCAACTTGCGCCCATACGGCAGGTGGTCCGCCTTCAATGTCATTAACATTGAGAGACATTGAACGATACCAGCTCAGTTCTTTTTCTACGTATTCTTGATTGACTGTACCAAAAATTTTATCTTCATCTGCAATAAAGGTTGCATTCAACAACTCAATCGTTCGAACTCCTGTATTACGATCTACTGTAAATTGTTCTGCAAGTAATGCATTATTAAATTCTGTACGTATATCTTCTACTCGAATCATTTATTTTCTCCTTTAATCACTTTGCGGCCAAATATATCTTTCTTTGACACATCTTGACCTGGAATCTGCCCACGCATATATGCTGCAAGGAACGATGCATAATTAATCAAATCTAATGCAGAATCTTCAATAGATTCAAAGTTAGCTTTCCCGCCTTGTTCCATAGTCTCTAGAACAGATACCATGCGAAGATATTTAGCGTTAATAATATCCATAACAGACCACACTCCACGCGGATAATAGTCTGCTTGTTGTACTGAGGAATTGGGATTATTATAATCTAATCCTTTACGTTCTTGAAGTTCTGCTGCCTCAAGAAGAATATTTGCTGATGCTCGTGTATATTGTGTCATGTTCACCTCTTAATAAATTGTTGCATCTCTTAGACCAAAGGCTACACAATCGCCGGTTTTGGTCGCTATACGATGATCGTAATAGTATGAACTATTATACTGACTTTTCTGAAAATAGAATTCAAACTTCTTCGAATCCACAATCATGGCAAAGTCGATAATATAGTTATCATCCGATTCATCCATATAAGCCGTGACTAGATAATCAATGTCCATACAGTTTTTGATGTATGTGCCGATTTTCTTGCCAGAGTAGGTAAAGTATTTAGCGCCGGTTTTATGTCGCTTTACTTCAAACTTCTTACCGTCAACCTTAACGTCCCAAATATACGAGTCTTTGTCTCTAAAGTTAAACTCTTTGGGGTTACGTTCACCGCCTAGAACTTTTACTAAAGCAAACTCGATCGCAATACGTTTACAGTCTCGGAAGACTTCTTCTTGCGTTCTAGAATCTGCACCACGACTAAAGATCGCCACAGCCATTGAGGCTATATCGTCTTCTATCTCTTCTTTGGGGATCCGTACTGTTCCGGAGTCTTTTAGCTTTTGCGCAATTTCAATCATACATATACTTTTTCAAAATCTGATTTGCTTGTGTAGTATCGATCGCCACGGCATTGTCGCTAAAGAAGTTATGGGCAATATTCAAAATAGTGCTAGCATAGCGTAAGTCTTCTTCATCCACTTTGCTATACCAATCTAATAAAGTTTCTTCTGAAGACGATAATAGAAACGATAAATTTTCTAAATCGTGTTCACTCATAACTTCATGGTCGAATAGTGCTTGGAGGATTTGTTCAGCTTTGTTTTGGTCAATCATAGGTATATTATACTATAAGTTCGAATTGTTGTACATATAGTACTAAAGTATTACATTGCAGTTTTGTATGCGTATTCTATGGCTCTGGAAGCTTCTGTGGTCAATGGTCGTTTTTGGTATATATTACTGGTCTCACGATCTAACTGGAGGATCAATTGGGAGATTTCAGACTCTGTGATTGCATAACCTTGACGAACCGCATTACATGCAATCGACGTCATGATCTTGTAAATCATAGAGTATCTACCAGAACCATCGGTACGTGCAATTGCCTTATAATCACCGATCAAACGATGATTAATGAATGGGCAATCTGAGTATGAAGTCCAATGGAAACTTCGTGAACTCTCGCGAAGTTTATTCTGGCGATATGCAACCACTTCTTTCTGCATAGACTCTGGTAGACGATCCATGAAAGAATCTCCAGTACGTTCCGTATACTCGTGCTTTGCTAAAAGACTATCTACTTCAATATTAGTGCCAGGATTACTAAAAATGAAATTATTGGCATTAGGATACTTAGCAGGAACATAATACATTCTACTAAGATCTTTTGTTTGTAGATCTCCAATTGACTCAAGTTCTGTATTGAGTGCAAACCAGAAGTGACGGATTTCATTCGACTGAATATCTCTGGAGAGAGGGAAGACGAGTCTAAACTTAGGATGCTCATTCGTACTACTGGCGGTAGAATAACAAACATAACGCCAGTTACCATAACGTTTCTGCAACTCGTCTTTTAGATTTCCCTCAAACACTGCTTGGTCGACATCTACCGCGGCCCAACCTGCCCACTTAATTACATTAGCGTTGGCGCGGGTGGTTCCTTCTTTGTAAACTGCAGGAGATATCAGCGGAGAAGGAGTAACCCCTTTCGGGGTATACTCGCCTTTCCGTGCTTTATAACCTGGCTTAGTTGCCAAGTGGTATAAAGCAGTTTCAAACTTATCGAAGCTATCAAAGTCGACACTTACGTCAGTCTTGTTATCAAAGATAGATTTGAAAACCGTGAAACCAATCATTTTGTAAATACCTGTTCCAATAAACCAACATTATCTACATGAGTCGGAGCAGTCCAACCTTCTGGCTTGATCAAGTCTGGAAGTCCTAGAGGATTAGGACGACTTTCTTTAATACCAACAACTTTGGACATATTTGCTTTATAAACACGGTTCCATGCTTCATAACCATTCACTCGGAATGCATCAAGTGTACCCAATGCAACCACAGCCAAATCAATCAAAGCATCAACTGTATCATCAGCTGCACTTTCACCGCCCTCATTATAAGCCTTATTCATCTCATCCAACTCTTCTTGCAAAAAGTCAATACGAAATTTAAGGAACGTTTTTAACTGTTCTGCAGTTAACTTCTCAATTGCAGTATGTACTCCATAGTGGTCGTGCATATGCGCCATATCTTCAATCAAATTCACACTCATTTAATAACTCCTAATACCCAATTTTCTGCGCAGTCTTCTGCATAATCCAATGTATGTCCTTCAATGATTCGCTCTTCGCGAAGATCAGTTCCTTCATACATCATAACAACATATGAACCATCCATGTTATCGAAGACTTCGCTAGTCCTGTTTAACGTACCTGGTTCTGAGAAATATCCACTCACTGGTCCCATATCAATCTCCTTTAGATATATTATACCACATTTAATATTTAAATCCCTCGCCTACTGACTTCATTCTTTGTCCAAAATCTGACTTGTCGAAGATTGGTGTATCGTTTACTTGTCCAGAATCTGAGATATTCTTTTGTGCAGAATCTTCGACATCGAATAATTTCATCCGAGAACGATCCACGCCGATAACAAAGCGCTTGTAATAAGAAGGATCATTGTAACGATTTTTAAGCTGCTTAACCATAAGTTGACCCAGGTTTTCGAGCTCCTCCGTTGAAATAAGAGCAAACATAAAATCGACAGTAGCAGGCAATCCGAAAGATTCAGAAGTATCAGTAAGTCCCACATCCGTGTTGTCATAGCCGCCTCGAGTAGTTTGTGTTGCTGATAAAATAGGAACATTATACTTAACAGCCATACCACGGATTTCTTCAGCAATCGATTTAATATATGTGTAAGAGTTAACGTTAGCACCTTGCTTGATTCGAGAAGAAGTACAGATGTTCAAGTAATCAATGATAATCATATCGGGGAGAAAGTTACGTTTCATCTTCAACTCTTCGATCAAAGCTTGGAAGTGACCAGTGTGTGCAGATGCAGTTGGATATTCCTTGATGATTAGTTTACCGCGGGTCTTCTTGGCGACACGTTCGAATCGAGTCTCGTAGATGTCCTTATCAACCGTTGCCATTTCTTCCATGGTCATATTCATAAGGTTTGCATCAATACGTTCTGCGATACGTTCTTCTGCCATTTCCATTGTAATATACAATACATTCAATCCTTGCATTAGAGTTGATGCAGCCATATGACACATAGCCAATGACTTACCAACGCCAGTGCCAGCAAGAATTACATTAAGTGTTTTGCGAGATAAACCACCCTTAGTAATCTTATTCAATAGATCAATATCAAATGCAACCTTCTCTTCTACACGAGTATAAAAATCATATCGAGATTCAAAGTCTTCAATGTAATCGTGGCCGATAGCAGAGTCGAATGATACCGCCAATGCATCGGACAAGATAGAAGGAATTGCATCCTTACTAGTCTTAGTATCTTTGCCATCGATGATACTAATTGAATCTAGAATCGCGTTGTATACTGCACGATCTTTACAGAACTTTTCACTGGTCTCAACTAACCATTCCATGTTATCAGTACGAAAGTTTAGATTGTCGATGTATGTATCGATACTATCGACTTGATCTCCGTTTAGTTTTTCAATATCACGAATCTGGATCTTTAAGATATCCATGCTTGCAGGCTTATTGTACTTTGCAAAAAAGTCCTGCAATGTGTTGAATACAACATTCTCAAAATGATCCGTGAAGTACTCAGACTTCAGGAAAGGAGAAACTTTTCTGCAAAATTCCTCATTGTGAATGAGGTTTGATAAGATGGTCTGTTGAACGCTCGTTGTCATCAATAAATCCTAAGTGGTCTTTTTCTAATCCGTAGAATAACAATTGTACCAAAAAATCCCCTAATTCAGCTTCGAATTCGATCTTATCGTATCCATGGCGATATTCTGGAACTTCGATAACTTCGTATTCGAATCTAAGCTTTAGCTTGTCGTTTTCTTTATCCTCGTCGAAGGAGACATTCTTATACAGAAAGATAATATCTGCAAAGTCTCCTTCTTCGAGAGATAGCGCATGGGTATCTACGCCATCTATCATTCGACCTAAAACTTTATGCGGCTTCAGTTGCGTCATCATAGTTTTCTAAATCCTTTGTAATGTCTTCATCCTTGATGATATCGCCAAATGAAACTTGATACTTCTTGTTCACGAAATCATTAAATGACTTTGAAGTAACGATAGGCATCCAGAAATCACGATTATCGATTTCCTTGAGACGGTACTTCTTTTCTTCAATTTCACCACTTTCAATATCTACTTTTGAATACCAACCATTGCTAGGTTTGACAACGTGTCCTGATTCGATAGCAATATCAAGCAACCCAGACCAAGTGCTAATGCCACCATTGTAAGATACTGACACAGGGATTTTAGATTTTTCTTTAACATATCGAGATTTTTCTACGTTAATAATGAAGTTATAACCAACGATTTCAGTACCTTCTTTTTCTTGCTGACGTCCCAAGATGAAGATGTTATCTGCTGAGTAGTACGAACCTGTACCACCACCCACAACGTCTTTAGAGTATAGTTCCATGGTTTTGTATGTATGGTTAACAACAACCATTGGGATATCTTTCATCGTCAAGTGGGGAGTAACCATACGGAACAATGACTTCATTTGCTTTGCGCGACTCATATCTGCAACAGACTTACCATCCATAGCATCTTCAACTTCTTTCTTAGAAGCCAAGTTACCAATAGAATCCACAACAATAATAACATGATCACCGCGTGTAATATTGGTAAGCTGCTGCATGATATCAAACTTTAGTTGTTCAACGTCCATGATAGGAGTATGCAATACACGATCAGTATCGATACCGAATGCATCAAAGTATGATTGAGGAGTGCCAAACTCTGAATCATAGAATAACAATGCAGCATCAGGATACTTGTCAAGATATGACTTAGCCATCAGCAGGGAGAATGCAGTCTTAAAGTGTTTAGAAGGACCTGCCCACATTGTAAGACCAGGAGTTAGTCCACCATCAAGACGTCCACTCAATGCGACGTTGATGATTGGAATAGAAGTTGGAATCATATCTTTCTTTTGAAAGAACTTTGATTGAGCCAACACAGCAGATTCTTTAATCGTACTGTTCTTTTTAATTTTGTCAAGGATACTCATAGAAACTCCTATTGATAATGAGCATAGGTCGAAAGGATGTATTTTGATCCGCTTATAGGCATACAACCACGATGAGGGAACATCCACATTGGGGGGAATACTACTATTCTACCACGTTTAGGTTTTACTGTAAAGTCCGGGACCTTCGAGTAATCACCAGAAAATTGAAATTCGGTCTCGCCTCCTTCCTCTACATCATTTAAGTAAAAGAACATAACTAAGAATCTGCGAGCTGATGCGTAATTGCCAACATCCGCATGCCAACCAAATTGATCAATTCCATTCGCATCATATCGTTTTATTCGCAGATCTTCGAAACCCATCTTTTCCGGAAAGAATCTACCGCATTCACGATTGTATCGTGCAAATATATTCTTAGCAACATTATATACCGGATTTATGAAATGATTAAATTCAACTACTCGTGCAATATCAAATTCATAAAACTGACGATAGTCTAGATCCCATGAATTTTTTGATTGTCGATAGAATGGAGATTTTTGTGGGTTGAATGTTTCAAATGTGTCAATCAGATTCTGGCAAATATTTTCATCCAGAACATCATCATAAACTTTTATATAATCTAATAATTGGTTCATCCAAAAAAGTCCTCTAGTGATGATTCCTCTTCAGCCTTCCATCCGATTGAGTCTAAGATGATTTTAGCGGGCCCGAGGAATGCTTTGTCAAATTGTTTTGCGTTATCGATATAGCGATGCATATCAAATTCTTTTGGAAGAATATTTTGGAAGCCGATAACATCTTCACGAAGTGGATTGCGTGGATTCAGATACACATACTTGATCTTTTCACCCGCACGAATAGGAGCAATGTTTTTCAATCCATGACGATCCAACAAGTAGTTATGTAAGATAGCAGCACGTGAATTTATAGGAGTACCTTTGATGTAAGACTTAGTCTTCTTATCTACATACTTCTGAACCGCACTAACGCCACGAGGGAAAGACTTCTCTTCAACAGGCAATGAGTTAAACTTCTTACGGAAGTCTGCGATAAACTCTTGAGTCTGTTGCTCAGTACCTGAAATCAAGATATTAAATAGATCCTTAAAAGCTTCACGACATGGGGCTGGGGTAGAAGACTTAATAGCTTCAATACCCATGATCTTTAGCTTAGGCTTTGTGTAACGAACACCTTCATTGTCCCATACGTTCAGAATGTATCGCTTCTTGGCAGACCAAATACCACGATCGGCAATACTTTCACGCTTCATGGAGATACGTTGCTTAAACGCACCGGTGTTTTCCATCAGCTCCTTGAATGCAACATCGAGTACATCGGTTTCAATCTTGGCACATACCTTATCAAGGAAGTCGACAACTTTATCTTTTGACTTACCAGGCATAACTTGATCAACCAGTGCACCTAGACAAACATAGACAGAATCAGTATCGATTGCAATCACATAGTCGTTGTTAGTTTTCATGACGGTGTTGAGATACGCATTCACGTTCTTCTCTGCCCACTTGATGATGTATTGACCAGTTAGTGTAATACCTTCTGCAATTTCCATCGTAAAGTAACGGAAGTAACGATTACCTAACGCACCATAAAGAGAGTTAAGAAGAATCTTAACGGTCATTTGTTGGTTTTCAAATGTCGCGATATCACGTTCGATACGGTATACTTCAGTCTTGTTAGTCTTGTCGACCTTTTCAAGTTCTTTTTTTGAATCAAGCATCTTCTTCTTGATTTGTACTCGCTCATCGTACATAGCCTCAATAATCTTCGGCATGAAACCCTGACGAGAATTATCGAAATACTGACCCGAAGCAGCCATAGATTTGTCAGCGTGCGGATTCTTAAATTCATTTAAACACCTATCAACATTCATGTTTGGTTCAATATCACCTTTGAGAATAGTCTCTGGTGACATGTTCCATTGGACAATAATATTAGGATACAGAGAGTTGACGTCAAACGAAGCAACCCAGTCGTGTACACCACATTGAGGTTCTTTTACATAACCACCCTCGTAATCGGTCTTGAAACTATCCTTGTTAGGAGGAACGATAATGTTCTGTTCAAGAAGATAACGATAGATCAGCGTATCCCATATACCAGTAGTTCCGAATGTGTCATTATAGTTTACGCCAGCTTTATAAGCCATAGTAAAACATAAAGTCATCAAACCGATCTTATCTTCTATTCGCTCAACCAAGTTAACGTCACGAATGTTGTAATCGATAAACTTTTGATGATTCTCTTTGTAGAGAGTGTGTAGATCTCCATACTCTTCATATGATAGTTTCTCTTCACCGAGTACGGTGTTTGCAATGTGATTTAACGAGTACGATTCTTGAGGACCGAATGAATAGCCAAACTTCATGAACAGATCCATGTAATCAACCTGAGCAATACCAGTGATCTCATAGATTTGAACTTGACCCTTCCGCATAGTTACCATCTTCTCTTGGACAGAACCCCATGGAGATAGTGACTTAATTGCATCCTCGCCAAACAATCGATTAATACGGTTAACCAGATATGGAATATCGAATGCACGAATGTTCCAACCAGTTACAACATCCGGAGAAGTAAACTCATCAGACCAAAACTTAATAAAGCATTTAAGCAAGTGCTGTTCATCCACGCACTTAGTATAGCGGATATTACAATCTTTAATCTTATCGTCGCGAGCATCAACGTCGTAATCACCCATGGCCCACACAAAATACACATTAGTAATACTATCGTAGATTGTAATTGCAGTTACTGGATGATTAGCTTGATCTGGTTCTGGAAAACCATCGTCGGATGCTACCTCGATATCGATATCATGGATTCGGATTTTAGATCGATCGAATTGGATTTGTCCTGGGTATTCTTCGGCCACAAACTGAGCAATGTAGTTTGTATTACCATATACTTCAAAGTTGCTTACGTCAGAGTAACGTTCCATGAAGTCTTTTGCATCACGCATAGTGTCAAGTTTTTTAGGTTCGACAAATACGTTATCTAAAGTTTTGAACTGAGTTTGCCCTTTTGCCCTGGTGTACAGCGTCGGACTAAACTTAACTTTACGATTGACACGTTTACCATCTACATAACCACGTAGAAGGATATTATTGCCATAACGATTCACATTAGTATAAAATTTCATATCTCACAAACTAAAACGGACAGGATACATATATTATATCCTGTCCGTGAATTAAAGTAAAATTACTTTGGAAGTTGATTTGCCGTTGCTACAACTAATCCAGATCCGAAGATTCTACGATATTCATCTGCCATACGGTCATCAATCATAACTTCAGCAATAATTGCCGACGTTTTAAATTTGACAAACTTTGCATATGGAGTAAAGGCAGCAAAACTAGCACTTACTCTACCATCCTCGGTCTGTTGCAATATGATTGCTGCAGGTGTTTCGACAGAAACAATGTCACTAGATTCTTCTACTTCACCGATGATTGTTTCACCGGTGATCAATTTCAAACATTTAATAGTCATAACAACTCCATGGTTTATTCAGTCAACAACTGTGGTTGATCTGAGGTTTTAATTTCAATCTTCCTTGGTTTTTTGTGATCAGGCACAATATACTCAAGTGAAATACTAAGCATACCATTAAGCATCTCAGCATCTTTTACTTCAATATGTTCGGCTAGAACAAATGAACGAGTGAAAGCTCGATTAGAAATTCCTTTGAAAAGGAAAGTCTCTTCTTGTTTATCGCCCACATTTCCCGTTACAGTCAAGGTTCCATCAGCAGTTTCAATACTGATATCTTCTTGTCGGAATCCGGCCACAGCAATCTCAACTACGTAAGTAGTTTCAGACGTTTTCTTGATATTGTATGGTGGATAGTTTTGGGAAGTTTTTGATAGATCATTATGAAGTTTTGACATCCTACCAAATTGGTCATCGAAACCAACCCATAGTTTATCAAAATCTTTAAATGGATCTGAATTGATTCCAGTGAATCGTGTCATAGTTTTCTCCTTATTAAGCGAGTTAAATGAAATTACTACCCCGAAGGCATAGTAGTCCTGCTTACTTTATACAGGGACAGACTTTCGTGCTGTCAGTGTAATTACACGTTGTTTATACGAACAAGATCGGACGCCTTTTATCGTAGCATCAAACGATCCCAAGGTAGTGGGATATAATCTATTTATATAAATTATGCGGCTTCTTTGCCCTCGGCATCAGCTTTTTCTGCAGCAGCTTTAGCCGCTTCCATCTCTTGCTGTACGCGTGGAAGCTGAGGTTCTGCTTGACCACGAATGTTACCAATCAGGGCAGCAACCTGGTCAAAAGACTGCTTACCAAGTGCGGCAAGTACCAAGTTAGTTTCGGTTAGAGAAAGTTTGAATTCAAACATGATTTAGTTCACTCCTTTTGTAGGCTTTTTGCCAATATTATATTTCGCCACTAGATTCCACTCTTTCTTATCATTGAATGAAACAATTTTTATCTGTGACAACGTTGCTTGCTCTTCTTGTAGGTCAGAAGAAACAATTTTCAGAAGATCCCAATCTTCCAAAAGCTTTGCGATAGTATTACGTCTACCAATATCGTTTAGTGTGATATTAGCTTCCTTACCATCTAGAGCAAATAGCTCTTTAAAATGCACAATGAAATACTTACCCTGCTTATGAAGAATATGACATGACTGATAAAGCGTCTTGTCTTTCTTTGAAGCCACACCGATACGGGTGAGGGTTTCTTTCACCTTTAAAAAATTGTCCGGCTCAGGTAATGTTACCTCGAGCATAAGCTGGGGTGCCCAGTCATAATAGATCAACTCCATGATACGTTCACTTTCTTGTTATAATTATCAGCAATAATAAAAGCCGAATGATATTATCTACCGCCAGTAGAATACTTGTTGACTATAGCCTTTAGCTGTTCGTCAGTCAATATATTTATAACATCTAAAGCTTTAGCCTCTGAATAATTATACTCTTTCATAATAAGTTTAATCGTATCCGGAGTCTTGTCTTTCTTAGCCCATTTAGAGAATCGTTTACGTTTAGGAATGGCGGCAAGAAAGAAGTCATACTGCCATTCGACCGGAATATCCCTGTTGACATTCATCTCATTTGCATACAAGATGGTATCTGGGAAATAACTCATTCCACGGTTAACCATGAAAGCTGAGTAGTCTTTCTTGTTCTGAGGATCCTTGTCAATCAGATTGACTTTGGTATCATTAATACTATTAAGAAAATCAAACGGTGTCATAGTTAGATCTCTTTAACATAATATCAATACTTTCCGGATCTGCAATAAACTTTGTGTCTTTAAAACGCTCTGTCAAATTAATGAGTAACTGATCTGGATCACTGTTATGCGCAAGATACATTCCATCTTCGCCATATGCAAACATAATATCGTCATGAAGTTCGATACGCATTCGCATATAACCTTCAGGAACTTGGTCTGCCACTTCATTTTCGTCTTCAGCATCCTCCAAATTAGATTCGATAATTTGGAGGATACGTGCACGTTCATAACGCATGCCGATAAAGAATGCAACAAAAATACAGATTATAGTTAACAGTATTAAGTCAGTCATTTAAATTTCACCTGAGCCATAATTTCAGTTAGTGCTGCCATATTGTTGATTTCCTGATCAGCAACAAAAGCTGCTTTATACTGGTAATCAGCAAGGATCAAAACCAATTGAGGAATTGAAGAAGGCTCAACTGAATTTTTTGCACTGTCATAGAGTGTACGGAATAACTCTGTTGAATCAGTATCACTGTTCTTGCCAATCCACTTACGAACCTCGGTAAAGTTCTTATCGGACAGGTTTTTGAACAGTTCTTTGTATGACTCTTCACCCAAGTTTACTAAGATGCCTGAATCAATTTTACCGGAAACAGAATATCGTTGCAACTCATTTAAGATGCGACGATAATCTGGAAAGTATTTTGTGATTACTTCAGCAACAACTTTGCCATCTGATTCGACCTTCTCGGTTGAGAGGATGTCGACAACTCGACGGTAAAAACCTGCTGCGATCTTGGCCTTATCTTTGTTCTCGATTTTAAAATCGATTACAGCACAACGAGAGTGAAGTGGTTCAATGATTCGTGCCTTGAAGTTACATGTAAGAATGAAACGACAATTGTTACTAAACTCCTCGATAAAACCACGCAATGCAGGTTGAGTGGAGTTAGGATTCAAATAATCAGCCTCATCGAGGATAACTACTTTCTTGGCATTAGTTAGCGATACTGACGATGCAAATGACTTGATCTTGTTTCGAAGAACATCGATACCTGATTCTTCTGAACCGTTGATGAATAGATACTCTGCACCAACCTCATTGCACAGTGCTTTAGCAACCGTGGTTTTACCAGTACCAGCAGTACCGGAAAACAAAAAGTTAGGAAGTTCACCAGAATTGATGAACTCCTTAAATGTCTTTTTCAATGATTCGGGCAGAATACACTCATCAATTTTCTGTGGACGGTACTTCTCGACCCATAAATACTGCTCACTCATATTAAACTCCATAACAAAAATATATTATACAATAAATTAGAATTTACTGTCGGCTTCAATAGCAACAAAATATGTGAGATCAATATCTTTATTAGTGAACTTGGAAATCTTCTTAGAAGAAACCTCAACGGTGTAATTTCCTGTTAGCATTTTAAGGTTCTCTACTTTCAAGTTTGCGGTAAACTCTTTATCAGTAGAACCGATTGTAACTTCATAAGCATTAGATGTATCATTCTTCTTATCGCTAACTTGAACTTTCAACTCACCATCTTCACCCTTGATTGCAACATCACTAGCTTTAAGTACTGATGCAGTACGAAGAATCATTGCAATCTGTTCTTGCGAAAGATCGAATGAAACATCGGCCTCTGGAAACTTGATTTGAGCTGGAGCAGAACGCACAACGCCTTCACCTGCCGCAAAGTATTTAATCTTTGACGTGCCACCGTCACTAATGGTTACATACTTGTCTTTAAAATCAAGATGTGTATCATCAAACAAACTAATAACGCCCAAGAATTCATTGACATCATAGATGCCAAAGTCTTGTGGGAATGTTTCGGTAATACTACCATTAGCCATGACGTTTTTTGCTTCTGAGATAGTAGAAAGCTTATTGCCTTCTTTCAGCATCAATGATCCGTTGATAGAAGCAAAGTTTTTGATTAGTGTTAGTGTGTCTTTACTTAATTTCATAATTAATCCTTTTTAGAATATTTGACGTCATGCTCGTATAGGAAAGCTAAACAACATGCGGCATGCGCCAAGTGATGGATACCAGATTCAGGATCAGTGGTTTCACCCATCTTCCACGCCCACACGTGTCGTTCGAATGCTGCAAAATAACGATCTAGTGCTTCATCTACATGTTGCCAATTGTTTGGTTTATATTTTGCTGCTCCAAATGTGAGCACTTTCACCATTTCAGCTTGAGCAAGAGGAGGAATCAGATCGTAACGAAGTTTATCGTTATCGAACTTCATACCTGTTGGAACATCATTGCTCTTCGTCAAAATTCTTTTTTTCATTATATAACTTCTCCAAACTAATATAGGCTGACATATGATATTATACATCAGCCTATATTTAAAATACACTAAGCTTAGTTGAATGCGCCAACTGAGTGTGCAGCTTGGATCATTTTCTTGCTTGGAGCACCAACACGGTATTTTGTGGAGGGAGTACCATCATGTAGTGTAACTTTGTTGCCATAAACACAAACACCTTGACTGCGCAAGGCATGAACTGCGGCAGTAGGATTTGCGATACCGAACATGCTACCAATCTGTTTAGCAGTAACAGTGGCACCGGTTGACAAGTAAGCATTCAAGCGTTCAATTTTAGTCATAAAAACTCCATTTTAAAATACCATCTAATAAAAAAAGCTGAGTGGCCGATGGTCAAAACCACCCAGCAAGAAATCCATGTTTAAATTATACCACAATCTGCCATTTCTTTGGCAAACGTTTCTTCAAATTCAGTCTGTTCTACCGTCTTAGCAACCTCAGGAGATTTAATCGCAGAAAGATTCACAACTGCACCTGGACTCGGCCATTGATAGACTCCGCGGGCGACTCGTTCACATCGGGTCACGAATGCAGGATAACCAAGCTTAGGATCAGTTTTACGAGCTTGTAGAAACAATTCCTCCAAACGTTGGCGCGAAATACTATTAGCAGTTGCTAAAGAAGGATCTAGGGCAATAAATGCATCTACAGCTTTACGTTGGATACGTGTCAGTGTAGAGTAGGTGAATGTCATGTCTTTATATTTCATAGTGTATCTCCATCATCAATTCCATCATTAATAATAACAGTTGCGCTTTCATTAGAAGCAAGTAGATCAGAATCCGGATCAGTACTCACCTTTTCAAAGAGGTTAATGAAAGCCTGTCGTGTTACTTCATCAAATCGATTGGTACACAACTCAATTGCCTTAGTCTTGTTTTTAAAGATACTAAAGGCGCGTACAATGTGAATCAGTCGGCGAGTTGTAACACTTTCATCGATACCTCCATCATTGAAGGTTCGACGGATTGCATCAGCCCATTTTACAAGGGATGTTGCAAAGTCTTCATCGTAACAGTCATATTGACCCATGATATTTTCTACGATTTTCCGTTCAACACCAGTTGAAGGATAATCTTGAGTTAGAGTAATCGCAAAGCGTTCCAAGAAAGCTTCGTTGAGAATGTTTGTACCGATATAACGGCCATCATCTGAACCTTTGCCTTTGGTATTACCAGTAGCAAAGACGTTGAAACCTTCTGCAGGAATAATCAATTCATTCTTCAACTTGAAAAAGTACGGTTTACCTTCAAGGATTGGCTGCAAACACAGCAAAGTATTTGCAGAACCCGCATCAAGTTCATCGAGCAATAGCGGAATACCTGCGCGCATCGCAATCAATACTGGACCTTCGACAATTTCGATGTTACCATCTACAAGAGTCTTAGTGCCGATCAATTGATCTTCGTCTGTCATCATGTTTAAGTTAACACGAATCATCGGAGTCTTGAGCTTTGCGCAAGCCTGTTCTACTGCAGTAGACTTACCGTTACCAGTAGGTCCATAGATATACACAGGATAAAACTGTCGAGACTTGACGATAGTTTCAACATCTTTGTAAATACCGAAAGGTACGAATGCTGGATCCTTTACAGGAACTAGCGGCTTAGTGTCAGTAGATTGCACTACTGCCACGGGTTTTGGAACATTCATAGGCACAACATTTGATTTCTTTTGCGCAGTAATAAAATACACGCCACGACTTGCGCGAGCGTCGGGACGAGTGAGCCACGTCGGCCACTTTTTATCTTTAGTCTTTTTCATATACTCAGTAATCTGAGCGTTAGATACGAGCCCTGATGTAACCACGTCAGGGAACATTGCATTTAGGCCCGAAATGAATTCTTGCTTGAATTCGTCAGTCACACGTTTCATAATATAATCCTCAGTTTAAGGTTGCATCATAAAGGCAAAATAGAAGGCAAATGGAGCACCGATCAAGATGGCAACCAAAGTAGCTTGTGTAAGATCAGTCATAAATTTCATAATATTCTCCGTTGTCTGTCTATGGTTTATTATACCAAATCTTCTATTTTTTGTACATAGTAGTACACCAAAAAAGTATACTATTTTATAATACTTAGGTACTACTTTCAATTGCTGTATAAACCATGTCCCGGGCAACGGAGATATGCATCCCCAAGTCTACCAGTTCCTGTACAACCTCGTCTGAGTCTACCTCGCCAGAAGCAATTGCTTCTACGGCATTTTCCAGGTATTCCATGAAGGCTTCTTTTAGTTTCATAACGTTCTCCGTTGTTCGTCTATGGTTTATTATACCAAAACATCCAATTATTGAACATATGTCAAAAGTATTACTTTTTATGCTACTTCTGAGACAAACTGATTGAGCACCACTCGAGATGTTTTATTGGTTCCAATTGCCTTTGCAAATACCCTAGAAGCTTTTGCTGCCGACATATCACTATTAACTGCAGACAGATCTATATTATTTTCTACACGCAATCCTTTAATATCAATTACATAATAATGATCATATGCACCGTTTGAAACTTCGACAAATCTATTTGCTCGCAAATCTAATTGCATTTTATGTAAATCAATATCCTTATTTAAAATATAGTATGACAAACGAAATAATTCGTGACGACGATTAGAGACTAAATTAAATCCGATATTTGAAACATTATATCGATCTTTAATAATTGTTAATAATACGCGAGTTTGTGTATTACTATCATCAGTAATAGTATATTGTTTTCCTGTAATAGGATCTTTTATAAAATTACGCACATTAATATGCTTATTAGATTCAACATTATATTGACGCACATCTAATCTGCGTTCTCCAACAATTCTGCCACCTTCTCCATCTGTTAATGTAATTAATACCATTTTTTCTACAGATCGTTGTTGGATAAATTTTCCAATATAATCAGTCAAATACAACAATGCTTCATTTAAAGGAGTGCCACCTAAACCATAATTACGTGAGTAATAATAGGGGCGTGAAATTAAAAATGTGACCATTTTATTAAATTCTGATTCGTTCATACGATCACTAAACAATTCTAATAATGACACATTATAAGCATTGCCTAAGCCTTTAATATTTTTGGATTCGTCATATTCAGGCTTATCGAGGTGCGAATAAGTACTCCGATATGCAGAAGTAAATGCAAATACTTGAAATGGAATATTAATTCGGCGAGCAAACATTGCAAGATTAATTAGCTGGCCAATAGTTTCGTTCATATAGTCGCCCATTGAACCAGACCAATCCAGCAAGAAAAGCATTCCGTGTTTTTTGCCATCTTTAATTACAGTTAATTGCTTAAACAATTCGTCTTTAATTTGATAACCATAAAGCTTCTTTGTATCAATTTGACCTGTTTTTGCTGTGCGAGCACGCTTCCAATTAGAAGCTGACTTACGCATTTCAAATTCTTTTACCATATTATTAATGATAGAAGCATTATCACGACGCAATTGAGATGCTTTATTGGAATAAAATTGAAATGAATCTTCGCTTATTGAATCTGTTAATTCACGTAATACGGTTTTATATTCAACAATAAGCTCATCATCTAAATCGTTTTGATGAAATGCAGGTTCATAATAATTGAATTCTGTATCAACATCTGCACTATCTTGCAATTTAGAATCTAATGATTGCATCGTTTCAGATTGCAATTTCTTTTCGATATCATTTTCGCCAGAGTTAATATCTGATTCAGATTCCTCTTCTTCGCCTTCTTCATCTGAATAGTCGTAATTGCCTTCTAATTGATCATCTAAATCGTCTTCATCTGAATCATCTTCATCATCCAGATTCTGTGTAATTTTAGACGTTTCAATTTCTTCCTCTGCATTTTGCTTGCAGAATGCATAAAGGCGTTCAGTTAATTCAATTGCATCTTTAATACTATCCGTTTTCTCAATATCATATATGAAATTAATTTCAGATTTTGAAAATTTAACGCCACATTTTGCGCCAAGTTTAAAATACAGATTAATTCGATCAATAAAATTATATGCAGTTAAATCGCGGCCGGCAATTTCAAAGAAGTCGCGTGCTGCCAAGTCCGCATAACCACCAATAAAGGTTTTGCGGGCACCGGGATACCGGTCTTTCATTTTACGCTCAATTCGTGCGTCTTCTACAACGTTCAAATAGTGGCCAAATGAACGAGGGTGGTCTTTTTGAGATTCTGCATACTCGTCGGTAGTGAATAGAGCATGACCGACTTCATGCAAGATTAGCATCTCTTCAGTCACTGCCTCCAGGTTTTTCCATTGCGGAAGAACTAGAGTGCGTGTGCCAATGTTAAAACTTGCCGTGGTTACCTGTCCACGTACAACATTGATGTTCTCGTTGGCTAGTAGTTTAGCCAGGATGTCATTTGATTCCATAATAATCTCCGGTATAGGTGTATTGTACAATAAAATACCAATTATTGTACATATAGAACCAGAGTATTACTTTTGGCCAGAAATTAGTACTAAAGTATTACAGAAAAGTCGTTTTTCTTCTCTACACGTATTACACTATGAAACTTATCGAACAGTTGATCTCCCTTGTGACTAATGACGAACACGTTGGTTTTGTCCTGTAGAGCGTTCATGATAGTGAGGAAGTAGTCGGTACCTGCAACATCGAGTGATGAATCAAAGATTTCATCCAGGAGTAACAGGTTGGTATTGACAGAATTTTTCATCTTTGCGATCTGACGCCATGTGAACAAGATGGCAAGATCGATACGCATCTTTTCACCCTCCGAGAATGAAGCATAGGTAAACTCATCACGATACCTAGACTTGATAACCTCATTGAATGATTCGTCCAGTTCAAAGTGAACATAGAAGTCCATTGCACTCAGGTAACCGTTAATCAACTTGTTCATGACTGGCAGATATTCACGTATGATTGCAGTCTTTACGCCAGTGTCTTTGAGCAAAAGGGTTGCAACATCTTGTATCTGTTTAGCGTCAAGTAGTTCGTTCTTACGATTTACTAGGGTCATTGCTTCCTCGGCAATCTCCCTGAGCTTTGCTTTCTCAACATCAATATTCACAGTATCATCTTGGGTGTCTTGGATATCTTTCTTAAGCTTCTCGTTCTGCTTTACAAGATTACTAATAGACATAGTCAAAGCATGAGCTTGTGAATTTAATACTGTGATTTCTTTATTAAGCTTGTTAGTTTTCTTCTGTCGTTCGATCAACTTAGAATGTGCATCTTCGATAGTTGCAATTTGAGCTTCAAGCTCTTCCTGATCGGTCGATAAAGTAGAGACGATGGATTCCTTGTGGGTATGAGGAATTCCTTGAGAACATGATGGGCATGTTTCATTTTTTGCAAAGAATTTTAAAGTTTTCTCATTGCGTTCCATTGTAGAAGAGAACGATGATTTTGCACGAATCGCGGCAGCAATCCAAGTATCTAGATCATCGTTATCTTCAATATCGACGGAAATGGCTTTAATTTTCTTATCGATATCTTTAAACTGTGTTTCAGCCTTTGCAATATCGGCAATGTTATCAGAGATTTGTTTTTCGATCTGAGATACTTGATCTTTCTTAGAAGAGACTAAGGTATCGATCATGCGTTTTTGAACATTGACTGCGTTCTTAGAAATAGTAATACGATTATCCACTGCTTGGATTTCGTCTTTAGTATTCGCAATCTTTTCTTTAAGAATGGTGTTCATGGTGGAGAACACACTGATGTCCAAAATATCTTCAATTACACTACGTCGTTGTGCCGCAGGCAATTGCATGAATGGGACAAACGATGCAGAACCTAAGATAACAACTTGGGTGAATGTTTTGTAACTAAGCTTTAGAATCTGTCGCTCTAATACATCTTGATAGTCTTTTGCAGCGGCATCCTGATTCATCAATTGGCCGTTACAATAAACCTCGAAGATACCAGGCTTAATACCACGAATAACCTTGTACGAAACACTTCCAATATCGAACTCTACCTCTACCAGACAATTCTTTCCATTGATAGAGTTGACTAGTTGAGGTTTGTTAATATTACGGAAAGGCTTGCCGAATAATGCAAAGGTGATTGCATCCAATACAGTAGACTTACCTTCACCGTTCTTACCTACAATGAGTGTAGATGCAGAACGGTTTAATTGGATTGTATTTGCAGAATTTCCTGTTGATAGAAAATTCTTCCAAGATATTTGCTTAAAGTTAATCATGTTCTGTTGTATTCAATGCTTCCATATACAAAGACTTCATAAATTTCTTAATCTTTTCTTTGTCGCTATCAGTCTCAAGTGATTCAATATAATCCATCAATACAGATGATGTATCTTCTAAATTGATATTTTCATCGACTTCTCCATCGGTAAACTCTGAGAAGTCCTCTACAATTTTAACATCTTGAGGATTACTTTGATACAGTCCATTGATGAAAAGATCGAATTTATATAGATCAGTCTTGTTTACAACAATGATTTTAACATACTTGTCAGTGAATCGTGAAAAATCATTAATGACTTCTTGTGTATCATCGTACTCGTAACGCTCAAACATGGTGTAAGGATTTTGAATGAATTCTAACTCACGAGTCTGCAAATCAAAAATATGAAACCCACGTGGATCATTGTAGTCTTGCCATGTTAGCTCATACGGGTTGCCCAAATAGTGGATATTGCCTTTAGAAGATTTGTGATGGTAGTGGCCTGAAAATACTGTATCAAACTTGTTGAAGATTGAAGTATCTAGTCCATCCTGAGACTCATGTCCACGGTACATCGTAAAGCCTGCGATTTCAAGGTGGCCCATACAGATTTCTGCTTTGGTATTCTTGATTTCCTCTAAGCTTGCTTGATAGTTATCAGCGCAGATCCATGGAAGCATACACACATATACGCCATCAATAATCGTGGTAGGACTATCAATAATCGTGATATTTGAATATTCAACCAAAAGAAGATCTGGTGAATTGACCTCATTGGTGTTTTTAAAGTATGTGTCATGATTACCTGCAATCATCACTACAGGCATATCCATTTCTTGAAGCTTGTCAAAAAACATTTTCTTCGCGCGAGCAAGAGTATTGAAGTTGACATACTTGCGACGATCGAATGTATCACCTAGGATGTATACAGATGATACACCCTTCTCCACTATGGAAGGGAAGAAAACATTATCATAGAATTTCTGATAGTAATCTAGACACTGTCCACTATCACCACGCGCACCAAAGTGTTGATCAGTTATTACTGCTATCGTCATTTACAGGTTCTCCATCATCAATAAATTTTACTAAAGACTGATCATCTTTAGTAACTGGTTTTTTCTTTTCCTTCTTACGAATGAAAGAATCATCAAAATTGGAATGAGTCTGAACGAATGACAAATAGTTATTAATGAATTCGCCTTCGTCGTGATCTTGAGTCTCGAAAGAATCAAATGGCATTTCCTGAATCATCTTGCCTTTGATGTAAGATTGCTTCTTTTCTTTTTGGATACGACGCAAAAATGCGTAATAGATTACCTGAGTAAAATATGCAAATGGATTAGAAGATTTTTCAGGATTGAAACTATCAATACACATAACACAGTTTTCAATACCATCGCTAATCATATCATCACGATACGAATAGTTAATAAAATTTGGTTTATGCGATAGTTTTGTTGCAATCATAAGTACACACTTACCAAGGTACTCAGGTATCCTTGGATGTGTTGTATCATTTTCTTTAGCCGTCTTGAGTGCTAGCTTATATTCTTTAATAGCCGCAAGCATTTCCGCGTTGTTTACGTAATGTGCCATATGTGTTCCTTTATCATATATTATATACTATATTTGTATATTAATGCATGATCTTTTTTGAATTTTGAAGAACTGCGTCGATATCAATACCTTCTTTTTTCTCTTCCTCAGAACCAGCTTCAAAGTCTTTTATAGTGATAGCATTGATATCAACGTTATACATTTCATCCGAGGTCTTAATATAAAAATCTGCAATCTTGGAAAGAGCCTCTACACAGTAGAGTATATGGTCTCCGCGGAAGTCAAATACTTCTTCTTTAGCAAACTGACTGTACATTGAAATTACTGGGTTCTCCACGAGTTGACCGCCAACAACGCTAGGAGTCATTTTAACTTCAAGAGGTCGATTGATGGAAATATACACTTGGTCTTTATCGATATATTCACCAAGTAATGTTTCTCCGTTTATAAGTTTAATTATTACGACTTTCAAAGATCTATCTCCATAAGTTTATACTTAAACTGTTCTTCAGAATATATCTTAAGACGTTCAGTTAGGTGGTTTAATGTGTGGTTTTTCTTAGACTTCCAAGAAAGATCATCGGAGATATCAAACAAGTTACAGTGGGTCTTTCCGTTCTTCAGGCGTAGACCACGACCAATCGACTGGAGGTTACGAATCTTAGACTTCGATGGTGAAGCAAAAATAACGTTCTCAATCGATGGAATGTTAATACCAGTAGAGAATACTCCGTATGATGCAATAATTATAACATCATCATTCTTTTCCGTGATCCTACGAGCTTCCTCTCTTGCCTCAACATCGGTACCGCCATAGACAAAATAAATTTTACGAGTATCACCGACCTTATCACGAATCATGTCATGTAAGATCTTGCCGTGTTTTTCTACGTATTGAAACAATAACAACGTATTGCCTTCACAATTTATAGTGAGGTTACGTATAAACTTATTACGCTTTTCATGCTGCACAATGAAGTTCATCTCATTCTGATAGCTAGCACCCTTGAGCAATTTACGTGACTCGTCATCATACTTCAACATCAAGCACTTGATTTTTAGAGCTGCAACCTGGTTGTTGTCCATAAGCTCTTTGGTTGTAATAACCTTGTGAACTGGTCCAAATACACCTTCAAGAACTAGCTTGTTTGCGTTCTTTGCATCAATAGTTCCAGTAGTACCGATGCGGTATCTAGTCTCGCTCATCTTATCCATGGCAGAAGTCAATGACTTTGCTTTAAACAAGTGGGCTTCATCACCGAAACACACATCAAACTGTTTAAACCACGCTGCTGGTTGCTTATAGACAGATTGCCATGTGGTAATCAACACGTTAGAACTTACATCGCGAGTAAATCCGCTATAAAGTTTTTGGCAATGTTTCTCTACATTCCATCCGTTTCCAGTAGAGTAATCTACAAAATCTGCATACATCTGTTCAACAAGACTGGTTGTTGGAACTATGATGATACACTTTCTATCGTGTTCCAAATGATAGCGCATAGTGCTGTAAATGATGAGAGACTTACCTGATGCAGTCGGAGAGAGTAACAAAGCTCTTTCATTCTCAATAGCATGGTGGACAGCTTCTATCTGGTAATCACGCGGAGTGATTGGTACACCACGAGAGCATGGATTCAACCACTGTATGAATTCCTGCACTTTAGGTAAACCAATATCGGTCTTAGTTAGTACCTCACCATCGTGCGCATACTTATAGCCGTTCTTTTCACAAAACTTAACCACGTAGTTATACAGACCTTTTTGCAATGTCTTGCGGTGTATATCATACATGCGAATCTTTCCATCCCACATCTTGGCTTTATACATTGGAGTATAACGAGCACCAGGAACGTCAAACGTAAAGAAGTCTCTGAGCTCTTGTTCAATGCTATCATCGCCAATAACACGGATAGTTGATTCGTTAAGTTTAGTAATTGTAATCATTGGCCAGTGATGAATTTCTTCCATTCAATGGAGTTGCGGATCTGCCAATCACGAGCTTTAATTTGATTCATCATAGACTCTACGCCTTGGATCATATTTTCCAAGTATTGACACTTAATCGTAATTTTGTTCAAGTCGGCATCGCCATCAAGGAACTCATTCATGTCAGACTTAAGTGGCTTAACACCTTGCCACTGTTCCCATCCATATTGTTCGAGCTCAACTTTGCCCATCTCGCCACGATAGTAACGAAATTTAGTTTGTCGTAGGGTACTGTATTCCACCTTCAATGCAGACAACTTCATCTTGTAAGTCATCATGATACGAAGGTATTTGGAATGTATGTTGGGTGTACGTATAGACTCTCGATCGAGGTTGTCCCCGTCGACTGTACTATCTTTTTCCCATTGATCAATTAGTTCATCTAAAGTCATAATTTTCCACTATCCATAACGAATAACCATATTATATCACAAGGAGGAATATTCTAATTCATCCACTTCGAGTAGTTTAATAGGCTACTCACAGTATAATGTATCTCTGGATACAAATAATTAATTATGAAAATGTATATATCGTGTATGCAAAAGTTGCAGCACCAATCATGACTTGTACATCATCAATAGTAGATGAGAAAGTCAATGACTCTATGTTTAAAGGATAACAATCTTTGAATGTAACAGTTGCACTTTTATTGTTATTATTATCTAATATGGCTAAAGTGGCATCTGACACCATAGATGATACATCAGTAGTTTGAAACGTCTGTTGCGCTTTAAAAGAAGTAAACTGTAAATTATCTTCTGGGTAAGCAATACCAGTCAACCAACTATAAACAGCTTGATAGTTAAGCATACCCGTATCAACCACGAACTCTATCCGTAATGGTTCGAAGTCTAAAGTATCTCCAGGTACTGGTACTCGAACCAATGGGTTCATGAATTCAGTATTTCCTAGATTAATAGATGGCAATGATACCTGCTGACAGAAGTACGTCAACTCTGGCAATTTTTGAATGTTGAACATGTATCCCGCTGGGGACAACGAGTTTATTCCAGCTGGTAATGGACAGGCTAAAGTTCTGATGGTCATATGATTATCCTCATGATACACTATTTATAATAAAAAAAAAGGGATCCCGAAGGATCCCTTTAAATACCTATCTACGTAGGTTTCGTCAATTACATCAAGTTAGTAACTGTTACCTTGCGGTAGTAAACGTTAGCGCCAGCTGACAAGCTAGTGAATGGGTTTGCAACCATACCGTAGCGAGTCTTGAAGCCAATCTTTGGCTGGAACGTAGCTGGATCGATAGCACGAACTTTCTCCAATGGAACGTACGGGCAGTAGAACATACCAGCGTCGAATGCAGAAGTACCCTTGTAACCAACCAAGAAGAATTGGTCAGCAGCAGTTGTGCTGAAGTATGGGTCAACATACACTTTGTACTTGCCGTTCAACACACCAGCGAAGGTTGTTGAAGACTCGTCAACGTTCAAGCCAGTAGACAATGCAGGAGTGTAATCCAACACGCCGGCCATGGCCAAGGCAGAAGCTACGTCAGCAGAAGTAACGATGAAGTTACCACGGCCACGACGTGTTTCTTTGGCGATCAAGTTAGCTTCGCGTTCGATTTGGAACATCAAGCCCTTGAACTTCTCAACTGACCAACGGCCGCTAGAGTCAACGTCTAGGTTGAATGTACCAGCAACGGCTGTACCGTTTTGTGCACCAACTTTAGCAGCTGTGTACATTGTACGAACAACTTCACGGTTGATTTCTTGGGTGATCTCTGTTGAGAGAATGTTGCTCAATTCGCCTTCGGCGTCTAGACCGTGAACAGCCTTCAAGTCTTGAGCAAGTTCAACAGTGTACTCAGCACGCAATGCACGTGTCTTAGCAACAACTGATGTACGCTCGATTGAGAAAGCCATTTGACCGAACGTACCGTTCTCGCCTAGGTCTTCAGAAGAAGCAGTAGACATACCAGTACCAGCTGGATGAGCACCTGTACCAGCGAAACCAGTATCGGCTTCGTTGAACAATGCTTCAGCACCTGCTTGGTCTTCGTAACGGCTCTTCATTGCGAAGATCAAACCGGTAGGTTGTGTCATTGGCTGAACACCGCAAATGTCATAAGCGATCATTTGTGGAGCTGCACGACGAACCAAGCTGATTAGAACTGGATCGTAGCCGTCAACGCCTGAACCAGCTGCATTAGCTTGTCCACCAGCGATAGAACCACCACCTTGGTTAGCGATAGAAGAAGTTTCGAAAAGTGCCTGAGCACCTTCATGCATCGCACGCTCTTGGTTTTCCAAGAGTTGAGCGGTAACTTCACGACGGTATTGGTCACCAATTTTAGAAACGCCTTCGGCTTCTAGGATTGGTGACCACTTTTTCAATAATTCTGGACGTGTTGCCATTTTATATTTTCCTTTAAAAGATTTAATAGATTACTTAGATGACCTAAACGCTGTTAAGTATCTTTCCATGCGAGGGTCGATTTGAGCTTTTACGCTCTCGTCTAATTGCTCGACTGGTTCATCAGTTACGACAGTATCAACTTTGGCAGTTTGCTGCTTCTGGCCGAAATAGTTTTCTTTGATAGTTTCAAGCTTTGTTTTAAAAGTTTCAGAGTCTTCAAAAGATAACTCTTCGGCTAAAGCTTTGAACTTTTCAGCGTCTGTATCTGCTAACTGTGAAGAAACTTCATCAATTGCAGAAACTCGTACCATCTGGTTCAACTTGGCGGACAAATCTACGTTAGTAGATAGTTGCTCGTCTAGCTTAGATTTCATGTCAACAATCTCTTGCTGCATATCACCTAAGATGTCAAACTTGTCTTCAGGTACTTCGATATAGTGCTCTTGGAACAAACCCTTCATGCCGCTTACGAAGCTTTCTAGGATTTCATTCTTTAAGCCATTTTCAAGGGCGATTTCATTATCAGTCATCCACTGCTCAACAACGTAGTTGAGATATCCATCAACTTTTTCAACTAACCCATCTTTGATTTCTTCAACTTGTTCAGCAAGTTGAGTTTCAAACTGTTCTTCGAGTTTAGCCATTTCTGACTTAACACGAGTTACCACAGCAGCTTCGAAAATCGTAGCAGCTTTGGTTTTAAATTCTTCGCTAAGTTCTTCGCCGTTAACTAAAGCAGCAACGTCAGCAGAAACGTCAACTGATAACTCAGCGGTTTCTTCTTGGGCTTCTTCAGCAACAACTTCAACTTGCTCTTCCGTAGCGGCTTCTTCAGCTACTACTTCTTCAGTTGCCTCTTCAGCAACAACTTCTTGTGACTCTTCAGCCTGGAGCTTTTCAGACTCTTCCATTAGCTGAGCGATTTTTTGATCAATTGACATGTGTAATCTCCTATTGATTGGATATATCCAATGGTGTTAATATTATTTATTACTTTAAAGAATTCAAGAATTTTTCAAAAGCAACAGCTGATACTTCAGTCAAGTGCTTTGTTGAAGTACTTTTGATTAACTTTCGAGTTTGTTCTATCTGCTTTTCCACGTATTTCCCATCGACATAAACCCATTCGTGACCTTCCATGATACCTCTTACGAAAGCATCAGGCGCTGAAGGATCAGCGACAATATCAGCAGCAGTAGAAAGGACAAAATCGTCTTGTACGACTTGTATTCCATCCCTGTTGGTTTTTAACGAACCGAGCGCTCTGCTAGATACACCAAGATTAGCACCGCCATCTAGTAAGCCACGAGCAATCTGTCCCATAGGAGTTGCAAGTACTTTAGCTTTACCAATCCAATTTGTACCTTCTTTTCTCAAATCTGTGATAATGTGTGACACACGATCTAGATTGATACTTGGTGTATCAGGATGACCTAATTCACCATAAGCACGTTTTTGGTTAACGTAATTTTCCACATAACTCTTAACCGCATTATCCATCGTAGGCTCTGGGTACATACGACCATTACGGTTTTTTAATTCTGATTGAAGAAAAATACCTTCGATGAAGTATTCTTTTTCTTGTCCTAGTTTGTTTTCCGTAATTAAATTTACGGATTCAACTACTTCTCTAATAAGTTTCATGAAATACTCCTATTAGTATGGAATAGTTGTGTACTGCTGAGGATCGGCGGTTGAGTAACCATCATCTTTTCTCAACAATAAGTATACTTGCATATCGCCACTAGTGACAATCTTGATATCTTCCGTCGGAGTAACCGATTCAGAAAATTCAGATCCAGCAAAATTGATAGTGGTTGCGCACTCGCCTTGAACAATTGCAATCGGCACTGCGGAAGTGCCACGCGTGATTGTGGCGTATGCTCCCGCAGCTCCCATCCATGTGATTGATAGAATGCTAACTGATTGTGTTTGATCAATAGTTTCAGCTGCTAATTTGCAATCGGACGCCAACGTAATTGTTTCAGTTACGTCAGTCCCGTTTACTTTAACGGCAACCTTCTTGTCTGTTAGTTTTAAAATGTGTTTTGCCATAGTTATCTTCCAAGTTCTTGTATTACAGCAACAAAGTTGTCTTTAGACTGTTTCATAAAATCTACTAATTTATATTTATCTACATTTAAAGATAGCAATTTTTTGATAGTAGATTCATTGATTGCGACCACAGAATTATCATTTAAGATAAATTCGGTTTTACCGTAAATAGAAGATTTACCTTCTTTAAGTTCTAATACAACCGGATCTAGAGTAAATTCTCCTGCAAGAATTAACTCTTTATATGACTCTACTAATGTATTCGTCAGCTTGATTCCATGGTGTCGCATCGCAGTATTTACGATAGACTCCGTAGTAACAACTTCGGCAGTCTCTAAAACGACTATAGAATCAATGTATGACTTAGCATACAATTTACCTGCACCATTGCTGATGCAGTCTTCTAATATTAGTTCCGAATCGACATATACGTTATTTTCGGATATAGTGATGACATGGCCTTTATATGCTACGTCATCACTTGGTTTTCTCATGGAACTAATGAATTTCATTATTCTGTTTCTTCTGGGGCAATAGCCTCTACAGCTTCGGGTGCCGGATTGAACATACTATTAGCAATGCTCATCTTCATGGCATCTAGGCCGCCTGAAATACGTTCTGACATTGCTGCATCAAACGTAGTTTCGATTGACAATGAATCTCCGCTAATTAAAGCATCAACTAAATTACGGGTTGTAGACATCTTCACCTCCTAATTGTGTATTATCTGTATTATCTGATTCTGGCTGCTGTTGCTGTTGCCCTTGTTGCATTTCGAGCTGTTGCCTTTGCAGTTCCATTTGCTGTTTGTTATACTCTTCGTTCTCTTCATCCATCTCTTCAATTTCTTCATCAGTTAGTTTCAAGATATTTTTCTTGATCCATGTTGGAGAGTAGTACTTACCGGCAAATTGATCTACGGTCTGAAGTATATTCAATCTAGACTGCGTAATCTCGGACTCTTTAATTTCCGCAAAGTAGTTATCTTTTTGGAAGTCAAAGCGGATATCTTGCGACATATCATCCCATTCTTCTGGGTTGATAATGCCTTTAGCAATCAATTGAACTCTTAGCGCATCTAAAAATATATTAGAGAACTTCTTACGAATTCGTTGAATGAATTTAGTAAACTTTATTTCGTCACGAGTAATTTCTGACGAACGACCTAAGTTAAATCCTTGTTCGCCCTTTAGACGAGAGGCTGGAACATTTAAAGCCTGGAATAGTTTATTCTGGAAGAATTCAATATCTTCGATTTGTCCAAGCGTCTGACCACCCGGCAACGTTGTAATTTCTGTACCCTTGCCGCCTTCACGACGTGGCATCCAGAAGTCTTCCATCATTGATAAGTGTTTACGATCATCTCGTACTTCACCTGTGGTTGCATCATATACAACCTTGTTCTTAAACTTATTCATCAAGTCGTTGACGTATTGTTCCGCCTTCATCTTAGGAAGGTTTCCAACGTCAACGTAGAAAATACGACGCTCAGGCGCACGACTGATACGATAGATGACTAATGCATCTTCCATCATTTTTAATTGATTGACTAATTTAATAGCTTTGTGTAGGTATGATAATGCCATACCTGTATTTTGATCTGTGATTCCAGATGGAACGTAAATTACTGAATCTATTGGTAATTTAACGCCCTTTACATCACCTTCTTGAATGCCTTTATCATTGTAGATATAGTACTCGTCAATAGACTTAACTATCTCCACGCCATTCGCATTCTTTTGTTTCTTAACGTTTTTGATTTTACGAATCTTTCGCGGATCAATATAACGTAGTTCTACAATACCATTCTTGGGATTATTCTCATCAATCAAGATGTGATAATACATTCTACCATCAATATACCAACTTCTAAACATATCATGACCTTTTTGGTCAAACTTTAGAAGCCTCATGACTTGATAGAATTCTTCAGTGATCTTCTTTTTAATTCCAGAAGACACTTTAAGATCATCTAGAACAATCTCAACAGGGATATCATCTTCTTCAGATACAATCGCCTCGTTGGCAATATCATCAATTGCCGAATCGCAATCCGGATACTGCGAAATCTCCCGATAGCGACGAATGATATCGTTTTCTGAACGAATCGTCGCTTCGAGATTAATCATCTGGCCATAATAACCACCAGCGGATGTTACAACGGTAGCGCCGTCATCATGTGCTGGCGCTACAGGTGTAAGTTGGACTTCCGTCTTTTTACGCTGGATTTCAAATCCAAATATATTCATTATATTTTAAACCAATCTAAGTTGCTAATTAACCGATTTCAATGTTAACATTAACGTAACCAGTGGACTCAGTAGTTGTCCAGTAGTTGTATGTGAAGTTGACATCAAATGTTTCGATCTGATTAGTTGTATCAAAGTCCAATGCGATTGGACCAATTTCTGTTGGATACGCATCAACGAATTTATAGGTCTTTAGTGTAGCACCGTTGCGATCTAACTGGTGAACTAATAGATCTACTTGATATGCACCTGGGCTTGTCAAACCGGTAGTATCGGTCAAGCTTTGAACGCCATCGGCCCACTTTTCTAGAGCGTTACGGATACCAAAGTCTGTGTCATTATAGACGGTAACCTGCCATGGAGCAAAGGTACGCTCGCCAGCAATGTTAACAACACGACCGCGGTAATTAATCGGCATATTGTCGATTGTTGAACCAGGCAATGATGCTGATTTACACAAGAATTGGGACGATTGGCCGATAGAAGCACTAACACCAACGTAAGAAGGGAAAGATAGTTCCACTCTAAACTGGTTAGCGCGAGCGCCACCGCCGCCCATTTGTGCCTTAAAATCTGAGATTCTAGCCATTTAAGACTCCTTTGTTTTAACTGTTATATGTATTTATACAAGTAAGCAGGGGTCTCCCCCTGCTTATATTATGCGCCTAATTCGCTGAAGCTTACTGAAGAGCGAGCCGCAACAAAGTTTAGAGTGATGAAGTTGATTGAACGGTTTGGCTTGATGTAGATATCAGCAGCAAATTCGTTACGATCGATAACTTCGCCAGTGTTATTTGTTTCATCACAAACAACCTTGAAGTCAACAACACCACGGCGACCTTGTACATCACGTAGGAACGGTTCAACCAAGTTGCGGAACTGAGCACGAGTAAATGAATCGTTAAATTCAAACAACTGGTACTTAGCAGCGGTAGCAATGGATTTTTCCAATACGATGAACAAGCGACGTACGTTAATACGATCGAATGCTGAAGGTTTAGCTAACATAGTCTTATCTCCGTATAGAACAGTTCCCTGTCCTGGGAAGATAACTACTGGGTTAATACCTTCTGTGTATAGTGCATCACGTTGAGTTTGGTTAGGGTTGTAGCCCAACTTAACAACGTTCTTAATCTGACCGCGGTTGAAACCACCTGGTGAATACCATGGATCGGCAGTAAAGTCAACGCGAGCACATAAGCCAGCAGTATCACCATTCAATGGAACCCAACGGTACTTGTCATTGTATGCATCATACTGGTACTTCCAGCCAGAATCAATAACACCGTATGAAGAGCTAGCGTTAACCGCATTTTTGTATGCAATCGCTGCATTTTCTGGGGTTACGCCGGCTTGAGTAGAGGTGATCCAATGATTACCGCTAGCATTGCGTGGAGAGATGAATACGATACAATCTTTACGAACTTCAGCCAAAGATGTGATTAGATAGTTTGCAACCGTTGTAGAAACATTACCAGCAACAACTAAAGAGATTTCGTAATCGTCTGTGTTAGCAAAAGCTGCATATGCTTCTTGAACTTGACCGTCAGTAGGAGCTGAACCATCAGCACCACCAGCCAAAGCAACACCATCAGTAAATGTAGAATTTAAAACGGCCAATTGGAATCCGCTATCAACTATGATGTCAGAAGAACTTCCCCAATTATATGCATCTCCAACGCTAGTGACAGCTACTGCAGCAGTTTCGGCAATAGTTTCACTAGTAACTGTAATAACGTATGCAGTGATAGCATCGTTAGCTGTAGTTGTGGTAATGCCAGAAATAGTGTGCACACCTTCGTTTGAACCGCCAAAAAGACTTAGTTTGAATTCGACAGCACTATTAGATGCATTGAACTCGTTCATGAAGCTTGAAAGCTCTGCAAACTTAGTACTATCAGAAATAGTAATATTGCCGGCATCATCTGTTGTAGTGGAAGTTACACCAAGAGCTAAAGCTTTTTCCTGAATAGCAGCTGGAGTAGCTAGTGCCCACAAGTAGTTAGACTGGTTATTAACAATATCTTTATAGTAGATATTGGTGCCATCAGATCTCTTAGCATCACTTAGTTTAGAGACATATTCAAACTTCTCTAATACTGCACCGCTTACGCCAGTAAAAGAGCCCTTAGAATTGTCAACAACCAAGATGTGCAATTCGTCTAATGCATTAGCGCCAACGTTTACAGCAGCGTAATCAGAAGTACCTGGAGCGCCAGTAAATTGTTTCTGAACTGTAACTGGCATTGAAGCCCAGTTGTTTGCATCAATCAAGTATACTGTAACACCGTTAGCACGTGTGCCTGGATACTTAGCAGCAAACTCTCCGTTATGCAAATGCGTTTCAGAAAAATTATTTTGGTAGTCATCGATATTTTTGATCTTGACGCCGGTTTTTACAATTCTTGATACTGCAGCAGTTGCAGTAGTACCAGCAGCAGGATCACTGATAGTAATTGCTGGTGGATTAACGTATCCACCACCGGCAGAAGTTAGTTGAATACCGCTAACGCGCCATAGGCCGTTAATTGCATCGTACTCTTCCCACATCAATGTGCCTTCTGCTGTTGAACCGCCGATAAGTGGTTCAGCAAATTCTACTGTTGCAGTTAGAGTTTCAGCAGCAGTGTAACCACTACCTTGCTCTGTGATAGAAATATCCGCTGAAGCTACAGGACCAGACTGTACGCTAGAAGCGTTTAGCAGGCCATCACCGTCAGTACGGTTAACATATAATGTATTCGTGTAGGCTAAGAAATTGCCTGCAGAAAAGAATGATTGATAATTCGCATCAGTAGGCTTTCCTAGTTTTGAAACTAGTTCGTTTTCTGAAGAAATTCTCAATGGTGAATTAACTGGTCCCCATGAAAATGGGCCAGCAAAAGCGCCGGTAGATGAAGAGACCGCTGGTACAATTGAACTAAAGTCTTTCTCGACTACTGCTACGCCTGGGCTAACTAGAAAAGGCATGTTGCAACTCCTTATTATTAAAAATCCAACTCGGATGATTTATTATTTATAATTTCACTGTTTTTATGATGAAAGAAGCTGTCGGATGGAAGCTTCTTCGTCTGTTTCTCGACCATCATTATAAAAACCAAAGGGTGTCAACTGATTCTCAATTGCTGCCATATGATTCTCATAGATCGCTTGCCTTATATTTATATTACTTAAATCTTCAAAGTAATTACTACTAGAAGCCCAAGCAAACAGAACTAAACACATTACTAAGTCATCATGGTAGCCTTCATCGGCTGCATACGATCCTTTAGATTCAATGAAAGTAGAAATTTCAGATATAAGATCAGCGTCATTCACTAGCAGTTTTTTACCCTCTAAGAGACTTTTCAGGTTAAAACAGCCCATTCTTTTTGTTTTCTTGTCGGTATATACACCCAATTGGGTTTTACCTCCACCAAAACCTGCTGAAACGCTCTGACCTTTAGTATCACGCGTAACAAACATTAAATTCTCATATTCCATATCGTTATAAAGAATGTCGGCAACTTGTTCACCAGCATTCAATTCTATTAGAACATAAGCTTGATTATAATCGGTTCCCAACTTATGTATCACGGTAGGAAATAGCATAGGAAGAATATTTTTATTCCTGTACTTAGCAACGGTGCGATATGGAACTTGTGTTATATCTACGACAACAATTGCCGAGAAGTCTCCACCGACTCCCTTGGCAGGATCCACCGCCATAGCGTATACATGACCTTCTTTAGGTTTTTCGTATATATCCAATCCGTCATTGGAAGAAAACTCGGCAGCTGCCGGTGCCATTTGTGCAATAGTGTCCGCGGCAACTAATGTCAAACTAGAACCAAGGAATGTACACAGCACTTCTTGGTTAAACTTAATCTCACCAAGAAGTCTACGCTGTTCTTCTGCCCACTTCTCATCTCTACCTGGAATCTCCCAGTACGGAATAAACAAGTTAACGAATCCGTTCTTGTCCTGTTCAGCATCGGTCCAGAATTTCCAGAAGTGATTATATCCAAGAGGAGTTGAGCTTAATAGAATCTTAGTAGTCTCACCAGCAGAGATTGTAGGATATACTGATGTGAAGAATGATTCGGCAACATTGTTTGGAATAATTGCAGCTTCGTCAACGTATAGTAAGTTAACCGATTTACCACGAATACCAGATGTAGATGTTGCAGCGGTGAATACCTTAGAACCGTTTTCTAATTCAATATCACCCTTGTTCCATGTAGTAACACCCTGCTGTAACCATTTTGGAAGACCTTCGTACATTGTCTGATATCTATCAAGTACTTCCATAGCTGCTGCTTTCTTGTTCGCAAGAATAGCAACGGTCTTATTTGATTGGAATAAAGTGTACCATAGAATGTATGCAGCGGAAGTGGTAGTTTTACCCTGCTGTCGTCCTTCCATGAGAATAACCTTTCGGTTTTCATGGATGACTTTGACCTTGTTAATCTGACATGGGTACAGATTGAACGGTTGTAAACCGTGGTCCAATGTTACAATTTTACAATAAGTCTGAATAAAATAGACGGGATCTTCCGAACACTTCAAATATTCTTCGATTTCATGCTGGGAGAACGGTATTGCTTGACCTGCCCCCTTAAGATTCGAATTACTGTTGTAAACTTTTAATTTATTCAGGTCCATATGGTATAATGTATCTCTAGATACTAATAATTAAAAGTTATTCCAAAGATCACTTGTTACATCACCCGTTGATGAATCACCTGTTGCAGAATAATTGCCTATAGCTGCACCAGTATCCGGATTAGTCATATCAACTACAGTAGTAGTAATAACTTTACCATCCTTAATTGGTCCATACATGTATGCTTTAAGAGTAAAGTTTAACGTATATGTAATGAATCTTCTAGTCTGGAAATCACCTTCATAATCATCTTGTAAGCTAATATTATTTAGAATAACTGGAACATCGACCACCAAATCATTATCGGTAATAGGTTGTAATGATAATGTATATTCTGGTGAAAATGTTGGTAATATTTGTTCTACGATCTGTAGCGCATCTTCTTGAGTTTTACTTATTACATATAATGAAATTTCGAAATTATATGGAACTGGAGAATACATTCTTTGCACTGTATCAGTACCATCACCACACGAAATATAATTCATACGATTAACCTTGCGAGTTGAATCGTATGTTAAACCGGTCATTTCAAATGAAAGCCGCGGCAAAGATGTATAGACATATGAATCCAAATTCGGATCCTGGTCGATACGCATAATCCATTTTTCCTTAGGAGCGTATGCAATAGGTACTTCCATACCTTGCACTTCAATCCCTTCGTTAGATCGAATAATTTTAATATTACTGAATAGAGCACCAAAAGCTACGATAATCTTTCGCGTGATCTGGTGATAATATATATTGTTACTTAACATTAGACAATTTTCTTAATAGTCACGTTAACATTAGAAATATAACTCACTGCGGCAGCATCAACTTCTGTATCTGAAGCTGTAAACCAAATTTGGTTTGATTCTAGCACAGGACTAGTAAATCTAACAATCGTACTTAGTGTTGCCGTTGATCTATTTACTACATCAAATTCTGTGCCGATTGTGCCCAAATTTGCAGTAGCTCCATCGTCCCCAGCTTTAATAGTAACCGCCATCGTAGACCTAGCATTATTGCCTATTGCGCTAAATACTGCAGTAATTTCATATACGCCGCTCTGGTAAAATCCGTTAAATTTTCCAGTACTATCTGGAGCAGGAATATGTTCTAATGTTGGATTACTTGCCGCAGAAGATACAAAACCCTGTTCATATGTATACGGTCTCCAAGATCCTGAAGCTCCTTGGCCAAGGATAACACTTACGTCAGTTATCTGTGTAAACACATATTTGCCAAAATCTTGGCCTAAATATGCACGATACTGTACGCCATCTGCAAATTGAATTCCGGCAAATTCTGGAACAGAGGTAGTTAACAGCTGTTGATCGAGGACCGGAATATCCGGAGTATTTGTCAAATCGTTATATGATCCGCTGAATAATATTGGCAAATCATCGAGACTATTATATGAGCCATTAAATGCATCAGTAATACCATAACCAGCCAAAGTGGTTGGAAGATTGGTTAGTGAAGAAAATTCACCGTCAAAAAATACAGGACGGTCACTAAGATCATTAAATGAAGTTTGCGGAACATCAGTAAGATCATTATATGATCCGCTAAATAGTTCTGGCGCTCCAATTAGATCTGTATATAAACGACTAAATTGGATCGAATATAATTCGCCAAACATTTCGTTGGTTTTAATAAAGGCGGCTCTGAGTGTATCGCCGTTTCCGTCGTTTGCTGATGCGCCTACTTCAATTACTTGTCTTGCCATGTTAGTCTAAGTCCACTGTGAATAGATCCGAATCTACTAAAATTGATGTTGAGTCTGCTGTTTCAGAGTACCGTACTTTTGCAGTTTCAATAACATCACCGAATGGGTTTGTCGTGTCGAAGATAATATCTGCAGCTTCTTGTCTGTACAAGTTATTATCGGCAACACGATCTTGATCATCAATGAATGTCTGTTTCTCTACATCGAATGATTGTAGAGATTCAAACGCATCGATCTCCTCAATGCCAGTTGCAATTTTCTCTGATGCATACTGGAAGAGTTCAACTTCAAGTCTGTATACATACAATTTTCCAAGTTGATAAAACGGATCCTGATGCTCTACAAACTTGATTTCAAATAGACCGTCAGTTAGAGGGAAATATAATAAATCTCCTTCTGCCGGTCTACCTGGCAAAACTGTCTGACCATACTGTCCAACAAATCTTTGCCATGTTCTTTTAGGGACAGTCAGTGTTGCAGACTGCTCCATCATTAAACCGAATTTACTTACAAAGGCACCTTGTCCTTCAAAGCCAGTATTCGATTCTAAATACATCTCTACAGGATACGCATGTCTAAATTCAGACAAACGATCTTCACCGAGAATATTGTCTTTACCGACAAGTGTCCTTGGTATATAGAAAAAGTCTTGTCCCCAAATTCTAACAGCTTCAATAATTAGATCTTCTAATAAAAGCTGTTCTCTTTTGGTTCCATGTGAAAAATATACGCTACGCATTACTTATCCCAAGAAAAATTCCAATGGAGCAGATTTTGAGATTAGCGTATCTTCTAATTCTTTAATTTCTTCTATGGCTTCTGCATAGAGTTTATCTCCATCCATCGTAACGCCGCCTGGAAGTTGCAATCCACTAAATTTCTTTATGTTAACTGCCCACTGTTTCTTAATAAGCGCTGTGGTATAGTGCTTTAACCATGGATCACCATAAACTGCAGGATAAGTCGCCGGATCAAGAGCTCTATAACTCTCAACTAGAACGTATGAATCGACGGGAATATTGTCTCCCCATGATTCGTCGATATACAATCTTCCAGTGTGTCTATTAAATCGGTACAGTTGTGAACCGTTCAATGTATGATCTAGTAACGCCAAATGGCCCATAACCTGTTTATAGTATATAACTGAAACGGAGGTTAAATCATACAAATCATTCAAACGAAGTTGATATTGTAAATCGAATATTGACTTTGACGTGCCCGTTCCAGCGGCAATTGGAAATACCTTGGTAACGCCGTAAACATAATCAGGAATAGGAATAGACCGAGCATCAACATCTTCTTGAGTTACCTGATGCTTTAGATACATTTTCTCAATGCCATCGTAATGATACATTCTCCAATGTTCTATGGCTTCGTCAACGCGGTCTTCCACTTGAGCGTCATCAATGTTGATTTCAACTACAGGTTCGCCGAGCGCTCTTAAGCAATAATCGATTAATCCATCTCGTGTTGTTACTGCCATTTGAATTCCCTATTGTTCTTATCTTCTATTTATACGTTTCTATTTTAACCAGCTTGGAAGATATATGCTTTACCAGATTAGCCGCCGACAAAGATATAAGCAGCACCAGCATCACCAGTGCCATCGGGGTCTTCATATTTTGCACCAACAATTACAGTATCGCCAGATATTGCAACTGATGTACCGAATTCATCACTTGATGCTCTATCCGATGCTAGAATCTTGATTTGCTGTGTCCATGTAGTGCCATCTCTGGTAAAGATATATGCTGAGCCAGCACTAGTAAGACCGGCAGGGTCTTCAACCGGCGCAGAAACAATTACCGTATCAGCCTCTATTGCAACAGAGTACCCAAATAGATCGACTGCTTCTGGATCAGACGCCTGAATCTTAGCTTGTTGTGTCCATGTGGTTCCTGATCTGGTAAATACATATGCTGAGCCGGCAGCATTAGCACCTGTGTCTTCACCCCAAGCACCAACAATTACCGTATCGCCATCTATTGCTACTGAGTGACCGAACTTATCCTCTGCCTGTATATCGGATGATAAAATCTTAGCTTGTTGTGTCCATGTAGTGCCTGATCTGGCAAATATATATGCAGCGCCAGTTTCTGCATTTTTTCCGAAAGCACCAACAATTACTGTATCGCCGTCTATTGCTGCTGAGCTACCAAAGTAAGCGCTTGTTGATCGATCCGATGCCTGAATCTTTGCTTGTTGTGTCCATGTAGTGCCTGATCTGGTGAAGATATATGCAGCGCCAGTATTAGTAGCACCAGTGTCTTCACCCATTGCACTAGCAACTATTGTATCTCCATCTATTGCTACTGAGTAACCAAACCAATCATCTTGTTGTATATCAGTTGATATAAGTTTAGCTTGTTGTGTCCATGTAGTACCAGATCTGGTAAATACATATGCAGCGCCACGGTCGTTAGCACGATAGCCACCAGCAACTAATGTATCGCCCGATATTGCTACTGAGAAACCAACCCATACATTTTGAATCCCTCCGATATCAGTTGCTGCTAACTTTGCTTGTTGTGTCCATGTAGTACCAGATCTGGTAAATACATATACAGCACCAGCATTAGTACCAGTGGAGTCTTCCTGATAAGCACCAACAGCTACCGTATCACCATCTATTGATACTGAGTAGCCAAAGTAATCATTTCCTTCTTTATCAGACGCTTGTATCTTGGCTTGTTGTGTAGTTAATGTCCAATCTGATCCAAATGTTAATGTAAACGAACTCACTGAAGTATCAATATTAACACCGTCTGATGCTGTGAATGCCAGATCAAATGTTGCTGGCGCTGTTCCAGGAGTAATTGTGAATACATTATCCACATTAGTAACTGTAATATCTTCTAACGATCCGCTGGTAACTTGATATCCCCAGATAATTGGTGTTCCTTCAGGGTCTGTCGCCTGAAGTGTAATAACAGTTGGAGTACCATCAGAGTTCAATGCATAAGTTGCATCAGCACCAGCGGTAATAGTAGGTGCTGTGTTGATAGTAGCGATCTCAAACCAACCACTGCCAGTAAAGATAAACAACTTGTTACCGTCTTGAACAAATGCCTTTGAACCAGCTGCAACATCTGTCAAAGGAAGACTCTGCACATCAACATATCCTTGAGTTGTCAGTGCATTATCTTCTGGTGCATCCGGAGTTGCAACTGACCAAGAATTGGATGCAGATGAATATTTAAATGTACGCCCGAACTCTGTATGAAGATCGTCGTTAGATGGTGATGTTGGAAATGCCATTTTATGTTCTTTCTTCTATATTAACCAGCTTTGAAGATATCGACTCTACCCATATCTGATCCTGGACGAGTTAGTCCAGCATAAGCGTAAAATCCTGAGATTGCTACAGTGACTCCGAACCCTTCATTTGCGTTTCCAGTTGGATTGCCTGTATAAAACAATAGATTACCTGTTGATACTTCAAAAATCCAAATCGCCCCGACATTTTGAGTTCCATTTGAAGCCCTTTCATTGGAACCTACGATCATATATTCTCCTGATATGTCAATTGATCTTCCAAAATAATCTGCGAAATATGTCGGTTCAATTAAATTCGGATCTTTTATAGAATATACTAGTGATCCTGTATTAGAATTATACACATACACATATCCACAATTATCATCGTATAACCCATCATCTTCATTTGTAGCCGCAACAGCAATATATCCATCCGATATTGCAACTGTGTTGCCAAAGTAATCATACCTAAAACTCTCTCCGGAGTTCTGAGGGCTCGGATTATTCAATGTCCAAATTAACGCCCCTGATGAAGCGTTAAAAACATATACTTTACCTTGATCAAACGCAGTTGTTGAACTGTCTTCATTAGGAGTTCCCACAACAATTTTAGATCCGTCAGTTGCAATTTTTTTGCCAAACTGATCGGCTACCTGACTCCCCGCATATGCATTAGGATTTTCAATCGTATACTGAATCGTCCCTGTAGAAGCGCTATAGACATATGCCCGACCTCTTGATCCGTTATAGTCCGGTTGACCAATAACTACTACATCGCCTGCAAGAGCTACAGACCACCCGAAGCTGGTTCCGGATGCTGGATTTTCTATTGTATGAGCTAAAGTAGTATCGGTCCAATCACCAGAAACTGTTTTGAAAATAAACACTCTACCTGCATTTGTTACGCCAGCTTTATCATCTCTTGGACTCCCGACAACAAGACAGTTGCCGTCCAAAGAAATAACTTCTCCAAACCAATCATTATATGTTCCATCATAGGGACTTGGATTTGGTATAGAGCTTATGAGAGCGCCGGTTGAAGCACTAATAATGTGAACTGCTCCGGAGTCGTATCCTGTACTAAGTCGCTCTCTATATGCACTTACAGCCAGATAATCTCCTGAGATTGATAATGCCGATCCAAAATTATAACTTGTTGGATTCTCATACGATTCCACTGTGTATGGACCTACAGAAGCAAGAAAACTAGCAGCAGTCCAATCTGGAACAAACGATAACGAGAATGTGCTTACTGAAGTATCAACATTGACTCCGTCAGATGCGGTAAATGTTAAACTAAACGATCCAGCATCTGCTGAGTTAGTACTGGGAGTAATGGTAAATACATTATCTACATTCGTAACTGTAGTACCACCGAGCGAACCACTGCTAACAGTATAACTCCACGTCAATGGAACGCCTTCAGGGTCATTTGCAGTTAGAGTAATAACAGTTGGTGTACCATCGGTGTTTAACGTATATGACGCTTGACCTCCAGCAGTAATAGTAGGATTAGTATTAACCAATGCAATCTCAAACCATCCAGTGCCGTTCCAGACATACAATCTATTAGATTCCTGAACATATGACATTGCACCAATCTCGTTTCCTGACATAGGTAAGTCGACTGCTTGTGTCACAGAAGAAGTTGTGGGCGCAGCTTCTTGGATTGGAGCGACAGTAGGACTACTGACAATATCCCATGCCCCTTTGTTGGCTTTGTATCTAAATCTTCTGCCGAATCGTTCGATAATATCGTTATCGTTTGGATTTATTGGAAATGCCATTGTTTATTCTTTCTTTATTAACCAGCTTTGAAGATGTATGCTTTACCAGAACCAATACCACCAGCTTCATCTTCACCAAAAGCACCAACAATAGCGTAATTGCCATCTATTGATATAGTGTCACGGCCAAAAAAATCAGACAAACTTGTATTGTAAGCATTGGGGTTATCTAATGTTTTTACTAATGCACCAGTCGTCACATCAAAGATATATGCTTTACCTGAACCAGTACCATTAGCGTCATCTTCCATATAAGCTCCAAGAATAGCATAATTACCTGATATTGATACTGAATGTCCAAAACGATCATCATCACTTGTATCATAAGCATTCGGATTATCTAATGTATGAACCAATGCTCCAGTAGTGACATTGAAAATATATGCTTTACCTGAAGTGTTTCCGCCAGCATCATCTTCTGCATAAGTACCAACAATTGCGTAATTACCAGATATTGCTACTGATGAGCCAAAGTAATCATTCTGACTTGTGCCATATGCAGTTGGATTATCTAATGTATGAACTAATGCTCCAGTTGTGACATCGAAGATATATGCTTTTCCCGCACGTATGCCGCCAGTATCAGCTTCAACATAAGCACCAACGATTGCGTAATTGCCATCTATTGCTACTGCGAAACCAAATTGATCATTAGCACTTGTACTATAAGCATTCGGATTATCTAATGTATGAAGCAGCGCACCTGTAGTGACGTTAAAGATATATGCTTTACCTGAATTACCACCACCAGCATCATCTTCAGTATGAGCACCAACGATTGCATAGCTATCTGATATCGCTAATGCGTAACCAAATTGATCAGTAGCGCTTGTATCATAAGGATTAGGATTATCTAGCGTATGAACTAATGCACCTGTAGTAACGTTAAAGATATATGCTTTACCTGAACTAGTACCACCAGCATCATCTTCAGAATAAGTACCTACAATTGCGTAATTACCAGATATCGCTACTCTGGAACCAAATTGATCACCAGCACTTGTGCCATAAGCATTCGGATTATCTAGCGTATGAACTAATGCACCTGTAGTAACGTTAAAGATATATGCTTTACCTGAAGTACTAGCACTAGCATCATCTTCGGATGCTGCACCAACGATTGCATAGTTACCATCTATTGCAATGGATCGACCAAAATCATCACCAGCACTTGTGCCATAAGCATTCGGATTGTCTAATGTGTGCAGAAGGGTTGCAGTAGTCCAATCTGGACCAAATGCCAATGTAAACTCTGCAACATCCGTATCTGATGCAGCGCCGTCAGATGCAACAAATCTCAACTGAAATACACCAGCGTCACTAATATTTGTACTAGGAGTAATTGTAAATACCGATCCGACATTGGTGACCGTTGTACTTCCCAACGATCCACTAACAACTTCATATGACCAAGTGATTGCGTGACCATCGGCATCGGTTGCAGCTAATGTGATAACAGTAGGTGTTCCATCACTAGCCAATGTATAAGTCGCACTAGGACCAGTACCGATTACTGGTGCAGTATTACTCATTGTAAACTGACTAGACGTGACAATTGTATTTGAACCATCAGTCGCTTTAAACGTCAGACCAAAGGAACCAATATCACTCGCTCTTGTGCTTGGTGTGATTGTAAAAACATTATCTGCTTGTGTTACTGTAGCAGTTCTACCAAGAGATCCTGTAGTAACTTCGTATGACCATGTAGGAGAAGTCAATCCACTTTGACTCAATGTAATAACAGTTGGAGTTCCGTCAGTAGCTAAAGTATAAGAACTGTTTGCACCAGAGATAGATGAAGATGCTCCTGCAATAGTTGCGATATTATACCATCCTGTACCACTCCATAGATACAGTCGATTTGTTTCTACGACGAATGCCATTGCACCAGCAGTATTGCCGGACAATGGTAATTCTACGGCGGTTTGATATGTGGTTGTATTACTTGCAGATACGGCTTGTTCAGCAGTGCGAACTTCTGCTACTGATGCAAGTGTTGATATTGGGGTCCACGATTCAGTGGTTTCGGAATATATGAATCTACGACCAAACTTCTTATGAGTTTGTCCAGTTCGTGCACTCCGTGGAAAATTTGCCATTGGGTATCTCCGATTATAGCGCTAAAAAATAACACTATGATTTTACTCTATAGTGTTATTTATACCTAGTTTGGTCTAAGATTAAAGTTCAGATCACTCTGCGTTTTCAAAACCAAGTGCATCTGTTGGCGGTGTGAAGTTAGCGGTATATCTTGCAACACCCTGCGTCCATCTAAAGTCTTCGACATATCCTCGGAAACTAGAAGTACTGGTAGCTGCATAGTATCCAATTGTTACATCTCCCGAGCTGTGTCCACCAGTACCTGAAGCCGATCCAGCGTTAACACCATTAATCCACAATGTAGTGGTTGTGCCATCATACGTCATTGCCACATGATGCCAAGCGTTAAGCGCACATGTCTCTGAGGCAGTTATCTGTACACCCACACCTTGTTTATCAACTTCAATCTTAGTGGCGGACCCATCCCATTTTAAGCTAAAAAAGTTTCCAGAGTTACGCCCAAGAATGTATTGCCTGTTATAGTTGTAATCCGGATAGAACCAAAATTCAACAGTATAAGGAAAAGCTTGATTTAACCACTGACCAGTTTCCCATGGAATGACTAGTCTGTCACCATTTCCATCAAAATATATTGCTGTGTCATTATACTTTGTCTGTGTTGTTGATGTAGTAATATCGCCAACCATTTGAAAGTGTTGCTTAGTCATCTCATCATAAATACCAGCATTGCTCATGTTTAATAGCAACTCTGTGCCGGAAACAGCGGTCAATAATTGTGTTGGAGGAGTAAAGTCTGATGTGTACAGTGCTGTACCTGCAACATATCTAACATTTGAGATATAACCGTCCATGATGTAAGCGGTAGATCCCTTTCGTCCTATCTCGAGATAGCTTAAGCTCCCTGTTTGTAAAACAGTAGAGCTAGTCAATAACAACGTTCCATCTATAAACGCTCTGGTTGTACCACCAGAATCTCTAGAGACAGCTATATGCACCCAGCTGTTTTTCGGAGCTATCCACGAGGCGGATATATTGGTTGAACCGTCACCAATATAAAATGTACTGGTACTCCATTGAATATAATATTTTATATTTGCCGCTCCAATTAAAGCTCTGCTGCCTGAACTATTAATCCAAACCCATCCCTCAATAGTATATGTTGTGGCACCAAGATTGCTCACTGGTGTAATATCTGCGGTGAGATAATCGCCACTACCATCAAAGGATGCTGATCCGCCATGAACGGTTGGATCATATTGATCAGATGGAACATATGGTGATACAGAGATAGTACCACACTGACCATATGAAGTTATAGTGTGATTATTAGTTGAATTATCAATGAATCGATTGTTTTGACAGGTCAGTAGGCTAGTGTTGGTGATGGCAGTGAGGGGCTCGGTAGCCGGGGTAAATGCTGATGTATAGACAGCTACACCTTTAACAATTCTTAAATCAGAAATCCAACCATTCCACAAATTACCGGTATCACCTGATGTGCCAATCTTTAAATCTTTTGGCGAACCATTGTAATAGACAATAGTACCAGTTTCACTTTGAGCACCACCGGAATCAGCAACCCCATTAATGTAAAAATAAATGTTATTATTATTTCTAACTACAGCAACGTGAGTCCATTCATTTTCTGGTACTGTATCAGTAGAAGTCTTGTTTACGGACGCTGTTGTCCGGTATGATAACTGAAGTTTATTTGCATTTGTTAATCTAAAAATAAATGCGCCGCCAATCTGCCAGTTGTTAACAATTCCTTGCTCTGTACCAGAATCTGTGGGATATATCCACGCTTCGATCGTAAAATCCCCATCATCAAAAACAAAATCATTTGAGGCTGGAATAGTTAAATAATCTCCACTACCATCAAAACTAGCGGCCCATCCAGAAGGTGAGTAAGGACTTGATGATATTTGATATACATCGCCATAGCGTGTTATAGTATGTCCATTAGTAGACTCATCAACAAACGTGTGGTTATTTAGTACTGATGTGGATTTTAACAAGATATAATTGTTGTTATAGTATTGATCAGCTGCGCCAAACGCTAATTTAAACGAACTGACCGCTGTCGCCAGATTAACACCATCAGAAGCAGTGAATGTAATACTAAATTCACCAACATCATCTTTATCAGTACTAGGAGTAATAGTGAATACGTTACCTTCTTGCTGAACTGTAGCAGTACTTCCCAATGCACCTGAGGTAACAGTATAACTCCATGTGATAGGAAGTTCTTCCGGATCCTGTGCTTCTAGTGTTAATACGATCGGTGTGCCATCGGTTGCGAATGCATAACTTCCATCCGGACCAACTATAATTGACGGATTGGTATTAACAAGTGCAACGTTAAACCATCCTGCGCCGGTGTAAATATACAATCTGGAAGTATCTGTGACATACGCCATTTGACCAGCGACATTACCAGTCAACGGCAATTCACTTTGATACACAGAGAGTAGATTTATTTCGTCTGGTACAAATTTAGTTCCAGACCAGACCAAAGTTTCTCCGGCTGCTGGAGGCGTTGTAGTAACGTCAACGTCGGACAATTCGGTTAATTGAATTCCGCTCTTTTTAACTTTCCACATCGATAGAGCTGCTTCATACTCATACGTTCTACCATATCTGATATATGTATCGCCGTCACTTGGATTGCTTGGAAATGCCATTTTATGTTCTTTCTATTTTAATTAGCTTTGAAGAAATACACTCCGCCAGAGTTATTATATCCAGTTCTATTTTCGCCAGTGTTGACTATGACAATGTGTTTTCCATCTGCACTAATATTACCCCAGTTAGTAGTTTGGGATCCTTGCAGACCAGTGAAAGTAAAAGATGCAGCACCTTCAAGTTCACTTATATTCCAGCTTCCATTGGAAAACGTTAAAACTTTGGGAGACGTATTAGGAGAATTACTAAATTCTAATAAAAAATTTCCAGGTCCCACATTGCCGGAGAATTTAAATCTAGCCGGGTCAAAGGAGAGGTCATTTAACTCAGTACCTGTGACGCTCCAATTCAGGGCAGAATCTCTTTTATAGCCACTGATTCCACCGCTACTATTATTCCTATATACTACGTATTGTCCATCAGGAGAAACTGCATTCGCCAAACCAAAGTTACCGTATGTTCCTGATGCTGATATATTAACAACTAATTGATAAGTGGTTCCGTTCCATTCATATATATGGAATTTCCTTTGCCCACTAAGTACATCCTGGATCTGACACGAAATTACATCTAGATTAGAAGAGCCTGCTGGAATCTGCGAATACTCGTATGTACCATAGGTATATGAACTTGTATCACCTCTTAAAACCCAGTTTGATCCAGACTTCTGATATACTATCATATGTCTAGGATCATAAAGACAACCAACCAGTATACGGGTTCCGTCTTGACTTAGTTGAACATATTCTCCAAAATAAGATGAGAATGCACCATAATTTACCGTGTTCTGCAAACTCCAGTTAGATCCGGACCCAGACCAGATTTCAAACGATCCATAATTACCGCCTGGGCGATCATCGCCTCCACGAGAAACAGCTATAGTAGTTCCATCGCCGGATATAGAAACATTCATAGCATATCTATCGCTAATATTAGATCCTGTATATGCTAATGTCCATGTTGATCCGTTTCGTGTATAAACTCGAAACGTTGCCAGAGAGTCGGCAGATGATCCTACGACGGCGACAGTTCCGTCATCATTTATTGCCGCTGTTGTAAGATTAGCATTTGTAACGTTCGTTGTTAGGACCGACTGTAAGGTTCCACCTGAAGTCCAACTTGGAACGAATGACAGAGTAAATGAACTAGCTGATGTCTGAGCTAGATTGATACCATCTGACGCCGTGAACGTTAGATCAAATGTTGCTGCAACTGTTCCAGGAGTAATTGTGAATTCAGAACCATCATTAGTAACGGTAGTATCTTCTAACGAACCAGATGTAACAGAATATGTCCATGCGATAGGAACTTCTTCCGGATCAACTGCAGCCAATGTAATCACTGTAGGAGTACCATCGTTATTCAGTTCATACGTTGCATTTGGTCCAACCGTGATTGATGGAGATGTATTAATTAATGCTACTGAAAACCAGCCTGCACCATTCCAAATATATACACGATTATTTTCAGAAACTACTGCTATATTTCCTGCTATGTTTCCTGACAGGGGAAGTTCTGCAATAGTTGGATATATCTTTGGGAGATTAACAGTGGACTTGGTAAACAATGTACCATCGCTGACTAATATATCTCCCACATCAGGGGTTTCGAATTGATCCATGCCAATGATGTCAGATGTCTTCGGAGCGATAGAGACCGGATGCCATGCACTTTTCAATGAAGAATACTCATAAGTTCTACCGAATGTAGTATAGGTATCTCCATTTTCTGGATTAAGTGGGAATGGTGATGACATCTGTATTAGATCCAATTAGACATTAATTGAGACAAAGCTAAATCATGAACTTCTGCAAGGGTCTCTAGAGAAATCTCTGCAGAAACGTTATTGGCAAGTTTCCAATTGACCATGGCGTTTGTATAACAAGCGGCATATGCACTAGGACCAGTCGATCCACTAGAACGAGCCTTTGTATATTTAGCTGCTGCATTTGTTAGATAATATCCCATCCTGGTGATACTTTCTTCATTAGCATCAAATACCATATCATTCGCCGCAACAGTAGACGTATGAATCTTTTCGGCACGTTTAGCTTTACTTCCCTGTAAAGGCAGTTTCTCGTTAACGAATACCGAATTGATCTTATATACTTGAGGTTCTACTAACTTAGGTTCTTTTTGTAACATAGAATATCTCTTTTAAAGTTCTGTGAATAGATCTAGTCTAATTGTCGAGATCTCTGTGGAAGGACCAGCACCATCAACCTGAATCTGGAGCGCTCTAGAATCGAGTTCGATCGGATCAGACGACCAAGTAATATCAGCGTCACCGGCATTGAGTGATACTAGCGTCGGTGTTAATGTCACTGGAATAGTTCTCTCCTTGACATGAATAGATGTCGGCGCTACTGTTTGTGCGGCAAAAGTGATCTCATACTTTTGTAAAGTTTCTGCACGAATCTGGTATTCGTATAATGCACCAGCTATTGTGAGAACGAAGAATTTAGTTCCATCATCAGATAGATACGCATCAGTTATAACTGCATCCGGATCTCCATCTAGAGTAATTCCTGCTGGGAACGATGTCCCGAGTAACACAGATGGATCATCTTTAACCACCTTCATCGAACCAGTACCAAATCCGTCAGAAGTACCTCCAGATCCACAGAAGATTATGATACTCTTATCCGAGTTAAACCTTTCAAATGCTCCTCGATATGAGGCAGTAGTAACGTCAGCAGTTTCATTTCTGGTAAAATTAAAGTTTGCACTTGATGCAGTCCAATCACCTGTTAGCGAAGTGACGTCCCAAGCAGAAATACTAAGAGCGACTCTATTTGCTAAGTTAGAGCTAGACGTACTTGTTGTAAGGAATAATATAACTAATGAGGTACCTCCTTGATCGATATATATATCAACGTTACGTAAGGAACTATAGGTTGAGTTAGTAATATCAGGCGAGGCCCAAGTACTACTAATAGTATATGGATCCCATGGAACCATTAACTCCGATTGAGTAATTCGAATGTCAACAACGCCAATGGAAAAGAACGTGAACATTCGTGTACCATCGTCTGAAAATTGAATTCCTAGAAATTTCTCATAAGTTTGACGCATGTCAATATAGACACTAGCGAATCCAAACTGAGTGGGAGGTATAACTCCCCTAGCATCTGGAGACATTGTGGTAGTATCCCAAGGAATTTCTAAATTATAACAAGCTATTCCATGCTTGTATAGTTCACCAGAAGATTCGGAATTAAATGCAACGAACAGTTTCTTTCCATCAGGAGAGAACGTCATTTTTGGAGAAGGTCCTTGATGAACATCCAGAGTGGTCGGATCTCCTCCATAGCCTACATTAGCGATATTTAATAATTTATTACCATCTGTCACATCAAGGCTTATATAAGGAAGACCATCTAGAGTTTCAGTAACTCCAGTCAAAACAACTTCGTCCGATCCATTTAAGATTATAGTATCACCGACTTCTAATTTATTAGACTCTATGTGACCAACGACTGCGGAACTAGTGGTGACTGTACTATTCTCCAACCATAATTGTTCGGTGATAGAAGATACTCTTGATGCATCGTTAGCAAAGGAAATATTCGCTTTCAGATCATTGATTAAAATAACTTCTGAGGGAACTTCGGTTAGTCCCGCAGTTGATATATCAATTCTAGTTGGAATGTTTAGTCTAGTATAAACGTCTACCAACCTATTATAAGAATTAGCAACACCACCCATCAATGTCGTATGACGCAGGTCTTCTGAAAATATTGCTCTAGAATAACCGTTATTGCTAGTAGACCCAAGTAACCCACCAAAAGTGCTGGTAGATAGTATGGTTTCTGATGGGCTGGTTACATCGAATGGTGGTGAAAACGTTATTAACTTAATATATGGACCAGCGGCAACGTCATCATAATAAGTCATCATATATTTACCATTCGGCGTAATATGTGCGTATGTATAAGTAGTTTGATTACTAACTAACGATACTGTTCCGTAGTCAACGATGGACATGGAAGTGACTTCAAATGGAGTTTGCATAGTATACTTACTATATCCACCGTTAGGCTCAAAAAGCATCATTGTTAGCCCATCTTCACTAATAGCCCCAGTAGTCCATTCTGAAAATGTAAAACCACTGTTCCATGTATGAGTTACTAAATTATATGCAGTACTAATATCATAACGTGTAGATAAAGTATATCGATGCATCCGATAAAGAGTAGTTCCCATGAAAATATATCTACCATTATCTGCAAAAAACCAACCATGATTATTGGTCCCTTGATCTAGTGCAGATAAATTGACTCCTGATGAAGTCATAGTAGTAACATCAAATGGAGTACTCAAATTATATTGAATAAGACCAGTGCCGGTTGCGTTCGACCATAACTTAGTACCATCATTACTAAATATTCTCTGACCTGGATAATTAAAATTAATTGCCTGTTCGCCAGTGACAGTCCAATATGTATTGTCATCTATTTGTCTAGTAATTTCAATTCCACCGGTAGGATTATTTTTAGCAACCGACTCTGCGGTAACTTCATGATATTCGCCGTCACTTAACTTAACTAAGAGTTTATCACCAGGCTGTACGTCAAGGTTTTGATATGAAACTAACTCAGTCGCAGATGATTCTGAATCTAGAATAATTCTAGGATGTCTAGCTTCAATTTGCGGAGATGCTAATGCCCAATTTCCTTCACCGACTTCCTGTGAATATATTTTACTTGTCCATTTTGAATTTCTAGAAAGTGCTCTCATATTAGAATTCCCAATCAATAGAAGAAGAGTCGGTTCCAAATACGCCTATGATAATAGCAGTATCTGCTTGAAGATTTATAACTACGTCTGATACTAAAATATCATACTGAGCGGTTGAAGATATACCAGCTCCAGGTAGTGTTGCATATATGTATATAGAATGCGTTATGTCGGCATTATCAGCTGCAGGAAGAGTCCATGAAATAGAATCTTCTGTTCTGACAAACGTACCTCCTGTGACAGATACATAATATGTAGCCAAAGGATCATAGTTTGAAATGGTGATCGTTGTGGTTTCCAATTCGTTTATAGTAGAAACCTCTCCGGACAATACCGGAGTGTCTACTGCCACTATAGCTGGAATCGGTCCATTTGGTCTACGAAACCAAATTCCATTAGCGGCAGACCACTCGAAGGTCTTACCGCTATATGTAAATGTATCCCCATCAGCTGGGGAAGATGGAAAGTTAATTGATGCCATCTTTATTTCCCCTTTTAAGCCTGTGACTCAGACCAAGTAATTCTAGCACTGGTTGAGAATGGGTTACTGGATTTAATACCACCAGTGTCCACAACTTTAACAGCGACTGTCAATACGTCTGGTCCGTTAGGATAGGTTCCGTCTCCACCTAAGATACTGTTACCCATGTCGATAATTTCTCCAAGAGCGAAGTTCGTAGCCAAGGTTCCACGTTTACCAGTACTGTCGATAGTACCTCCAGATGCTCGGAATGAAAATACTTCCGTTCCACCAGAGATCAAATCACCTTGTTCATGTTCCACCAACTGAGACAATGACGGGTTCTTGACAGATTGCCAATTGACATTACTCAAATCGCCATTCAAAATCAACTTAACTTCACAGTCGTGAGATAGGATCAAACCTACTTCATTCAACTGCAACTGCATACGGTTGATAATATCACGAGCACCCAATGCACCACTTAAGTTAGTGTCGACGGATGGAGAGAGTCGTAATGAAACCAATGGAATCGTGGTAGTTCCCAAGTTAATGCTACTATCTGAACTAGCGGCAGAACCAAGTGTAACCGCAGTTGAAGTAGGAACATTAGGATAAGAACTTGGTTGATTTCTAGAAGTACTTAGGTAGATATACACATAAACGTTGCTGCCAGAATATTGTGTATATGCAACCTCTTCACCATCTAATTCGTTAGAAACGGTGTATAGTTTCAATCCAGTATAGAATTTAGATCCATCAGTACTTGGGAAAGACAATCTTAAGTACCAATCATACCTTCTTTGAGCGTAATTATATTGGAATGTTAGCGCACTATTAGCATTTGTGGTAGCAGTTAAAGTATCTCCGTTAGAGAACGATAATGACTTGGAAGGAGCGGTGAACAAATATGCTTTGTCATCATCAAACCTACCATCCATAATAACAGAAGTTCCCCAGTGGAATAGTGTTGGTGCATACGTTGGATTAGATCCATTCTCAATTTCATACTTGGCTGGTAAGTTACCAGAACGCATATACGCTTCATCGAGTCTGTTATTATGTAGGAACGAATGTACGTAACGAACATGACCGTTTCTATCTTTTAGACCGAATCTCAATTTACCAGCACCATACCAAGAATAATCCATGTACGCCATTTGAATCTTGTCTAAGTCTAACAAGAATCCTTCTGGACCAGTTCCATCACATACATCTTCGTTCCACTCTTCTTGTGGAACTCTCACAGTTTCTGTCTTGGTGATGATGACTCCGGAAGCACTCAGTCCACGATATTGAGGTTGAACGTTGAGTGTAGAAGTTCCGTCAATGTAAACGACTTTATATGACATACCACGAATAACGATCTGATCTCCGACGGATAATTGACCACGGAAGTTTGTATTAGTTCCAGTGATAATACCACTACCCTTTACAACTGTTACTGTTCCGCTCAACTGAGTTGTCGAAGAACGCCTACATGCGTATAGAGTTTGTCCGTTATATTCGTAGAAGAATCCGTTTTGATCATCGAACATACCAGCACGGATATATGCATCAGAATATCCACGTAGGTTATATTGAATAATACCTGATGGATTAGAAACAGACGGAGCATTGTCTAGAGTAATCGTGAATGTAGAATCGTCTACAACCGTGATCGTCTGTTGTACATTATATGATTCATCACTCGCTCCACTGATTTCTATCAATTGACCGTCAGACATTCTATGTGGATACTTGGTCGTACAAGTCACTAAAGTACCTGTCGCTGAAATTGTATCTAAGATCACTGGAGGATTGAAGTTGATCGCCAATGATGTCTGAATACCTTTACCAGACTGATATCGGAAGTACTTACGTGTTTGGCGAGTAATTCTTGATAGAGGAGCGGTTCCCGCTGCAATCTCAACACCACCGTCGAACGGTCTATGTAAAGAATATCCATCTGGTCTAGTATATACCTTAGTCTCAACAAAATGTAAAGTTGATGCTGATGTGAATGTCAGAGGTTGATCAACTGTTAATGTAGAATCTTCTGCAATGGCAGTTACTGCAAATCTAGACATACCTCCAGGAGTAGCATTATTATCTTTGACATAGATAGTGTCTCCGACTTTAAAGTATCTCTTGAATAAAGTATCTGTTCCTTTAATTATATTAGAACCTACGGTCACGGCGACTGTTCCTTGTGCAGGAACAACCCCAGCCAAACTAGTTGATCGGAATGTATGAGTTCCAGTCCCAGCTGTTAGTGTGATTCCTCCAGCCCCATTTGATGCTTCAGAAGCGTCATCGGAAACAGAAATATGTTCGTCATCGATTACTACGACATAGTATGTATTTCCATTCGTCAATTCTGCGATATCTGCATTACCGCCGTTATCATATATCACTGCGGTTCCAGATCTGAAAGAATGTGTTCCAGTCACTAATGGAATCACACTACCATTAATAGCAGATGCATCAACAGCAGCTGTCTGCCCATTGATTGCTGCGTTAGTCTGTATTTCAATCGAAGTATCACCTACAGCGGAAGTCTGATAGATTCCATCAACAACACCTAACTGAGCTGCAGTAGTAAATGTAATTGGTTGAGTCCCAGAGTTAGTCAGGTCTACGGAAATACCATTCTTAGTTACTCTAAATCTATCATTACTGACCAAAGAAACATTAATCGAATCTCCGTTATTCAACGACGGATATACCATATTAGTATCATATGCGGCTAATATAGATTGGGTAAATGGATTAATCCAAGCCGTATCATCAAATGTACTAATATTATCTACCGCAAAGAGAAAAGATAGTTCAACGGTTCTACCTTGCCAATATGAGTTAAAGTAACTATACGTGTATGTATTATTATTACTCGAAGTGATCGGAATCATATTGGCAGTTGAGTCATACCAATTTGTAGTATCTCCTAACTTGGTAAACTTCAATCTATAGTGTGTCACTCTCTGCGTACCGTAATAGAAATTATTCGCAACTGCAGCATACTTATAAGATGCTCCGCCAGGAACGGCATACGTTGTATTACTAACCGCAGAAAGATATCTATAATTACTTATAGAGTTCCATTGAATATTCTCTTGGAACACATTATAATATCGTTCTGTCGCAGAAGTAAAATCTGTCGATCTGACCAGTAGATAATATGGAATAGAAATATTAGGCGCCCAATCAGTCTGCATCGCCATATGGTATCTATTTTCATAAGTAGTCCCAGTAAAAATATTTGTAGGACTTGTTGAATTCATTACCGCTGGATTGTAGTAATTCAAACTAGCGTTAACCCTTGATCCAGTATTGCTATAAACCGCATAGTGGTTTCCAGTAGTTAGGTTATAACTGGATAAGATATTTGGAAGACCTCCATTACCAAATATAAGCGTATTGGTTGCACTAGTGCCGCTATACGTAGTCATATTAAACGGAGTAATAGAATTATCCGAAAAATATGACTGAATCGCATCGTCAATGACATTAAAAGTCTGTGGTAAAGCATTAACAGTATTTGGATTTACTATTGGGGCTACGTTTCCAGTAGTGGTTGTAGGAAGGGATCCTCCATCTGAAGTTGAAACTATAAGTTGTTGATTGGATACGTATCCATGATCGGGAAGGTAGAATGAGTTCGCAGTCTTCTTCTCTCCGACGTATGTGAATTCCTGAACACCCGTAACTGAATATAATTGACGACCTCTAAACTTAAATCTATCCTTTGATAAAACATCTACGATATAGGTGCCTGTAGGCAAATTACTAACAGAAGCATTAGCAGAATATGAAGTGACTGGAACGTGCGCCTGAATAGGCGAACCTGAAGTTGCTCCGTTATATGTGACTGTGTCACCACTCTTCAATCCATGATCTTCAATGTAGATAGATTCGCCTTCTTCATCATACACTAGTGGTATCAAGAAAGTTGTAGCTGCTGGTGGATTAAAGTTATAGGTTCCGTCATAACGGTATTTGTTGTACCAGTATAAACCATATGTTTGTTGAGACCAGTATGAAGTATTAGTAACCCAGTTTTGAGTAGACCAACGACTGAAATCTTCAATAAAGTTATACTTCATTGGAACTGAATCAGATTCTATTCCATATCCCCAATTAGGAGAACCGCCGATCCAGTATGAAGTTGGCCATTGGACATATCTATTTACCATTAAATATTGGCTGGCGTTGTTTGTAGTGAATGGCATTAACGTGAGAAGTGACGTATTTCCGCCCAGTGGAGTATTCGCTCGTAAATCCCAACCGCTACCAGTGCCACCAGTCTCGTTCGCTACATGGGAAAATTGTGAATAATATGCGTTATATGGAATATAAATTCTACGAACTTCATATACTAGATGCAAAGATGATCTACCAAAATCATATGTTCCAGTAGAAATAAAGTCGACGGCTGCGCCGTCAGAAGTTGCTGTCAATCTGATCGTATTTGAATCGACTACGATGACATAATAAACTGTAAATCTAGATAGTCCGCCGATGGGAGAATCGCCTACTGGGGGATCATATAACACACAGTCATTAGCTCTAAATCCATGATTTGGCCAAGTAATCGTATTGGCGGAAATATCGACAGATGATGCAGTAAATTTTAAAAAGTGTCTACTTCTTACCTGACGAGTTTCTGTCAAGGTTGCATCGTTCGTCGTAGTTGTTGTAACAATGTTTTCAAAATCGATGTATGGATTTCCATCGGGAGCGGATGATGTAGTCACATCTGTTATTTCAGTAGCCTTAGTTCCTACTGTATTTACAAGGTAGAAACTACTTCCTTCTACAAATCCATGACGAGCTGGTGTGGTAATGGTAATCGTAGATGGTTCTTGCTCATCTGACTGTAGTCCACTTGCAACATCGAATGGAATACCAGATTCGTGATAGAAAGCGCCTGGGGTGATAGTTGTATAAATTCCACCAATATTACCAGTATAATTTTGTGCTGCTTTAGACTTATATGTGAATGTGTTTGCAGTTGTAGATGCAATTAGGAATTTACCTTCAGCACTTCTAGACGATACACCTTGAATATCGATTGGAGTGCCTTGCGCTAAACCGTGATCATCGGATGTATATACCGTGACAACTTCAGAACCCTCAACAGTAGTAACACTCATGATGCCAGATAGTGGGACATCACCGTCACCAGTATAGAAGGAAGGAATGTTATTAGAAGTCTCTAGAGTTTCCCACTTAGTAGGTTGTAGACCGTATTCGAAGTCAGTGTCAATCAAGTTCTCTGGATTAGAGACGCGCATCTTATGAACTGGATCTAGAATACTCTCTGACGGTTCAAATTCGGTAGGACCAGCTTTATCATAGAAGATCTGTAACTTGCTTTCAGAAGTTACATTGTACGTTCCAAAGTCTGCGGCAAGAACAATAGTAGTTGCTTCTGTAACTTCATCGAATGACCAAGTAACAATACCAATTGAAGAATCTGCGAAACTATAGATGTTCTCACCAGTTGTTACGTCTGTGATGAGAAGGAATCTTTCTTGATTGATATACCGCGGGATCGTTACCGAGTTATCGTCAACGTTGATGGTATAGTGATGTGCTAATTGTTTAGACATTTATTGATAACTCCAATTATGATAATGCAATTGAAAATGCGACAGCTTTTTTCTCGGTCGCAATTTTATCTGTTATATTGTTTTCGTTTGATAGTAATTCCCAGACGCCCTTAGTAGCGTTATAACGATATGTTCTACCAGCATGAATATGACTATCTCCATCAATTGGAGATGCCGGAAAATCCATAGTTGCCATTTTAGTAACCCTCAGTGTTCATCGATATAAGTATTTATAACCAAAATTATTTTGATTTATGTTATTGGAGCATCTTCAAGCATTACTAGAGGATACCATCCATAACTAATACCTCTACCAGCCCAGAGGTATATTGTATTGTTTTCTAACACCAATATCTTTACACCAACTTCATTATTCGACATTGGCAAATCCGCCAAGAGATTGACTGTACCGACTGGTACTAACCCATTGACAGACGTGTCTATCGCATCCGCAGCATATGCTTTATCTGATATAATTTTTGATAGTAACGCCATTAATAATTAGCCTCCCAAATGCGAACATATCCTGAATTAGAAACGCCGTTGGTATATCCCTGTGAATGTCCAGAAATAACATATGATCCTGATATTCCAACCGGCATTCCGTTTGCAGTATCCGAAACATTCAAGCTAGTTGGGTTTACTAACTTTCCAAGAAGTTCTCCGGTCCTAACATCAAATACATATGCAGAGCCGTTTGAAAGACCATTAGCAGTATCTTCATATTTAGCTGACACAACTGCATAATTACCATCTATTGCAACAGAAAATCCAAAGGAATCACTGGCGCCTGTATCATAAGAATTGGGATTATCTAATGTATGAAGCAATATTCCAGTTGTTACGTCAAAGATATATGCCACACCTGAAGTAGTACCATTAAGATCTTCTGAAAAAGCACCGACGATAGCATAGTTACCAGATATTGCTACTGAGTAACCAAAGTAGTCATTAGTGCTGCCACCATAAGCATTTGGGTTATCTAGTGTATGAACTAGATCTCCAGTTAATACGTCAAAGATATAGGCTTTACCTGAACCAGTACCATCAGCATCATCTTCATACGGAGCACCAGCAATAGCATAGTTACCAGATATTGCAACAGAAAATCCAAATTGATCACTAGCACTTGTACCATAAGCATTTGGGTTATCTAATGTATGAACTAGCGCACCAGTAGTAACATTAAAAATATAGGATTTGCCTGAAGAACTGCCACCAGCATCATCTTCATTATACGCACCAACAATCGCATAGTTACCGGATATCGCAACTTCTCGACCAAAAAGCTCAAACTGACTTGTACTATAAGGATTAGGGTTATCTAGTGTATGGAGTAGAATCGTATCCGACCAAGTTCCGTTAGTGGTTTTATAGATGTATGCTTTACCCGACTCAGTACCACCAGCATCATCTTCATAATAAGCACCGACGATAGCATAGTTACCAGATATTGCTACTGAGTATCCAAAGTAATCATTAGCACCTGTACCATAAGCATTTGGGTTATCTATTGTGTAAATTAAATTTCCAGTGGATACATCTAAAATATATGCTTTACCTGAAGCACTGCCACCAGCATCATCTTCATAATAAGCACCGACGATAGCGTATTTACCAGATATTCCGACCGAGTATCCAAAGTAATCACTATTAGGAGTATTATAACCATTAGGATTATCTATAGTATAACTGTTAAGCACTCCAACATTTTTAATCATCCTGACACTTTGTCCACCTTGAGCGAGTAACAGGGTTCCATTGTTGAACTCCCAGTT